>Ga0315914_1001037_pt1 | contig 39739 bp, 19 predicted proteins | sample MpolenodulesMG_FD_203920 | JGI IMG/M metagenome (GOLD analysis project Ga0315914, IMG submission 203920) | Medicago polymorpha root nodule microbial communities from Los Angeles, California, United States - elongated nodules | ecosystem: Host-associated > Plants > Roots > Nodule | place: USA...
TTCCTAGTACATCAATGTTCATAGTCTTAAATGAACATTGAATATCCTTTTTGACATAATCCTTGTATATGCCTTTATTGCTTGATTGATTCATGCAAGTGTATTTTCCTGGACATATATCCATGTCACATGTGCCTTGCATGTTCTTCACGTTCTTGATGATTCTGAGTTCGCTTCTGAACGCCCTTCTGAAGCTTCTGAACACAGCTTCTGAAGATGATTATGAGTTTGCTTCTGAACGCCCTTCTGAAGATGATTATGGGTTCGCTTCTGAACGTCCTTCTGAAGCTTCTGAACACAGCTTCTGAAGATGATTCTGGGTTCGCTTCTGAACGCCCTTCTGAAGCTTCTGAACATAGCTTCTGAACTACCATCAGACCGTTCTGATCAACTTCTGAACTAACTTTCTGATCTTCAGAGTTAGTTTCTGAATTCAATGTCCTTTGATTTCTTGTATCTTGGTATGATTTAAACCTTGTTTCTGTCTTAGTAAAACACTCAAGAGCACAAGTTAAATACCAAGGAATTAATCAAAGTCCATTACTTCTTTAATCATATTGGTTTATTATCTTTAAAATTAATTAGGGATTTTGCCTCAACAGTTTAGAAAATACTTTTGACTCACAATAAGCTCACCACAAATTCCCTACATTTGCAATATATAATTAATAACATGCAAAATTATGATTAATTAAGTTGAGTATATTGTTTCTTTTTTTTTTTTTTCTTTTCTGGCTTTCGCACCGGTTTTCGACCGACCAAAGGTGGACGACTAATCTGGCTCATGCGTAGAAGCATGCGCACTGGTCAAGCGTTGTTCCCCTTTGGGAATCGAACCCGGTATTCCCCAGGTACAATTAGGGGTGGCAAATGGATGGATATGGATTTGGAGGGAAATGGATGGATAAAAAAAAATCCATTAACCATTTACAATCCACTAAATTTATTTAAAATAATCCAATCCAATCCAATCCATTAAAAATGAAATCCATCCATTTTCAGTTTTTTAATGGATGGATGTCCAATCCATCTTTTTTTTTTATTTCAAAAAATAAAATACCAAAACGAATATTTTTTTATGTACTTTTACAAAACAACTTATTTTATGCAAAACAACTTATTACGATATCTTTTTAAAAAATAGCTTATTCAAAACAATTTATCTTATACAAAATAGCTTATTACGATTTATTTTTTAGAAAACTTATACAAAACAACTTATTTTATGCAAAACAACTTATTACAATCTCTTTTTAAAAAACAACTTATACAAAACAACTTATTTCATGCAAAACAACTTATTACGATCTTTTTTTAAAAAAAAACAACTTATACAAAACAGCTTATTAAGATCTCTTTTTAAAAAACAACTCATACAAATCAACTTATTTATTTAAAACAACTTATTTAACAACTCTTCAAAAGAATGCATGCATTTAAGATAACTTTGTCATGATAGACCAACATAATTACTTATCATAAAGTGTACTGCAAGAAGAGTATGGATTTCAGCCTCTCAATTAACATAAAGACTTCATATCAAATTCTACTTAATCCTACATAAAATCATTATCACATGACATTCAAATCAAAACAACAATACAAGGCCAAAACAACATAAGCCCCAACATAAGTTAATATTTAATCTTCAAATACTAAACACTAATAAAATTCAAATATTTCAAGCATCAAAATGGATGACATCTTCAATCTGAACATCTTCAAAGTTATGGTAATGACATCTTCAAACTGGACATCTTTAAAGTTATGGTAATGACATCTTCAAACTGAACATCTTCAATCTATAGAAGAGAAGGTTGAAAGGTCCTCAACAAATTCATGACCATCAAGATTTATTCCAGCTGCAAAAGAGAACCAGAAGTAGAAAACAATTAAACATACGCTTAATTAAAAAAAGACCATGTTAAATGAAAAGAGATAACCACATTATGTGGAGAATATTCAGATAAAGTGACCACACTGCTACAACTATCTGTCATGATTTAGAAAAAAGATGGGGTATTCCCAGATAACTTATTCATGGACTATGACCAAGTAGACATCCTTGCATTAACCTATGTAAACCCACACACACAAAAGCTACCATGTTTATAGGTTCAAAGATCCTAGATCAATTCATAGTCCAAAGGAAAACAAAAACAAACACACACCAGACCACAACAATCAGACCCATCAAAATAAGAAAACTAGCACAAATAGTCAATGAGAGAAACTAACATGGAGTTCCACAAAGCCAATCATGAGTACACAATAATGCTTCATCATTTTCAGCCAAAAGAGTACTTCTATACTTGTCGAGTATATATCCACCTATATTGAACAATGACTCTGATGCAACTGTGGTAATTGGAATGCTTAAAACATCATGTGCCATCATAGCTACTTCAGGACATTTCCCCTCATTTGCTTTCCAATATTCAAGAATATCTAAGTCTTCATATTTTTTATGGTCAAATTTTGGTTCATCCAAATAACTTTGCAAATCGGACTCTTTTCTTGACGGTCCACACAATTTACTTTGAAATTTACCAAAATCTGCGAAGTCGCTTAAAGTAATTTGTGGGCTACCTCTAACAGAGCTTTGTGAAGATGAACCACTTATCTCCTTAGAGGACTTGAGATATTCTTGAAAAAAAGCTTTCATCTTATCAAGGATATCATTTGCAAGTTTCTCTCCATCGCTACCAAACAACTTCCCATAGCAATACTCAACAAATTGTAACTTAAATCTAGGATCTAAGATGACAGCAAACGAAAGAATAACACTGTAAGAGGTCCAATATTTATCGAATTTCACCTTCATTCTTTTGGCCATGCAACATACTTGATCTTGATTTTCAAACTCACTATGAAAAACACATGCAACTTCCTTGATTTTCATCTAAATTCTCCACACACCACTAAAATAGAGGTTGGCAGTTGGATAAGTAGTACATGAGAACAAAGTTGTGATATCATAAAACGGCTTCAAAAACTCAGCAATTTTTTGTGCCTCAATCCACTCTGTCATACCCCAATTTTTGACCTAAGGCCCTACATTCATACGCCGTTCGATCCTGAATAGTCTTCGACTTTTCAGAGAAAAATTCGGCAGAGAAGTATTTTAAAATACCTCATTTTTTGATTCCGAGTCGGACCCTCTTCTCATTATTTTTTAGTTAGTTTTTATTTTATTTTTGTTTCTATCTTTTTATTTCCATCTTTGTTTTAATTAATACTAATTCTTATTTTTATTTTATTTTTTATTTCAGTTTATTTTACTTTTTTGTTTTAGTTTATTTTTTACTTTATTAAAAAATGTCCAAAAAAGAGTGTCTAAGTCCAAAATTGTCCGATAAAATCCAAAAAAATCAAAATCCAGTTCACGACTTCATCCATCCAGTTCACATACGGGTTTCCTTTGTTCTCATCCCAATCCAAGCTAGCTAAAGTTGCTCCTCATCACAATCTGCCAGAATTTTTGTTCTTTACCAACAAACCCTAACCTAAAATCAATACTATAAATAACCTCCAGAAGATACAAGAAGGAGGCCAAAACAGAATTCATAGAACAACAAGAAACACACAAATTCTCCCAACAATTTTCACAACAAAATTAATCATAAACCTGCCAGTTATTCACGCACAAAAAAACTTCGAACAACCTGCATTTCAAAATAAAACAACACAACAATTTTACCCACAACATAGACGATCAGAAACATCACACAATTTTACCCACATTACACAATTTCCTGAACCGACCCAGCAGGGTCGCCCATGGCCTAGCAAGCAACCCTGAATTTGGGCTCTGCGTCTGGCCCATTTCTCTTTCTTTGCTGAATTACTTTCTTTTTGCTATGCACACACCTTTTCACTACTGCACCCCCCACCTTGTGATTGAACCCCATTTTTATTTTATTCTAAGTCTTGCATGCATTTTATTTTTATCTTTTAGCATTGCGATTATTTCTATATTTTCTCGTTCACATTTTAGGATCAGATTTACTATTTTGTTCATATATTTATTTATGTCATTTATTTTATAGCAAGGATATTAGAATGTAAACTAGACTTTAATGTAAATAATTTATTTTTCTTGTCATTTATTTTCCCGCAGACTTTAGAATGTATGTTAGACTTGATGCAAATCATTCATGTGTGTGTGTGTGTATGCTTTATTTTTACCTCTAGTTTAGGTTAAAGGTTTTTGTGGTGATCCAACGTCACCACAAAATACCTACGTTTTATTTTCTTGCTCCGTTAGTTCCAATTCTAGTTTAGTTATTATTCAAAAACAACAAAATCATGCAAATAATATCAAACTCACAAAAATATTTTTATAAATAAACTTTGATCCCAAATCAAGTGATCCTTTTATTTTATTATTTCTTAAATCAAAATTGCAATCAACTTTAAATACACTTTAAGTCATTTTCCTTTAACATATAAAATACAAACAAGCTTATTTTGCCAATTGGCTTTTCATTTAAAACTTTTTTTCAAAACAAATAAAAAACACAAAACAAATCAAATGTCAATTTCTACCCCGAACTACGAGGTTTTGATCCCTCACGGGTATGTAGACAAAAGACTTGTCCTTCCAAATCAACTAAAATCAATTTTCTTTTTCTTTTTAACTCACCAATCAATTCTATTTTCTTTTCTTTAAAAGCAAGTAAGTTATAGCACGAAAAATAAATAAAATCAAGAGGTTCCCGTAGGATACTACGAACATAAATGGTGCTAATACTTTCCCTTTATGTAACTAATCCCCGAACCCTAAATATTTCAATATGGGGTAATTTGAATTTTTTTCCCCTTTTTCTTAAAAAATTAAATGTTCAGTCGTGAACTAAAAAGTGAGTCAAACACTAATCAAATAGCTTTGATCTCCAAAAAATGACACGGCACACTCCTCATCCGATAAATTATCAAAGTGAGGATCAATATCCTGTAGAAGGGTAAATGCTTCCCTTACCGATAGCACTCTCAAGCATCAAATAAGTGGTATTCCACCGAATAGGCATGTCTTGACGGAGTTGCTTAGAAGTCACTTGTGTGAGTTGCTCTAAACATGATGCGAACTTTATCTTTCGTGCCTCAGAGCCTCTTATATACTTCACACACACTCTAATCTTATCCAAGGAAGCATCTACTGCATTAATACCTTCATGCACAATTAAATTCAAAACATGTGCCCCACATCGTACATGTGCCCCACATCGTACAAGAAAATATAGCCCATCAGCTATAAGGGAAGGTTCAAATGATGGGTGTCTCTTCAAAATATTCACCATTGCATCGTTGTTAGATGCATTATCTAGAGTAATGGTGAATATCTTTTTCTCGATACCCCAATCTCTCAACAGACATAGTAACTTCTCGGCCAAATTAACTCCGGTATGAGGTCGTGGAAAGTGAAAGAAGGCCAACACTTTTTTCTCTAACTCCCACCTCCTATTCACAAAATGTGCAGTCAACACCATATATTGATCTGTATTTATCGATGACCACAAGTAGGTGTTAAACAAATCTTGCCTGGAATTGACCGTAAATAACATTTCAAGTTTTCGTTTTCTTTTCTATACAGCTTTAGAGCATCTGACTTTGTTGTGTTTCTAGAAATCCCCTTAACATGAGGGTGTAAGAAATAGTGCAAATCTTCAATTCCGTCATGTTCAACAAAAGCAAAAGGATAACTATTCTTGACAATCACCTGAGCAATCTTCTCCCTGTACTTTTCTTGATCTAGTGGTGGATAAGAGGAAACATCCCCTCCTTCGACACATTTCAACAAATGTGTCTTCAAATTTGACGTACCACTAGTATTTTTTGCAGCATAGGTTTTAGCACAATTTAAGCATCTTGCCCTTGGTTGTCCGTTTTCATCGAGATACCTCTCAAAAAACTCCCAAACTACTGATGTTTTTGCTTTTTTTGAACTTGGGACTGAACTTTCATCAACTTCATCAGACACATCCCCTTCATTTGACATATTTCCTATACAGACACAAAATCATATTATATCATGAGCAAGTTTTGAATCCAAAACAGAGAGATATATTAAAATTGTAAAGACCATGACATTAATTCAACTAACAACAGAATCATGCCTTTGAGAAACATGTACCCAAAATGTCAAATTCTAGTTAGAAAGATTCTGGTTCCTAAATGAATATTTCTCTTTGTTGATTACCCCTAATTACAATGACAAATAAAACCCTAAATTTCAACCTAGAAGTACAAACTCAAGTTCCAAGTCGACAAATTAAATGACATAACCTCAAATTATTACAGAATCAAATGAACACATTGACCAATCAATCCCAAATTCAAACCAAATAACACAAAAATTCAGAAAAGAAAATCATCTCAGTCTAAATTACTACAATCAAAGCAATAAATATCAATAAAGAAAGAAAGCAGAAAACCACATAAGTGAGTTACTATTTTACTGTATGTCAAAACCACAAAAGTTCTGAAAATATACTGTCATATCACCTGTTAATGGACCAAGTTGAGTGACTAATTTAAGTTAACTTGCACAGGTTAATAAACCAAATTGATCAAATTAAAAGTAAAATGATCAGATTGTCTTAACTTACATTAGTTAATAGAGCAAATTGACTCGTTTTAAGGTTGAGATTACACTTATCTTTTAAAATAAGGGACCAAGAGACATTTTAGCTTTCTTTTATTACCGTTTCGTCAAACATTTGTTACATGCTTCATTTGTAATATTTTCTTATTACTAGAAATGAGAGGATAAAATCTGGAAAGTAAGTTTGCTAGCACACATGCAGATACATAAATTTCAAGAATGAGACTTTTGAAACAAGTAAGAATGAATGTCAAATAATCAAGTAAAAAGAATGAGACTTTTAAAACATAACATAGACTGCAGATAAGATCATGGTTAAATAGAGCACACCATGTGAATAAAACATGGCTTCTAGTGGCAAAGTTGTTTTAAACACTAAGTCTCATTCTACTCATAGAATACAAATAAATCAAAATCATTCTTCTCAAATACTACAAGCATAAGTAGATACCCTTCATTTCTACAAGAACATGGTGTTTTTAATTTGTTTATCCAAACATATCCTAAAAAATTCTCAAGTTAACTATGAGATTTTCTACTAGGCTTAACAACCACATAACAAACTATTGCTTATCATTTTCACAAGTTGGCCAATGAATATCATGAGTAACGCGTATTGAACTTCAGAATGGCTTATCATTAACATGTGATACGAGAAAAATACATTATTATCCATTTTCTATGCTTTCTAAGCCCAAATTCACTTCAAAATCAACATCAGAATGATTAAACATTATAACCCAGCTGAATAAATCAAGTTTAAATCATAAAACAAAACAAGAATCAAACAAACACTAAGAAAACACAACAATCTCACATTTACAAAAATCAATTGTTAAAATTCACAAACAACTAAAATCTTAGAAACCCAATTCAGAAAATTCAACAATCTCACATTGCAACAAATTAGAGACTCACAAACAACAAAGATCTTAGAAACCCATTTCAAAAAACACTAAAATCTCACCTTTACAGAATCAGAAAATTCGAATCGGTGATGACTGACGAGTGAAGAATCGGTGACGACTGAAGAATGGGTGGAACAGAAGAGAATTGCTACAGATTCATGGTGTGATTCGAAATCTAGAGAACGCCGGTGCCATTCTGAATTTCTTCGAAGAGGAGTTTGGGGAAGAATAAAAATTAGGGTTCAGTTTTAGTTGGGGGAAGAAATAAACCATCAGCTTTAAATTTTTGTCAACTGAGTTAGACCTTACATAGCGTTGAAATTGATGGTCAATTATATTTTTTTATCTATAATCTTAACCGTGAATATAATCTACCATTTACTCAACTAAATTAATCATATATTTAAAATGATTAATTAGGTCTCATCTTAATTCCAGCATGATCCAAATGTGGAACTAAGTTCCTCAACAAAATTGAATTACTCTACTTGCAAAACACGGTGTCTTAAAAAATGAAAGATTTTATTTGTTTACATCATTTCACTACTAAAAATTTGTTATTAGTGATTAAATATTTTGATCATATAGAAATCAATAAATAATCTTGACTATCAAATTATTATTATTATTGTCGTCGTCGTCGTCTCCATGATAGTTACATCTAGCAACGAGGCCTTGCTAGCCATAACCTTCGCCCCATTCCTTTTCTTTGTTGGATTGTTGCAATGGACGCCGTGAAAACCTCTCACAAAGTTGCCATGACTTGATGGGCCACCAAAATTGCACCTTCGTTATTATTTGACTATTACTTTTCTTGCTTTATGCTCTTCTCATGCGTCTTATTTATTTCAAAAATAGCTTTATCCAAATTATATAATCCTAACACATCAAAATGTAGTTTGTTTCATTTTGAGACTCTTGTATTGACTGCTGGCCCATAAATTTTAAAATTGTCTAGTTTGGATTATTTAGTTTTAAGACAGAAAAAAAGTTTTGGAATATACAATCCACCCCCCCTCCCCCATACACATATATATACATGTTTATTCAGAACCTGACAGAAGTTCACTACATTTTTCACTAAACACTCTACAGACCCCCAAAAGCACCATATTTTTGGCAAAAATGTGCTTGCAAACTTTTTCCCAATCATCTTCATCTGGAAGAGTTGTATAACTTGGTTCTTGATCTTGAAAACGTGGAAAAGCTTCTTTGAACTGCATTGCAACTGACAACATTTGATATGTGGAGTTCCAGTGAGTAGGGCAGTCAAGAATTAATTTTTTTACCACCAAACTTTAGTTGTTGAACTATTTCCGAGAACGTTCGCAATCTTGCTTCAGACTGATTGATAAACCTCACACTGTCATGCACTTCTTCAACTATTTCTCCTATTCTTCCAATACCATCTTGGACAAGCAAGTTTAGTATATGGGCACAACAGCGGACATGAAACAACTTTCCATCCAACACTATTTTTTAGTGCCTTTAAAGTAGAACTTTTAGCTCTTTCAAACATTGATCATTGTAGTATGCATTGACACACTAAATATTTTATTTTCAATGCCTCATTCTTTGAGACATTTGAATATTGCATCAGCAATATTAACACCACATCGAGGAGGAGGAACATGAACAAAACTGAGAACGCACTTTTGCAAAAGCCAACCAGCATCAATGAAATGGCCAGTTAGCACCATGTATTCTAGTTTTTGATTTTGCGACTTCCATAAATCTGTGGTCAAGCAAATCTTATTTACTGTCCTTAAAGTTGACTTTAACTTCTTGTTTTCAGATTCATAGACAACAACACAATCATTCTTCAATGTTTTTCGACTAATTTTCTCATATGAAAATTTAGAACAGCCTAGTAGAATTACTACTGCCTAGTAGATTTCCACCTTAGTGGCCAAAAGATTTCCACCTCACTTGAATTACAACTGCCTAGTAGAATTAAGAGCTAAAATCTAGGAGTCTGTTACATGGACTACTCAATAGTTTGTTATTTATTTGTGTTTTTATAGCTTTATTCTTCTGTAGTTTTATCTTTCCTGAAATATGGAGTTTCTTTTGGCAAAAAAGACCTTATATTAATTGGTAAGATCATGAAAATACAATGAGTGAGCCATACGGTTTGGAACAAGGCCATACGGGCCAAACAATCTACTACCCTGTTACCATCCCTTTTGACAAAACTTCAAAACCTTGATCAAAATTTCATTATCACTTTCAAATAAGCCTATAAGTTAACCCATTTTGAAAATACACATAAGAGTACATAGATTGAAAGAAATGGAATCTACTGGGATTATAACAAATAACAGTATGAACAAGAATTTAAAGAGGAAAAACTATCATTTTTTCTATGCTAAACACTACCATTGGAATCCAAAAAGCTCCAAATAAACCCACCTAAATTATATTCTAAATCACTCAACAATCATAATAACACCACAATAAGAGAGACAAACTAAGAAAAGTAATCATAATTTTTTTTTTATTAGAAACAAATACCTTAAGAGAAATAGAGAGCAACAATTTTCTTCTTTGATGAAGCCTTGCTACCTGCTCTCTTCAGTTGCCTCGTTACTTTTTGGTAGTGTGGTAGACAATTGGGTTAGAAAGTGAAGGATCAAAGGATATACTCCGTTTCAAAATGAGTGTCACTTTAGCACAAATAATTTGTTTCAAAATAAATGTCATTCTCACTTTTCAATGTACTATTAATTACTTTTTTCCAATAATACCCTTAAATTATTACTATGCACACACCTTCCAAAGTATAATAATGGAAAATGCATCAATAGATAACAAGGCTATTTTAGTAAAAGTGTCATGTTTTTGGACAACATTATTGCATTTCTTAATATATGTGTAACAACCTTAAATGACATTCATTTTAGTAAAAGTTAACTTTCTTTTTGAGAGAAAAAGTTAAAAGTTTGTATTTCCTCGGCTATGTTGATGATTCTTGGATGGAACCCAAGCGTTTTCTATTTTATTTTATTTTTATAATATTTAATGAATTTGATAAATAAAAAAGTTTTAAAAACTAACAAATATATGTATATATAATCGAGCCAACTCATAAACCTAACGAGTCGAACTATATGCAGCTTAAGTTCGGCTCATTTAATTAATGATTCTCAACTCAAGTTCAGCTCGTTAGGTTCATGAACCAAGTTCAACAGATTAGTTGTCGAGTCGAATTTCGAACTATAATCGAGTTGGTTCGGTTCATTGTCAGCCCTACCTTCAAGTTGTTGAATTTGCCGATATTTTGGATTTGCGTAACACTGCCCGTCATTGTGGTAATGAAGTTCAAATATATTATGAGCATGCAATTAATGAAAGTTGTGACTATTGATGATGATGCTGAAATTGTGGCTGATGTTATTAATGAAAGTGTGGTTGATGTTGTTAATGAGAATGTGGTTGAGACCGAAATTGATGTTAATGAAGGGGGAGTTGATGCCAATTAAGGGGAAACAATTAATGAAGATAAAGATGATGATGAGGCACAAGAATATGAAACAATTAATTGATTGTTGATTGAAACTTTCCACAATTTGATTATTTGAACAATTCAATTAACCATGATTGATATTTCAAATATCTTGTTGGTTTGATATTTGGTTTATTTTTTCAAACATTGGTCTGATAGGGTAGACCGATTCAATACATAATTTTCTTAACTGCTTTACGAATCATATAATGTAGTTTATTTAAATTATGGTGTATTTGATATAATGAGGAATTTGTTTTAGGCATGTCATGTGTTCATGGAATAGCAGACATTGCATGAAAGCATGACAAACCTGAAAATTATTGTCATGAGTGGCTTACTTTGGGCTCATACAATGCAACCTATGAGCATTTCATAAATCCAATACAAGGTGAAGAGTTTTGGGAAAAACCTGATTATGTGAAACCGGTGCCTGCACCATTAAGAAGACAACCTAGAAGGCCAAAAAACAAAGAAGGAAAGATGCATATGAGGGTCCTTCCAGTTCAGGTAATGTTCGGAGGTCATATCCAATGCTAACATGTTCAATGTGTGGTCTAGAAGGTAACCACAATATGTTCGGCTGCACTAATCAAGGTGTGATGCCTATGCCTCCTAATTGGGCTCCACCACCACCACCTTACAACAATGAGGGTCAAGGAGAACAAGTTACTTTAGATTTGTCACAATCTGCCCCACAAACACAAGATCAATTATTTGATGTGAATGTGCAAGGACCACAACCAATAGGCATTGGACATGAAACTTTTGATCCAACATTGAGTTAGGCCACCACCTATTAGGGGTCAAAATCCAAATGCATGCCTGAATGAACAACAAATGCTTAGATCTTTCATGCCCACTCCAAGATTTACTCCAAGGGGTCCAAGGCCAACTATGTGATGTTCATTAATTTATTTATGTACCGAAGTTGCTAAATTATATGCACAACTGTGGTGTATTTTTTTTTATAAATTTTTTGCTGAAATCATTATGTAATGACTTATTGAATTATATGCCTAAATATGGTGGAATCTTTTGATTACTCTATGGTTGACCTTCATGTAATGACTTATATGCCTCTATAGTTATGTTATGGAAACATTTTGGTATTCAATTATGGAATCATTTTGGCAAGTGTTATAATAATATTTTTGTATTTAACACATATACCTTAGTGCTGTCAGTATGTAGCACGTTAAACTAACAACTTGCTAGGGACCTTAGTGTAATTTAGTGTTACTATCAACGACCTAATTGATAGTAAGTATGCATAGTCAGGGACCTAACAATAAGTTAGTGTTTAATGGAATATTGATTTTGAACAAAAGAGAGAATTAGATGACATTTAGAGATTTGAGATTCAATTTGGGGATATTGATTTTCGATTCAGGGACCAAATTGACCATTTTCTACTTTCACTTTAGTCCCCGTGACACCTCATACTCCTTGTCGGCATAAAACATGTGCCACATCATCACTTAACAGAATTATTTAACGTTAGGGACTAAAGTGATAACTGAAGTGCAGAGTTAGAGATTTATTTGTATTTAATCTTGAGTCAGGGACTAAAGTGACCATTTGCTCTTGGAATAATGGATGATGATGCTTGATATGAGTTTTCTCATTGCACAGAGATAGAAACATGTGGTGGTTCTATTGTTCATCAAAAAGGGCAATCTAAAACCTTTTTCCCTTTACAAACTGCACATTTGTATTGAAACTAAATGATGTATCTAGCACATGTGAATGATAACCATTTTATGATAATATATTTGAAGGATGGTTTTCCAATTCCTCTCACTTCTGTGCTTTAGGTACCACACTATCAAGATGATGCAAAGTCATGGGATTCTAGATATGTCCATATGATGATTGCATATAATGCACTAAGTCGGATATCAAGTAATGTGGTAATAGAAGATGATGAATAAGTCGGATACAAAGGTTGTTGATGATAAGAAGGTTTGAGGTTGTGTCAAGATTGAAGATGAAACGCTTAGACTTAATGATTGTAGCATGACCTTATTATGACTTTTTGATATAATTATATATGTTTATGTTAGTATAAGCTCATTGCCTTTGATATAATTATGTGTAATGATGGTTTATTAAATCTACAAAGACAAAAAATCATTACATGCAGTTGTATGATTTCTGGGTAGTTTCAAATTATACAATCTAGAATATGCGTTCGGATTATATAATCCAAACAAACAGTATTTTTGTAAAAAAAAATAAAAAATTAAGGCACATGAGAAGAGCATAGAGTGAAAAAAGTAATAATCTTATTAGTTTACGACTTTTTATTCAGTAGATGGCTAAATAACAAAAATTTGAAGTGTTGACACTCAAGTCCTTCTATTCCCTCCTCTGATATGTCACTGCTTTCGACATTTACCAAGCATGTTGCAGTTGAAATATGGGTCGACGAAGTAAGTTTAAATTACACTCACCTCCCTTGATGTTTTCTTAAAAATCACTAACACCCCCTCTAATTTTCAATTAGACATTAACCTCCCTAAAATTTTATCTAAATTGACAAACACATCCCTTTGGATTAATAGAGTTAGATTAACGTCAGTTGCCCTTCCATTTTCATTCACTCCAGGCTTTCGCCATTGTCTTCTCTCTCTCTCTCACCATCTCTTTCATTCTCCAACTTTAGAACCCAACAAAAAATTATTTTCTCAAACAACTGTGAAACTAAAAGTATATCATAACACATGTTCATCGACCTGGTGTTAGAATGTAATACTCGGTGTTTGTTCAATGTCATCTATACATATAATTGGCAAGTGCAGAGAGGGGAAAGACAAATCCAGCCCTCCCAAGCAATATTAAGAAGATAAAGCAACTGTAAATTCCCATAATTTTTTTGAATCTGCAACAGCGTTGACAAGAAAAATGTTGAACAAAACAAAGTTTTATAATACCAAGGTGGATAGTATCAAAGAAGGGGCAACTTGTCCATGTTGATATTTGTGGACCTATCAAGTTAGTCTCAAGTAGTAATAAGAGTTATCTCTTTAAGTTTATTGATGATATGACTAGACTGTTTAAAACCAAACCGATCCAAAATAAGATTGCAAGCCAATCCAAAAAATCGTACAAAACCAAAAAATTATTTCATGTATTTGGATCAGGGCCGTTCCTAGAGTTTTAGGGGTCTTAGACATAATAAGAGAAAACGACCCCTTACATAATACATCATAAAATTTGTTAGCTCATTGTTGTGATTTTATTAACTCTTCATTTCATTTTTTTCCGCTTTCCACTACCAAATAAATGTTTTTTTTAGGCAACATCTGAAAATAAATCAAATACTCCATAGACACCAAAACAAAATAAAATATTGTAGAAGTATAGAACAATAACACATGCGAAGTACACTGAAATTTTAGCACCTAAAAATAATAACACAAAAAAAGTAAAAATATATCAACATGTAATTAACTAAATTTTAAACTTTTGGATGCAAAATTCTCCAATGTTATTCTCCAATGTAAAAAAAGTAAAAATATATCAACATATAATTAACTAAATTTTAAACTTTTGGATGCAAAATTCTCCAATTTTAAACTTTTGGATACAACAATAATACATGATACTAAATTAATGTTAGACTTTTTAGAAGAATCATAGATAAAAGAAATTCCTTTGTATACCAGAAGTACATCATTCTTACTTTTATATGCTATAGGTATCTCTAACAAGTTCATTATGATGATACATGAATGTGTCTCGCATGATCTTCCATTATCAAATTCAACTATGCACTCCTTTCGATCAATTCAAGAAAGTTGACATTATTATATTAATGTAATTAATTTTTTTAGAACCTTTGAAAGAAAATATTAAGATTAATTTCTGTAGTAGGTCTATTTTCAACTAAAATATAATTTGTTATGAAAATTATCTCAATTTATTGGATAATAAATATCACCAATATTTTTAATATTAGTGAAGCACATTATTAGAAATAAATAGCCCAAAAAAAGATCAACAATTTATTCGATAATAATTTTTTTGGCACATTATTAAGAACAACAATTTTTTTTTATAGGAAATGTGTATATAGAAATCTTTCTGCTATAGGGGGTACATATAGCAAATTGTGCTAAAAAAGGCCAAAAACATTAACAGGCTTCAGCCAACCCCTTCATCATGTCAATGTTTGGGGCCTTTATGTGAACTTTGCTATATATACCCCATTAACGAAATATTTTTATATACACCCTTCAACATAATTTTTTTTTGGGACCCCTACCGGCAAGGGTCCTAGGCCGCCCCTGATTTTGATGACCTTTGGTGAAAATCACTCGTATTAGATCAGATTTTTGATTGATTTTTCATAACCGAATCAAGCCGAACCGAACCGCGTATATATAATCTAATATATTTTTTACTTTTTTTAATGAAGGAATATTTTTTTACTTTTTATTACTATGTTATATTGTATTAATATATTAATTTGTTAGTTTTAAAAAAACAATCTTGCTTATTCTTCTAATTTAATATAATTTTTGGCAAAATTACACAAATTATCCCTTAATTTTATTTCAGGTAACACTTTCGTTGTTATCTTATTTTTTTCCCGATTTAATCATTTATGTTATAATCAGGTAACATTTTCGTCCTTTATCATTTTCTTATTTTCATTTAGTCCTTTATGTTATAAAATGTCAACATTGTTGTCCTTTTTTTTCAAAACAAAATCAATAAATTCATAAAATAAAAACTTATAAAAAATTCATCAAACTTATAAACAAACCCAAATCTTCATCTTACAAACATAAAAACTCAAATTTCATTAAAAAAATCCAACTAAAAAGGATAACAATGTTGACATTTTATAACATAAATGATTAAATTGGAAAAAGAAAAAGATAAAGGACGAAAGTGTTACGTGATATTATAACATAAAGAATGAAATCGGGAAAAAAATAAGATAAGGACGAAAATGTTACCTGAAATTAAGTTAAGGGAGAAATTGTGTAATTTTGCCTATATTTTTTTTACTACTTCATATGTTTCAAACATAATTGATCACATTTATTTAGTAATATTAATTTTTACTATATAATATGCTATATTTTGCATCAATTATATTATTTTACTGTGTTTTTACAATGTTAATATTAATTAAATAAAATTATAGAACGTGGTTTGGATATCCAAAATCCTATCCAAATTAAACCGCATTAAATTGGATCAGATTTCTTTTTATTAATCATCCAAAACCGAATTGAACAACGTGTTATCCAAACCCCACCGCAAACACCCCTAAATATAACTAGAAGAGCATAGTGTATTTTTGTCTGAAAAACCTACTGCCTTCGAATTTTTTAAGAAAATTAAGGCTACTGATGAAAAAGAGTGTCGTGAAACTATTAAATGCAACTGACAACAGCCTACACCCCTCGAAAAAATGAGGCGGCAAAGAGGAAGAATAGAACCATCATGAAAATGGTTCATAGCTGTTGGGGAGTCTGGGGAGCGCACTGATGAAAAAGAGTGTGGTGAAACTATTAAATGCAACTGACAACAGCCTACACCCGTCGAAAAAATGGGGCGGCAAAGAGGAAGAATAGAACCATCATGAAAATGGTTCATAGCTGTTGGGGAGTCTGGGGAGCGCGAAAATGGTTCATAGCTGTTGGGGAGTCTGGGGAGCGCTTGGAGCGACAATGAGCTAAACATCTAGGACCCGCTAAGAGAGACACCACACTCTTATTCAAAACCCTAATGCAATAGGTTTATGGGTCTCCTCTCTTATATACCCAACGTTTCCTCCATTTTTAGTTGATGTGGGGCATAATCACTTACACTTGATTTCCAACCATGCATTATGTCTATGATAAAGGTTCCAAAAGATTTTTGGACTGAAACAATAAACTGGACAGTATATGTTCATAAGAGAAGTCCCACAATTGTAGTAAAGAGTTCGATTCAATACGAAGCATGGAGTGCTAAGAAGCCTTATGTCATGCCTTTTCGTATTTTTGGGTTCATAGCATATGCTCACATTCCATTTAGCCAAAGGAAGACACTTGATGACAATGCAATAAGTGTGTCCTCCTGGGAGTTATTGAGAAGTTAACAGCCTACAGGTTTTTTGGTCGTATCACTAAGAAAATCGTAGCAAGTGAGGATGTTGCCTTTGATGAACAAGGTATGTGGCATTGGTATAAGAAAGGCAAGCAAGACAATCTGAACCTGTTGATATAGATCAGAAAGAAGAAAACAGTGATAGTGAAGTGATTGCAGAAGATACCGACACATCAACAGAAGATACAAACACTGAGAGTCAAGAAATTTCACATGTTGAGTCTGATTTTGAAAGAAATACAAATCAGAATTTATGGAGGAATATGAGGCTACCAATTTATCTAAATGATTACCATAAAGATCTTCCAGGCATAGATGAAAATGACGATGAAGTTCAGAATTTTGTTGGGTTCACAAAAACAGATGATCCTTTTAACATTTGAGGAATCTCTATTATAGGAAAATATTCAGAAGAGGTGTTGGGTGGATTTAGGATGAGTAACAACAAAGTTGTTTGGAATCCCATTATGCCGGGAAACAAGCTTACATAGAAATAGGTGGATGCAACAAAATTCAAGTAGATGATAGGGAGCTTAATGTATCTCACTGCAACCAAAAGTGTTCTCATGTATGTAGTCATCCTTGTTAGTGGATATATGGAAGCACCAAATGAATCATATCTTTAAGCAGTCAAAAGAATCATGAGATACCTTAAGGACACAAAAAATTTAATTAGACATTCTGTGCTAAAGAAAAGGTAATAGTGTGCCACACAAATAGTGACTATAATTGGTGATATGAATGATAGGAAAATCACATTAGGGTATTTGTTCTCTCTTGGATCAGGTATTGTGTTTGGCATCCAAAAAGAAATCTATTGTAACTTTGTCTACCAGAGAAGCACAGTTTGTAGTTGCTGCATTTTGTGCTAGTCATGCTATTTGGATTGAGAAAATTATAAGGAAGTTGAAAGAGTGTCAAAGGAAGTGCTTAGCATTATAATGTATGATAATAGCTCAACAATGAAGCTATTAAAGAACCCTGTTAATTATGGATGGAAGATGCAAACATATTGATGTTAGATTTCATTTTATGAGGGATTTAACTAAAGAAGGCAATATTTAATTGGTTTCCTATAATACTCATGACCAACTAGCAAATACTACGACCAAGCCTGTTAAGCTTGATACATTTATGAGGATGCGTGCAAAGCTTAGATTGTGTATTGCATAAGAGATTTAAACTATTGTGCAAACACTCTAGTTTAAGGGGGGATTTGTTGGGATTAGATTCAAATGAATTGGTCCTTAGTTTGGATTTTTTGGGCCTTATGATCCCTTAGCTAGTTGCTTCAATTATGTTATGTTTGTAACTAATGAAAAACTCAGAGATTACACTTGCAATAACAACCTTCTTCTTGAATCTTAACAATATAATAAGAACGTTAGTATGAGGACATATAAAGAAAAAACTTGCATTTAACTATGAGTCCGACAAAAACAAAGTCTTTGGGAGAAGTCCGAAGAATTTGAGGGAGATTGTTGAATGAGAGTAGTATTCATATTTTCAACTTAAAAGTAACACAAAACCCATTTTGTAAAAGAATCTATTAATTGAATAATTTTTTTTAACTGTCTTGATTGAATACCACGAGATTTCACTGAGCTAGTATGACTTCTTCAAAAGAAAAAAATATCACAAAATTTATTTATATTTAATAAAAGTATTGATTGAATACCACAATATTCTTTTATGATAAAAAAGTCTTTTAAAATCCCTAAAAATATCCATCCATTACACCCCGTTATTGTCAATTAGTTGTGGAATGGGTTGCCAACACTGACATTCTTCTAGACTGCCCGAAATAAAGAAAATTGATGTATACACATGTTATAAGGCTGAAAAAACACATAAAAGACAAAAATACCCCTCGGCAGTAAACTGCCGATGAAAATAGAACCGACTACAGTTAACTACCGAGGAAAACTTCGGCAGTTAACTGCCGAGGAACTTAAAACCTGAAATTAAATAAGGAAATACACCTAAGTTTTTCCTTAATTAAATTTAATTCTTTAATAAGGAAATATTTGTAATTAATTTCATTGATGTCTATCATTATTCATAGGTTTGAAGGAAAAGTGATATTTGGAAGTAATGTTGGTGAGAAAGATTTTATACTCAGGTTATCTCTTTCACCGTTTAACATTAATATTCCTTTCAAGTTTCAACGAAGACAGTTTCCTTTATCTGTTATTTTTTATCATAACCAGGATGGAAAAGTTTGTGTTTGAAGGAAAAGTGATATTTGGAAGTAATGTTGGTGAGAAAGTTTTTATACTAAGGTTATCTCTTTCACCGTTTAACATTAATATTCCTTTCAAGTTTCAACGAAGACAGTTCCCTTTATCTGTTTTTTTTTGCAATGATTATTAATAAGAGTCAAGGGCAATCACTTAAAAATGTTGGAATTTATTCGTCAAATCCTATGTTTTCACATGGTCAACTCTATGTTGCAATTTCAAAGGTCACTTTAAGAGATGGATTGAAGATACTAATGACTGATGAAGATGGTGACAATATACCACTACGACCTCAAATGACGTTTATCAAGAAGTATTTCGTAATGTATAATGATGAATGTAAAAGTTTGACAATAATTAGACTACGATATATTATTAATATGTTATCATTACTATATAATATCCATGTTTAATATTTATTAGACTACTATCTGATACTATATATTTATTATGTTATAACTTATTCGTTTATATTTTGCTTGGTATAGCACGGGTCAAAAGACTAGTTTCCTAAAATTTACTGATTTAGTTACATCACTTAATTTTTTTAATGGAGAGAAACTAAAATTATTTTTTTTTTTAAGGAAAAAATTGTTAAACACCTGTTCGAAAAAAAATATCAAAGCTAGTGGGGGCAAGTACCTTCCGTTCCTACTCCTGCCGATCACATAATGTCTCACTTTTTAGTTGCACCAATTGTTTTAAAAACAGTGTACCCTAATGAGTTCTCCTTTTCCAACCAAAGTTTATCACAGACAAGAGGCATAGGTGAACTCTGAACTCTTTTTCTAAGAGTCTTAAGTTTTTTACTACTTGTACTAATTTATTGTTCGTTACAATATATAAATATATCATAATAATTTAACATTATATTGAAATAAAAACATCCACTTTCTTAAATTTAGGTGACATAATAATTTAATGTAAAAAATATAGTATAACTTAAGGTAAAAAAAATATTTGTATATTATGAGTATAAAAAATGCAAGATATATACAAAATACTTTAAAATTTATTCAACGTTATTATACTAAAATGAAAACAAATTTTCCGAACCAAAAAGTGGAGCAACAGCTAAGCTGCCTCCACAGAAGAAGATAAACCTAAAATTAGGTCATCATATCTTGATCTTTACATAAATAAAAATCTTTAATGAAAATAAGAAGCGCTTAATAATTTATTATCCACATTAGATACATTAGTATTGTCAAAAAAACATAAGATTTCATCAATTCTATCATTTAACAAAAACCTCTTATTAAGTAGATCAATTCCATAATTTTTATAAAAATTTCTTCATCTCTATTGTAAAATTTTCTTTGCTAACTTATAAAATGTCTTATTATGATTCTTTCCTTCAGCCCAAATAATCCTGCACCTCATGAGGAATATTTCAAATAAATATTATTAAAGTTATTTATCAAAAATGTTATAAAAAAGTAAATGACATTTTAATTTTCTCTTTGAATATCATTGAAAAAAATATATAGATTTAATTACAGTTTTAGTCACCTTATTTTTTCCCACACATGGAATTGGTCACCCTCATTTTGAGCAATGTGAAGAGTCTATATAGCAAATACCAATTCTAATTCTTTATGGATACATCTTCAAAGTCTTTCATCCTTGCCACATTTATTTCGGAAAATTGTTGTATGCACATATTATAAGGCTGAAAAAAAACATATAAAGGACAAAAATACCCCTCGGTAGTTAACTACCAAGGAAAATAGAACCGGTTGCAGTTAACTACCGAGGAAAACTTAGGCAGTTAACTGCCGAAGAACTTAAAACCTGAAATTAAATAAGGAAATACACCTAAGTTTTTCCTTAATTAAATTTAATTCTTTAAAAAGGAAATATTTGTAATTTATTTCATTGATGTTTATCATTATTCATAGGTTTGACTAACCAGTAATATTTGTAATTATCAAAGAAGTTTTTCTGAATAAAAATGTAGATTAATATAAACAAATAAAAATAGAACACCCTAATAAAAAAATATTCTTAATCTTGACCAATATATATTCTTAATATTTATTCTTAATAGTGCGCTTGCCTCATGACAGTAAACTAACAGTGGAGTCGGCAATATTATGAAGAAAAGATTTCAGAAAGCAATTTCATTGTGTTATATAAACATATATCTTGTTCCATTGCATAATCCTAATTTTTTTTTATCAATATTCCTCAAAAACATCACTAATGCGCCAACCTTTAAACTGATCTCGTGATTACATAGCCATATTTCATAACATAATTGATAACAAAATAATAAACATAGTGTAGTTAGGTCACCACTTCATTCCACCTATTGTATTTTTATTTTCTTTGGTTTCGGCCTTCATAATCATAACATTATCTATCCCATCAAAATCAATCTTGTCCTCAAGGTTGTAAAAATTGCTCCTAGTAAAAATTGAAATAGCTTCTTATTTTAAAGATTTTTTAAAATCTTAGTATTAAAAAAAAGTTACAGGAAAATGATGAAATATTTAGAATGATATTTTAAGAGAATCTATTCAAACCAATTTTTCTTTTGAATTGTTTTTTTTTTTTTTATAAAAAAAATCTGTTATAAAACTTATAGTAAAAAGATGGTACCTATAAAAATCATTTTTACGGTCAAATAGAGTATAAAAACGGTAAAGGAAACAAAATGGCATTCATGCGACAAAAATGCTTGCTCAATTCAGAATTTTGTTACGTTACTATAGTGTTGCATAAGAGTGATGAAATCAAACACAATTCACAAAATTTACGATCAGCCTTCTCCTATAAATATTAGAGTATTATATTATCTTAAAAATGGTGAAATGAATGTTGACATTCTTGAGGAGTCCAAAAAAGAAACCGAAAATCACACCTATCATTATGAGGTGTTATGAAACTACAATTTCTGATAAACTTGTAACCTATGTTGCTTCAAGCTCAAATGATCCCAGAAATATTCTTTATCAAATCTTCAAAAGACATCTTTGCTGATGTTTTGGTAGCATTCATTCTAGCCAACAAAGCATAAGGTCCACTTGCTCCAAAAAAACATCCTACACATCACAAACACTAAATGAGCTTCAATAGAGAATGTATGGGTATGATGTTATGAAATAAGCTCCTAAAATATCCATTTAATAAAGCTTTAATATCCCAAAAACTATAGTTATCCATGGCTGCTTCTCGGCATTCACATCAAGGAAATAAGCAATTGTTTTGTAGCTCAACTATTTATGAGTATAAATTAAAACATCTCATTTGTATGAAGCTTACACAGATCAATTAAAATTGAAAAACAAAACATAAGAAAGGATGGTAGTGGAGCAAAACTACCTAAGGAATGCTTTGTCAAAACTACCTCAGAAATGCTTTGTCAAAACTAGGGGGTGTTCGCGGTGCGGTTTGGTTCGGTTTTGAGCGTAAAAGTCATTCGAACTGCGAGATAAAAAGCATGCGGTTTGGTTTGGTTCGGTTGACTTTAAAAATAAAATCCAAACCAAACCAATGCGGTTTGGGTTGGATCGGTCAGTGCGGTTTTTTCGATACAATATAATTTTTTGTTTTCAACATTAAAATCAAGTTAAAAAGATGAAACACAACATATTTTCAACAATGTTTTAAACTTCATCAAACATTACAATTTAATTTTCATTTTACAATGTTTTCAACAACATAGACCAAGTTAAAAAAGTGGACAAAAACTATTTCTATTTTGTAAGAAATAGAAATGACTAAAATTTTATCCTTTTCAAAAGTTCAAGTAGCACATAAATACGTTTTTGAAATAAAAAGAAGAGAATGAACTTAACAAGAGAAAAAATATATTATTTTATAAAAATTTCCATTGAGTTTATATGAGTATTTGTCTAGCTCACATATGTTTAATTAATATTTTTCTTATGTTGCGGTTTGGTTCGGTTGGTTAAATGAAAACCGCAAACCAAACCAAACCATGCGGTTGAGTAAGAAAATGATCCGATTACATCCGAACCAAATGCGGTTTTTTGCGGTTTGGGTTGGTTCGGTTTGCGGTTTTTCTATTGGATTGGTTCGGTTTTGAACACCCCTAGTCAAAACTACCTCTCCATTACTGGCGGAATAATCCCTCAGTAATGCTTTGTCAAAACTACCTATCCATTACTGAGGGAAAATTCCGCCAGTAACATTACTGGCACTCATATTACTGAGGGATCCATATTCGCCAGTAATACATATTACTGAAGGATTTTTGGCATTATTGAGAGATTATTTCCGTCAGTAAAAACCAGAATTCTTGTAGTGTGGGGTTCAAACTCCGACAAAAAAAAAAGTCCATGCTAACTCGAGTCCATGCGACATTAGAAATACACAAAACAAAGAAGATCACATTAAAAAATAACACATTTTACACTTTTAAAATCATGATTGCCAAAATTCTAAGATATTTACTATTACATGTGTTTTCTTAATTAGTGCTTCTGAGACATTTTTTTTTTTATCATTTTTTAATATAAAATTACGGTATCTCATGGTAACTTTGATAGGATGAGGGTCCTCATTTAGTTGTTGCTATGCCCGCTTTGTACACAGTAGAAGATAGGTGGCGAAGAATCTAATCTAATATGAATGATTGAACTAATGTGGGAGCAAGGAAACAGGGAACTGGAACCATGCATGAAGAAATAGATATTGGAATCACGGAAAGTAAGAAAGAGAGATTCAACAAATTAACATGTTGAAGGACGTCATTAAAAAGCAAAAGCTGCCAAGGAAACAGGGAGAACATTTTCACGCCTAGACATGTGGGCATCATCGGAAGTGTACTCTTTTAAAATAAGTTACTTGATTAAAAAGCAAAAGCTTCTTGTTTTTTTCTAGGTTACTTGATTGTAACCCCGTGTTGGTTTATGACTTTGAAGTGTACTCTTTTAAAATTTTAAGTTTGATCCTTTCAAATATCAATTATGATAGGTTAATTTGATTTTTTTTAAAAATCTATCTACAAAAATGATAACATGTGTTTTTGGATATAAGTTAAGAGGTGAATTTCTAATCATTTAACAATTGTCTTGTTAAGGATTCAAAAATTGAAACAATTTCAATGTGTTGAATACACAAATTTTGAGATAAAATTTACACTTTAAACTTATTATCAAGTGTACTAAGAACACATGTTAGCATTTTAAAAAAGAAAAATGGTAATTCATATATGAGGATGATGGTCAAAGGAGTTATCTAAAATAGAAAGAGGTGTCTAAGAAAAATAGAAAGAGGTGCTCTTTGAGTTCGAAAGTCCTATTTATCTTGGAATGTGACACTATCCTCTTATCCTAAATTTGTATTAGAAAAAAGGAGAAGAAATAAGTGATCAATCGACACATTAGCGTTTTATCAATGAAACTTGGAACTAATCTAAATAATCATTATCAATAGGCGAATAAATTTGAAACTTTTTAGGCATACAAATTTGGCACACAAAACTAAAATGTTTACAAACATAAAAAGAAATAAATATATTTTATGGCCCTATAACTGAACCCCTTGAACTTCAAAAAATGCAAGTACACTCTTATATATTTTGCCTTTTGAACCCATGATATATATTTTTGCACCACTCACTACTACAAAATATGCCATTTAATAGCTTTTTGCCCCCTTTGATAGCCATTTTCGAAGTGCTATTAAAGCCTCGCTATTATAGGTAAGATACCTATGTTAGCGCTTTATAAGCGCTATTGAAAGACCATTCTTTAATAGCCTTTTATAGAAAGCGCTATAATAAGGCACCTGTTTTTAAAAAAATAATAATAATAATCCTGCTTCAAGAAGCATAATGATTAGGTTTAAATAATTCTTCTCAAAATGTGATTATCAATACATTGAAAACAAAAGAATTTAATATCTAGTGTCAATAACAATTTCATATAAATTATAAACATGAAATTAGCATAGCGAGAACGCTAATCCACACCAAAGTGTACAACATCAGTTCAACAAAAACAACCAAAACATGGCTAAGAAATTTGACAAAGAACCAATCCAAAAGTCGACCCAAATTAACTATGCGGCCTCTTCTAAGATTCAAATCAAATTTGTTATCATACTTTAGAGAACAAGCAATGATGAAAACACCCCCCACCTTCCATAACTAAAACATTAAAGAAAAAGATGAAAACAACAGTTCTTGACAAAAGCAACCACATAAGTATGGGTGGGATAGGCTAGGTTGAGCTAAGCTTTGCAAGGCCTGCCAAATTTTTTGAAGGCCTACGACCTGTCATAGGCTTACTTTTTAGGCCTGAGCCTGACCTTCTAAAAGCCTGATACGGCCTGCTAGCCTATTTAAAAACCTATTTCATATGAACATCTTTAAATAAGCAATGTGACATAACCACCAGGAAATCATCTAGGTAGGAGACTCATGACAAGAAATCCAATGTCGAGGGCATAAAGTTACTTCCAACTCGTTCAGTCGACTGCAACGAGTTTCACTCCATATCGGCTCACCTATATGGTAATGATGCATTATTACATTTGGAAATTAATGTAACTTGACTTATATTTGCTAAACAAAATCAACTCAGCATTGATGAATATCAACAAGCTATGTTAATGGGACTGAACTCTCTGAATGAAGTTCAACATATGACTGATTAGTACACTTTTAGTCACCTTTTACTGGGTTGTACTTTGTGATGGCGACTTTAATTCTAGAAAGATCGAATTACTCTAAATTTCTTTCTCAATGAAGTGGGTAGGAATCGTGTAAGGTTTAGTGGGAATGAATTCTTAGTGAACAAGATCTCAACATTAAACCTTATTTGAATAGAGAACAAATCGACACAGGCAGAAGTCTTAGAAATCGTGGTTGGGGCTAACACAGCCCCACAACACTAGTTTGTGAGGTGAGGATTGCCCCCACTTGTAAACATATGTTCATGCTATCTTTTATATGATGTTGGACTCTTTACCACATCCTGTCATGACCAACACTATTGGGCTTGACTCGTGGACACAAATGGTGGTTGGTTCGATAGCGGATACCTGCTAGCAGGTGGCCCAATGGATCTTCATGGAGGGGCTCTAATACCATCTTAGAAATCGTGGTTGAGCATATCACAACCACACAAAACCGACTTATGAGGTGAACATTGCTCCACTTATAAATACATGTTCATGCCATCTATTGTCCGATGTAAGACTCTTTAACAAGAAGGAAAGACACAGACATGGCAAGACAATAATTGTGCCAACTAAGGAACCAAAGCTACAGAAAACACACTTAGCGTGATTTTTAGGTAGAGAAGAAACCACACATGGGAACAAAAAACATCAACGATTGGATGCAAATGACATTATACGTCGATGATCCTAATAGGCATATACCCTAGTAGAGCAGCATAAGGGTTCTGAAATTTGTACATCATATATAATTGTAATTAGTATTCCATACTTATTCATATTAGAATTGATCTTTGCAATATATAGAATATTTGTTTTTAGTCATTCGAAATAATAACTAAAATGAATATGACGTGAACCAATTTAAATATGACCATATTTGCAAAGACTAAAGCAAAACCCAAAGGATCAAAAGCAAAACCCAAAGGATCAAAAGCAAAATTAATATATTTGTAAGGAGTAAGAAAAAAACAAAAAATAGAGAGGGTCTATATGTAATTTAAGCAAACTAGAGGCGGGCTCTCCGTCGGTTAAGCAAACTTTTAGTGAGGTGAGTGTAATTATCCCATAATAAATTAATCCTGTGAGTTGAAACATACAGAACTAGAAGGTGTCTATGTGTCATTTAAAAAACCCTAAAGGAGGAGAGTGCAATTTTTCTCAAAACTAATTTTATGAGTTGATGCATATATAATTAAAATGTGCCAATTTATTTTCACATATAATAAACTAGAGGAATGTTATTTGAACAACCATTTGGTTGACAACATTTGTGACAACCATAATTTACAAAGAAAAAAGTAGGTATTTGCACGAAAACCAAAACAATAGAGAGATAAAGTAAAAATAATGTGAGTATGAGAGAGAAAGTTGTCACAAAAGTTGTCACAAAATGGATGTTCAAATATCATTTCTCAATAAACGATTATGATCTTTGTCCCGTAAGTGTAGCTCAGTTGATAGCTACCAGGGACAATGTTTGCAGGGGTCGGGGTTCGAACCCCGGATTCCCCACTTCTCCACACTTTAAAAAATGTGTGATCTAACCACTAGACTATTGAACGAAAAAAAAACTATTATATGATCTTTTAAATGACTAAATAGATTATTTTTTTTGAAACATTTGTTATTGTTAATTTGTTGCATTTGTTGAAGATAAAAATCAAGCCGAAACCAACTTTTTTTTGTTACTATGATATTGTTAGCAAGTTTTTACCGCCATTCAGCGATGATTAATCTCCGTCAAAGAATCTATAAACATAGAAGGTAAGTTCTCCCTTTCCAACTAAATTTTCTCTATACATATAAAACAATAATCGAATTTCTAATCACATACTTAAAGAACCTAAATCCCTTACACTTGAACCAATCCTTTTTTTTTTTAGCCAAAAACGCCTTTATCACTGTGCTGCATAACTTTCCTTCATATCTTCTTTATTGACTAAATACAATACAATGATTAAATTGAATTATGCTATTTTACCTAAAAAATAAATAAAGAGTAGTTATTCCATTTTTTTGCGACTACACTAAATCTTGTGATTACCATTACCATCATCAACACACTACAACCAACCGACCAACAATGAAACTTTTGTTCATTGTTCCCTCCAACGAAGAGAGATTCGTTTTTCTCTTTGACTATATACGTGTTGTGACCCCTTTATTCCTTGTTAGCTAGATTCGGTAATTGTGAAAATTAGAACACCCTAAATCTCGGATTCCATATCATGTGTAAATCTCTATTGGATCATCATTTGACCAACATCATAATCACAATTAGGTAGTACACCCTCCGTCCCGCGATAGATGATCCATTTGAAAATATGTAATTTTGACTAAACTTACGTTGACCATATTTTTCTACTAATATACATAGATAAATAATATCATATAAGATGTCGTTAGATTTGTCTCGATGAGTATTTTCAAAATATCAAATTTTCATAATTTTTTCTAATATATTATTTAAGATATTTAAACTCAAAATTATGTATTGACATGCATAATAAGGTCAACTGTGTCAAGTATTATGGAACAGAGGGAGGGAGTAATAACTAATAACAAATACCCCAGCTGAATAAAGTTCATTGTTGCATGAACTTCATCGTATCTTGAAACAAAACTAGATAAAGAAAATGTCTTGCTAATGAGTGTTACACCGATTTGGCTTTTGTACAGCTACAAGCAATTCTACAACATTCCAAAAGCAATTTTACAACATTTCAATATGTTTGGTTTGACTTTTCAGAATTGCTTCTATCCTCCAAAATCAATTCTCCATAAAGTTACAATTCCTATCTTCTGACTTTTCTAGAATCAATTCTACACCCTCAATTCCATCAATTCCATCATTGCCCTCTTAATTATCATCAATTTCTCTAACCCTTTCTCCAACCACGTCCATTTTTCTTACCAGAAATCTTAATTAGTATTGTACTTTAAATTATTATATTAATAATTTAGTACTATGATACACATTAAATTAGTTTTGTAATAATATTTTAATACTCTATTGCACTTTAAATTCTATTATCTATTTTTAATTTTTATTTTCATGCTGTTAGTATTGTAATAACTTATATTGTAGGACTATATTGCACTTAATTATCTTAATTTAGTAATTTCTATTTATTGGTATTTAACTATGTCCATTTTGATAATTATACATTCAAAAGCAATTTTGATCAAAACTTTCCAAACAATAATCATTCTGTTTAATCCATTATGCATTATTACATCCAAACATAAATCAATTCTGTCAGAATCAATTCTTTTAGAATCAATTCTATACACCACAAAACCAAACACACACATAAACTCTCTCTAAATAATTTAAATTAAGCAATTATTTTTTTAAAAGTTAAACATTTCAATTTATAATGTATTTAATACACATATTTTCATAAATACATATCACTTCACTTGTGATCCTTATCAAGCATTTCTTATAAAGAAAAATGAGAGCCCAACATTAGTAATTAAGTCTCCAATCACAAAATATTGTTAGTTGTTAAATTAAGTTAATGACAAAAATATTGATGACGAAAGACTTAAAACATTTAAAACATTCACGATAAATCCCCATGAGCTTAACTCAGTTGGCAGGGATATTGCATTTTATATGCAGGGGCCAAGTTTCGAACCCCGGACACTCCACTTCTCCACAATTAAATTGTGTGAGCTGTAGCCACTAGGCTACTTGACAAAAAAAAACCATTCACAATAAAGAAATCTATTATTGGATATTTAAGCGAGTCACACGTGTACACAATTCTTTAAGGGTCTTGTTATCGAGTGCCTCCAAGACACTCTTTAAGCATTCATAATAAAGAAATTATTCTTTAAAAAAAGTTAAAAACTTCAATTTCCAATGCAATAATGCACAAACTTTCATAAAATCTTACCACTTTAGATGTTTCAAAAGTGTCCCAGAGCATTCGTTAATATTTCTCATAATTTTAACAAGACTTAATCTAATCTTGATCGCTCAACTCTCGATTAATTGAAGTCATTAATTTTCTCTAAATATTGGAGAATTAATTAAGAACAAAAAGAGATGTGTATCATTTGGTCATTAACTTCTCCTAGTGGCTATCAATAAAAAACTATCAAGTACTCATTTTTGTAATAGTTAAAAAGAAGTAGCATAATCATTTGCAGGATTTTGGCATTTTTTATTTCTTTCAAACATATGAAACACATTAACAAAAAAGAAGTACACGATTGATTTTGTCAATTTCCTTACAAATTGAAAATCAGTTTAGCCATAATTGTACTCTATTACTAGTAATGCTACTAAAACCATGTGCCTCCCCTCTCTCTTACACACCTTCATGGTCCCAATTTGGATGGATGTATTCAAAATGCTTTTTTTCCTTCGAAGGGTTAAAATTATGAAGTAACCCAATCAATATAAAAAAGGGCTTCTCAAAATATGAGACGTAGAGAGGGCTAGGAATTTGAAGTTTCTATTAAGATGGTTTAAAAAGTTAAAGTTGGACGTACTATACTATATTGCAGCAATCGGTCAGATCAAACTAAAGCTTTGATTAAACGTGACAAAAATCACGCACAGGGAAGTCATATATGTATGATATATATCTTTCATGAAATTGAGTTATGAGAGTACAAATCATTTTTACTTTGCTCCCACCAAAAATGGGAGTGATTTACGTCCTTTAACTAAATTAGCCCCGGGAGAAAAATATAATGTACGTTAATAGTCATTTGAGCAGTATTGGAGGTACAAATTCAAGCTAGATATTTTGAATTATAAAATAAAAATTAAGCTATGCATTTTTTGGACCATATCATAATAGTCATTTGATCATTAATTATTTTACTTTTTTCAAAACTTTATTCATCTTTATCTCTCTGAATAGAGGAAATGGAGAAGGACATATATGGAGAAGATTTTGACTCATCATTTTAATAAATGTCTTGATTACATGAATGTGGTATTCATTACTATTGAGAATCCAAATTCATTAAAGTAAGGGTACATGGGCGGATTTGGATGCACAAATAAAATAAACAATGTACGATTTTCACAAAATCATTATATTTAAAGAGAGGAGTTTTAATCTCGCATTAAATCTAAATTCAATATCACTGTAGTAAAAACCACATGTGCAGGTACGGGTTTAAAGTTCTGAAACAAAATGAGTCCTTCTAAAATAAAATAAAAAATGACACAAGGTTTATAAAATAAAATCATTTTTTTTAAGGAACAAGCTTAACTCATTTCACTAAGGGTGTTTTTGGTTCTCAAGAGAAATTGTGAAGAGAGAAATAAGTAAGAGAGAATATAAGAAGAGAGAAATATATGAGAAATATGATATTGTTTGGTATGAGAAATATTTTTTTGGTTAAAACAAACAACCATTAAATATTATACCAAAAAAAATTAACAACCAATAATTTACTTAACTGCCGTAATTTTTTTATTATTGTATCACAACATATTGATTAAAAAACGTAACCAAGAAAAAGAAACTAAAACATAATCCTCCTCTAGAAAAAAAAATTCAAAACGTAATCCTGACTAGTGTGACTTGGTGTTGCTATTAACATGGTCCATGTGTTGTGTGTAATGATAATAAAGTGGATAAAACTGTAATTTTGGTGGTTCATTGACACTTTTTCAGCTTTCCTCGCAAGATAGAGGAGAAACCAAAAAGTAAGAATTTGGTCTCCTCTAATTCTCTCTCTTCAACTTCTCTCATGCACCAAACTGAAGAAAGTCACTCTTTCTTCTCTATTTCTCTCTCACCTATTTCTCTCTTCTTTATTTCTCTAGAACCAAACATAGTGTAAGGAAAAATTGCATTCACCTCTCCTAAGGTTAATGAAAATGACACCAACACCCCCTCTAGTTTTAAAACTTACACTAACCTCCCTCGAGTTTTCATGAAATATACAAACACATCCATTACTTGTTAACACTGTTACTTTTCCGTTAATTTTCACTCATATTGATCCATCTTCCTCACTCGTCCTTCCTCGTCATAGTTATTACTATGCTATTGCTCATGTCATGGCTCTCACAATCGTTGACATTGTTGATCTCGTCGTCGTTCCTTAAAAATATGCATTGACGGACAAAGTTGTTTTTAATGACCAGTTGGAATTTGGAAACACATACATGGTATGATAGTGCCAATGATGAAGATGCTATACTATGCAGGTGAAACCTATAATCCAGATGAGTATTCTTTTGTCAAAAGAAAAGAAAACAAAAAGGGAAGAGTTCATAAACAGGAGAAAATTCAGCTACATAATTTGAAAAATGCTGCAAAGCTTGAAGCTTGGTCTAGCCATGTTCAAATATCTGATACATCTTTTCCCATAACCAAACACCACAAAAGAAGGTTACCATGGATAAATTGGTCATTGTAGCAGGAACTTCCCCAATTGCCACAATATAAAGGAAAATATCAAAATTCAAAAGTAGATTTCGGTAGAAGAAGGAACATGAATAGGATCACGGGAGAGGGAGCAAACTAAAACAATATTGAAGAACCTCCGTTAAATATTAATGAAAAATTCTCTAAAGAAATTAATGGAAAGTTAACGGTGTTAACAAACAAGGAATGTGCTTGTCTATTATATGAGAACTTAAGGGAGGTTTGTGTAAGTTTTGAAACTAAAGGGGGTGTTAGTGTCGTTTTAATAAACCTCAGGGGAGGTGAGTGTAATTTACCCTTTCTTTAATGATAATGGATTCAATACATGTTGGGATGTTAGAACAGAAACGGAAACTAGCTTCCGACGTAACCGCTTGAGCTAAATTAGCAGTTTCGTTTGCTTATCTCCTAGCGAACTTACCACGGTTTATAAACATAAAATCATGTTTTGATAAGGATTAAATCTCGCTCAATCATTATGCAGATAAGCTAGCCAACCTAGTTTTAAATGTGATCAACTTTACTTGGTAGAATTATGCCCGACCCCATCAGAAATTTTGGGAGACTTAACTAGAAATATATTAGGCCTTCCAAATTTCAGATTTTTTTGATATTTTGAGGGTCAGATTTGACCCCCCCTCTTTGTAACTATTTTTCTTTTAATATATTTTGGTCCCTGTCCTCCCTGGACAAACTTTTTTGCCTAAAAAAAAATCTTGCCCAATGAGGATATAAGACACTCATCTTGATTAATTGTATTGGACAAACATATATAACTAATTTCTCATATTATATATTTATAACTACATTCATTTTTCTTTAACCTTGTTGTGACTTAAAATTTTGAGACCTAAAACTTTATCTTGGATTGATTAATCCTTAGACCGGCCCTGAAAGTGTGCAATAATGTAGAGGATCCAAACACGTGCAAGAATGGAGAAAGTTTTTATAAGTGTTAATGTGGACAATTAAACTTTAAAATTATTTTCACTTGAATGCATATACTAGATCTAAATCTCTGGCCTTTATTATTACAAAAATCTGTCATATAGTGATTGATTTAGAGATCGAAAATGACAATTCAATCACTTAATCGGTCACTAACACTGTCCCGTGAGCTTAACTCAGTTGGTAGGGACAATACATAATATATGTAGAGGCCAGAGTTTGAACCCCGAACACCCTACTTCTCCATATTTAAATGTGTGAGCTCTAACCACTAGACTACTTGACAAAAAAAAAAGGTTAATTAAGTTTTTAGTCCCTATAAATATTCACAGTTTTGTTTTTAGTCCCTATAAAATTTTCCATCAACATTTTTAGTCCCTATAAAATTTTCCATCAGCACTTTTAGTCCCTGTCAAAAATTTTCATCAACAGTTTTGATCCTTAAAATGCTTAAGGAAAATGTTACAGGGACTAAAAAGTGTGATTTTATTTTGTAGGGACTAAAAACAAAACTGTGAATATTTATAGGGACTAAAAACTTAATTAACCCAAAAAAAAAACATTAGTGACCATTTGTTAAGCAAAATTTTTCAAATTGATTTAAAGATTGATTTAACATCTGACTTCAAATTTTAATCACTTAATCGATCGCTATGGCTACTGAAATAATTTGGTCACTAAATTGTTTATTTAAAGTACTTGCTCTCTCCACCACGATTTAAAGTAATTCATATTCTCCTCTTCCCAATTTATCTCACTCTCTCCAAGTATATATATGAATTTTCTACTCTGATAAATGAAATTTATATGTTTGAAAAATAAAGGATTCTTTTTCCTATACAATGAATATGTAGTAAAACGTGGGAATTTTGAATTGCATATTAACAGTCAAATTATCCCTAAAAGGTTCTATCTTTTGTATGCCAGCATTTCTTACGTACATGATGCTCAAACATGACGATTACTTTTGTCTCAAACATTTTGTCTACATCTCTCAATTAGCCAACATATTTTCTTTTGTTTGTTTTTTGTATTTGGAAAGAAAATATGGACTTCTATGAAAACAAAGATAAGGATCAGATTTCTGACATTAACCATGCAACGTTGAAATTAATTTTCACACCTTGTTACAAATACTCAATGAACACCCTTGTGACAATGCAATATATAGGCAAGGATTGGGGTTCGAACCCTGGACACCACCAAAAAAATACTCAATGAATAAAGCATATAAAGAGATACATCAACACTTATTTCAAACTTTAATATCGTATTTGCTACTTTTGAATAAGAAATCTTGAACAAAGTTATCAACTAGGAAATAATATAATCATAGCTATAAATTGAAAACAATGGTACACACTATTACTGGAAAAATTGAAATAACGACAAAAATTAAAGACAAAGAAAATAAAATTGGCCACCAAATTTAAGGTCTTTTACACTTAACAATAAATTACTGGAAAAATTGAAATAACTACAAAAATTATTGACGAAAAAAATAAAATCGGTCACTGAATTTGACGTCTTTTACACTTACAATAAAATTAGGGATGAATTTTCCTTATTCAGTCAACAAATTTGTGGTAATTGCAAAATTTTGTAACTTAAAGGTTATAGAGATCTACACATTATCACAACAGGAATCCGCGCTATCTGAATTAACCTGCATTTTACCGCAATATCAAGGTTTGCAGTGTAAACAAAACCACGATCATAAATTCATAACCACAACTTAGAATAATGAATATAAGAGTTGCATACCATTTAGAAATACAAAGTTTTGCAATCATTCTTCTCCTTTATCTTCCCTCATAACACACACATATAACTAATGGTGGAATTTCATAATATTCCATAGTTAGCAAGTGAACTGATGATCCTAACACTCTAATTATACCTTGGATCATTTCTATATATGATCATAAAAATATGCTGCTCCATTAATTAAGGAACCAAAAGCACTAGATTTGAGGATCACAAGGTGGTGAAGTGAAACTAGGAACTTCATTCCATGCATTTTCATTACCATTTCCACTTCCATTTCCATTTCCATTTCCATTCCAAAATAGATCATTACTATTTCCTGAACCATTCAAAAGATTTTTTGGCAAACTCAAAACTTGATGATTGTTTTCTTCCACTTTAACTGTATTAACTTGAGGCATCATTCCAATACTAACACTTGAAGAATATGTTTCCTTAGAACGAAACAAATTTCTTTGTGGTTCACCATTATTTTCTCCACCAAATTGAAATAATCCAATTTGTGGTTGCAAATTACTCAAGAAAGGGAATTGTTGATATTGTTGCTGATGAACTTGTAGCGAATTCGGAAACCTCCATTGTTCACCAATGCCATTTGATATCAACAAAGAGCCACCATTACCATTACCAATTGAAGAACCACTACCAAGTTGAAACTCAACATTAGTAGCAGTACTATTGCTCATATTTTTGGCCAACAAAGAACCAATGCCCTCAGAAGCGTAACTATTGTCGTTATGATGATGTAAAGAGGTTATGAATGGAAATTGTGTTGGAAAATGAGGCATTCCGACATTCGCATTAGAATTAGTGCAACCATTATTAGAAGAAGAATTTGCACTTGCTGAGCTAGAACCACCAGCAGCAGCACCGGTACCGACCTGGAGATGATCATTATGATTAGGTTTCAGAGGTGATTTTGATACTGAATTTCCTTTTCTTCTTTTATTGTTCCTTCTACAACCACCTCCAACAGGAACGTTTCGAAGTGCACCACCTTTAGTCCAATAACGACGACAAGTTTTGCAAAAATGGCGTGGTTGTGAAAGATTATAGTTGTTGTAGTAGCAGAACTTTGTGTTTGTTGATTCACATCTTGGACATTTCTGTGCTGCTGCAGCATCATTTTGGTGTATCTTTGACAACTTAGCTCGATCGGTCATTGATACTGGTCTTCTAGACCCTTCGTAGCTGCGATCAGCTTCAACCGTGAGAGTCACCATTGAAGCTGATAGCGGCTGCAAAGATGATGGATTTTGATCGCCAATACCAATTCCTGCTTGCTGATTATATTATTTTGTAACAAAAGTGTAAGGAAACAAATTATTTTCGTTTCTTAAAAACAAATTATTAAAGAAAACAAACTATATAATTGAATAATGAATAAGTGTGTAGTAATATCTATGTACAGTATATTCAAGAAAAAAAGATTGATTATAAAGTGAGTAAGAATATCTGTTTTTTGATCAATTCTATGTACTTGACTTTATTGATAAAGAAGCTAAAGAAAGAAAAAGTGAAAAAAAATTAAGCAAAATAAAATTAAGAATAAAGAAAAATAGATGCTAGAGAAGGAAAGAAATAATCTTGAATATCAATTAATACCTGTTGTGTCCAGTTGGGTGGATCTAGGTAGATTGGAAGGGAGGGGAAGACCATGGCTAAGCTTTCTCTTTTCCAAAAGTTTTGATGAATTCTTTAGATATGTGAGTGTGTGTGTGGGTGGAGAATCACATCAACATTAGAGAGTTGCAGAGAAAAAGTGATCACAAAGATGGAAAAAAGATAAAGGAGTTTTGTGGGGGTGCATATGTACATGTAGTGTTTATATTTATTTTTGTTCTTCTTTGTTTCCTATTCTTTTCCATCTCTTTTTGTATTATTAAATAATATTTATGTGATTATTGAAGAGCACCAAACGTGTTTCTTATTCCATAAGCAACTTTATCTTCTTCTTTTACTGTGGCATTAACATTAAATATTAGACTATATTATACTCTCCAAATCACCATGCATATGTTAAGAGAGAAAACCCTAGCCCCAGCTTTAAATAATAATATATAATGGTTGTTGTGTATTGACCGATTTAAATGCAAGTTGTGCTATGATATACCAAATATATTGTTAGAACAATAATCCTAGTTGAAAAAAACAAACCTAGGTCAAATAATAACGATTTCAAGTTTGGTAAATAATAATATATACTCTCCATATCGAATAATTTTTAGTAATGAAGTTTGGTAAACTGTTCCTACGTTCCTCTAATAGCGGCATTAGTTCATTTCTAATATTTCTAGTTTTTAGATCATGAGGTTGTAATCTTAAAAGATTTTAGAATAATATTATTAATAATGCATGGAAATTAAAAGTAAAAAGGTGATGAGTCATGGAGTCATGGTGGGGAGGTCTTCGGTGGAAGTGTCACAATCGAATGGACCTTTATTTCCTTTGATTCTGCTCCAGAAAAAAGTCATGGTTTTATATTATTTATTTAATTAAACTTTATTTAATTATAACAGCTTTTTTGCTTTTTATGTAAAAATTATTGATTACTATATGTTATTGGCCATAAATTTAATTACCTTTTGCAAATTGTCATATATGTATTTACCACTTTCAGTCCTAGACTCTAGAGAATTAAAGATGTATCATACATTGCAAAGGATCAAGGATATATCAGCACTCTGCTGCAATCTATGGACTGAGTAGTATGATTCAGTATACCCTTATGCACATATGAAGAGATTGGAATAAACTCACAATGCATGAATAAAGATGTGGAATATAAAATTGGTATACCATATGGGATCATAAAGATGTGGATTGTATGATCAAGTATATGAAGATTCAAAATACAATCCTAAGTACTGGTATTATTGTTGACTGATTTGAGGAGTGGTGGATGTGCATCAATATGTTTTTGTCTTTTTGATCATTGTTGAAAATTGGTGTAAAATTGAAGTTGGTGTTTCTGCAAAATCGTGGCATAATTTTTGGTTCACAATTTGGAGGAAGTTACTGGAAATATTGTGGCACAATTCTGAAAATCGTTGCACGATTTTGGATCTGGTTTAAGTGCCACATATTCTCCTCCATTATCTGTCCTCAAACACTTAATTTTCTTCTCAATTTCAAGCTTTATTTGTGCTTTGAATACCTTGAATATTGAAAACACATCTGACTTCTTCTTGATTGGATACACCCATAATCTTGTAGAATAGTCATCAATGAATGAGACGAAATATGTTGCTCCTCCCAAACATATTTATTGTGACTCCGACACATCAGAATGGATCAAGTCTAGTATGTGTTTTCTTCTAGTAGTTACTCTAGCAAACTTCAATCTATGTTGCTTGCTTATCACGCAATGCTCACAAGATGGTAAGTTTACCGTCTTGAGTCTGTGAAGGAGATTGCGTTCCGCAAATGACTTTCTAGCCACATTCTAACATATGGCCTAATCTGCGATGCCACATCATCGTTGTTTCTTCTTGACTTGCTGCTGTAACTGATGCATCCGCCTCTTGCAATGTATCTCCAAGAAGCATGTATAGATTACTTGTGATATTTTCAACTTTAATTGCCACAAAATTGCCTTTCAACACTTTCAAGATTTCACTTTCAGTGTGGATCTTACACCCGAGATCATCCAATTGTCAAACAGACAATAAATTCGTTTTCAACCCCTTTACATGATATACTCCTTATATTTTTTTAACAATACCATCATGCATCTTTAATCTGATAGTATCGACTCCAACAATTTCTAAGGCATGGTCATTTCCCATGTACAATGATCCTTCTGAGATAGGCTCATAAGAGTAAAATTAATCTCGACGTGGAGTCATGTGACATGTTGCACCTGAATCCATTATCCAGACATCGTTGAATCGTCTTCCACCTTTAGAACTTGCCGCTGCTTCCCTATACAGGATTTCCCCGTCATCTGAGGTACTTGCAACATGATGTAGTAAATTCGCAAGTGCACGATTTACCGAAGTAGTAATAAAGAGTATCGTTCCAACAGGGAGTTATGAATTTAATCAACTTCTATGAATAATTAGAAGAGAGTTTCAGTTTGAGAAGTTGGGGTTTTTAAACGGTTTGAAAATAATAATAAAAGGCGCCTTGAGATTATTGGTTCGTCATGGTGACAAATCCTTCACAAACCAAACCCTAAACCTATAACTTTATGTTGGACCTATTTTCTAAAGACAAGTTTCTCTTTAGCCTATCATATTTCCTTTCTGTTTCAGTGAGTGTGTTCCTCTAGCAACCACGCCTATTCTCATGGTTGATTGCTATTGGAATCCTTGAAGAACGAAACTTTATTGTCTCAAGGTTTCCTAGACTATTATCATGTTTCACAATCTTTGTCTAATTTCACTTGTTCCAATATCAAAACTTCATCTTTCAATACTTTGCTTGATATTTGTGATTATGAATTAACAAGTACTAATCCTCCGCTGTCGCTTTATGAATTTGATACTTGTTAATTCATTATAAAAACGGTGAAATTAGATTAGAAAATAGATTTACATAAAATTAGGGTTCGAGGCTTGGTTTGATAGGGATTAGGTCATTAGACTCAT
>Ga0315914_1001039_pt1 | contig 39723 bp, 17 predicted proteins | sample MpolenodulesMG_FD_203920 | JGI IMG/M metagenome (GOLD analysis project Ga0315914, IMG submission 203920) | Medicago polymorpha root nodule microbial communities from Los Angeles, California, United States - elongated nodules | ecosystem: Host-associated > Plants > Roots > Nodule | place: USA...
TGAGAAGATGGGTTGTAGAAGATGAGTGGTTGGATCTGATACTGAGTGTCTATGATAAAAATGTGCTCCTTCATTTGATCAAAGGGTTTAAACACACTTTCCCATGGTGGGAAACTCTTTCCCTTTCTAAATGCCACCTGGTTTTATATATATTAACATGTTTCCTCATGCAAGAGTCTTTTGTTCTCGAAGGAAAAAAATTTCCGCGAGCATTCATGAATCAAACCAAATAGATGAAAACATTAACATATCGAAATTGGTTAGAAACAACTGTGTCTTCAAAAATGCGGTAATTGATCCTCATATTATTCTTGATAACGTGAAGCGGACTTCCTTTTTATGGCTATCTTCGAATGTTACTCCTTTAACTTTTGGTTTTCATGACTAGTGGCGACATCCTCAACTTTGTATGGGTGTCAGGTAACTGTTTTATTTTGTTTTTGGCGGTGACACTATTTTCATAGGTGTTTGATTGTTGTAACAGATTTTGGGTAATTCACCATTTTAGCACACCTTATGCGGGGTGAATTTATCCTCCTTTGAACAATATATTCCATTTTGATTTGTTCAAAAAAAAACATATCGAAATTGATAAAAATTAGTTATGAAAATTTTCTAAAAAAATTTCTCACCTGCCTTCACGCGAATCAATTCAAAGCTAGATTAAGGTAGCAAAACATATAAGAAGAAATATGCCAATGTAGTTTAAGGATATAGAAAACTAAATAACATGCCAACTCAATTCCTATGCAAATTTATTAGGCAACATTGTTTTTTTTCTTTTTCTTAGTACATCATTTGGTTCCTTAACTTATTTTGTGTTTTCAATTTGATTTCCTAACTATAAAGTGTCTCAATTTGGTCTCATAAATCTTATGTCGTTTACTATTTTGGTCCTCTCCGTTAGTATTTTACAAAATCCGTTAACTCTTTTCCACGTGTCATTTAAGATTGGTGATCAACGATTGGATTTAAAAAGCACACATGGCATATCGTGGACTCACAACATATGATAACTCCTATTGTCATCTTCTTCCCTCTTCATCTTCATATAACCTTTATCAACCTTTATAAAAAAAATCCAATTTTTTTCCTTTAAAAAATTCATCATTTCAACTTCATCAAAAACTAGTTTGAGGGATCCCGATTCTCTCTTCTTCGCACTCTCGAACCATTTTTCCAACGACCCAAACCCGGTTTTCATAGACCGTGACCCATATTTCTTCTCCGTCTTCCTCTCTCTCCTCTGCACCAACCACCTTCCCTCCACTGCCCGCCGCTTTGAGGGATGTTCTTGGCATTTTGTGTCTATTTTATTGCTGTTTGGTCTTGGAGTTCTAGGTGGCCGCTTGTGTTTGTCCTCGTATGGTCATCTGACGTACGTGGGCATTACCAAGTATTGGAGCTTGGAATATCGGTGATTCAAGTTGAGTTTATGTTGTTGCATTGGTGGTTATTAAAAGGATACAACTTTTCCTTCATCTTTGATTATATGGTTTTGATGTACGTAGTTTAAATGATGAATTTTTTAAAGGAAAAAATTTGGATTTCAAAAGCAAAATTGAATTTTTTTTATGAAGGTTGATGAAGGTTATATGAAGATGAAGAGGGAAGAAGATGACGATAGAAGTTATCGTATGTTGTGAGTCCACGGTATGCCATGTGTGCTTTTTAAATCCAACCATTGACCACCAATCTTAAATGATACGTGGATAGGAGTTAGCAAATTTTGCAAAATACTAACGGAGAGGACCAAAATAGTAAACGACATAAGATTTATGGGACGAAATTGAAACACTTTTATAGTTAGGGGACCAAATTAAAAACACAAAATAAGTTAAGGGACCAAATGATGTATTAAGCCTTTTTCTTATCCGTAAAATAACAATCCAGGATTCGTCATAGCTATACACATGTAACTAACAATTTTTATTTAAGGTGAGTGCAATATGCCATCGGTGGAAGCATGAGACCTAGCCTCAAAAGTGAATCTAACCTCTTCATAGCACCTAAAGTTGGAGTAAAGAAGTAATCATATTTAGCAAATAATTTAAACTAGTTAATGACTAATGAAGATGAATTTCCCTAATTAATAATAAATCACACAATTGAGTTCAAATATTAGTAATTTGTTTTTTTCACTTTGCTAAAATAATTGACTCACTTTTTCTAAACTTTTTTTTCCTCCTAATTATTTAATGTGTCTAGGTAACATGGAGAAAAATTAGTCACATAAATGGGAATTTCATTTGGCAAGAGACGCTTTTGAAAATGGAGCCTCCTTCGCACTATCGAAAGGAAGACGTGTGCCAAAGTCAAATTATAACAAAGAACAAGATTTTAAAGCTGCTGATGTTAAATCTGTAAGATCATTAACAAGATCATGAGGTACATTTTAATGCAGTAGAGCCTTTATATGCTGAACAAAAGATCATATAGAATATTGATCATAAAGCAAAGTATGCATAACTAGTATGTCGTTTAACCTAAATAACAAGAGGAATTCACCCTATTGTAAGGAAAGTATCATAAATTTCCATTATCGACTCTCTTAATTTAGCGTGAGCAGATGATACCTCAGTCCAAGGCATGAAAGACTTTCAAGCTCAGAGTGTAAGCAAATGTATTTATATTTACCTCCCTCCAAAAAAAATAGTGGGGCTTGAACCCGACTTTTCAGGTCCAGTGCCTAACATTTTACCATTGGACCAAGAATTTGGATTTAAATATTAGTATAATCAAAACTAATGGGGTACATAAGACATCTTAAGTGATCATACTTTTTTTTGGTAGTGGATCTTAAGTGATAATACTTTTTTTTGCTTTCGTACCGATTTTCAACCCATCAAAGGTGGACGACTAATCCGGCTTGTGCGTAGAGGCATGTGCATTGGCCAAACGTTATTTCCCTGAAAATCGAACCCGGTATTCTCCGGATGCATCTTTGAAAAGAGCTCCTTACCACTAGTGTTCAAGCAACTTGGTTTTAAGCGATAATACTTTGTTACTGTGATAAATGGGAACAATAAATAATAACCATTAGTTAAAAGTCGACTAATATTAAAAACCACAATTAGTAGTCACGTGCAAACAACTTCCTTTATCCACTTGGTTTGGTCTCAAACTATACTATGTTCGACACTCTCCTATTATCTTTCCCTCATATTTGATTATACATTGCTTCAAGCATCCAATGTGAACTTTGATGATGTGTTACCTAAAAGACCCATCAATGGTGGTGTACGAATTGCAGCATGATATGAGTTTTTAAAAGATGAGAAAACTCCTATTTTTATTATGGGCAAATCCCCCTTATACATAAAACAAACGGAACATGGCACTCCCAAATAAAAATAGAACAGGGCTACGCGTTTTTCTTTCCCAATCTCTACTTGCTCACCCTCTAAAAGGATTTGCATAAATTACAGAATAATAAATTATTAAAGAGTAAAAACCATAAATGGAGTATCATATAGATCAAAACTAAATTTTTTGACATTAATCTATACTTTTTTCCAATGTATGTGTCGATATTAATTGTATATAACGTTAATCTTGACCTATTTTGATGACATAGAAAATAATTATAATAAATTAATGGCAAAATTTATAGCTAATGTTAAGATCCTCTTCATTTGTCAAAGTAAATGGAGTATACACACTACTACAAAAAAGGGCTTATATAGCGTTTTTTTTTGGCATTAGATAGCACTTTTTTTTTCTTGTATAAAGCGCTAGCTAAAGCAGGGTTTATAAAGCGCTAGCTAAGACAGGTTTAAAAACAACGTTTTTGTTTTAAAAGCGCTATGTAACAATAGGTTTAGATAACACTTTATAAAGGAAAAAAAGCGCTAGGAAAAACATTTATTTTATTTTAGTCAGTTTCTTTTTCATATAGCGTTTTTTTATTAATTTAAAGTAATATATATATATATATATATATATATATATATATATATATATATATATAAAGTCAGAAATTTAGAGGGAAATATATATAATTTTGCCACATTATAATTGAGACTTATTTATCAAATAAATCTTAACCATATCATAAAAAATGTATGTATATATAGCATAAAAGTCAGAAATGTATAGCCTCTAATATGGTAACATGGATATCTTTAAGAGTTACAACTAATTAGTTAACATAAAGATCAAAATCTTCTATGGTATCATGAAGTCTTCATCTATCTTCTTGGTCTTCTCAACATTTTTATCCAAAACAAGCAGGCAAATCATCATTCATTTCCAAATTTCGTTCACTCTCCTCCACCTGAATATATATCAGAAAACACCATTAAGCAATAACACTATATTATATTAGAGATAATTTCAAAGTACTACTGATCATGAATACAAATTAAAACAAGATTATAAATTAAAACAACTACCAATTCTAGCAAATATGTTTAGAAACATTAAACTCACATTATTATAAAAAAAATCATATAACTTTTAGGCTAATCATGAACCGACATCATTCTTCTTGGATTTCTATTAGTTTATCTTTTGAGTATGTCACACACTTGAAACCATCAATGTACTGCATATATTATAACATAAAAAATAACCATGTTACTTAATAAACTTACTTATATACAGATATTATACTTTAATATAAAAAGAAAAAAAACATACCAGCTTTGGAATCTCATTTAGTTTTGAAATGAGAATCTCTTTCATAAACCTCATCACAAAGTACCCGCAATCTAATGTTTTTAACTTTAGTGCTAGACACCAATGATGATTGAACCATCTCAAAAAAACAGGTGCAGAAGATAAATAAACGGGCTACGAAGATTCTCTGCCGTTGGCCTTCACTGAACTCAATGTTTCCTAAATTGTGGTCACAATTGCAATTGCAGATGCAGTTAGACTATGAATACCAATTAAAAATAAATCACATTCTACAACTCCTAAGCTACGAAGATTCTCTGCCATTTGCCTTCACTAAACTCAATAAAAGGAGACAATGTGATTATCTTATATGCCAATGTAATGAGGGAAAAGGGACAAAACTTCAAAAAACAGATTGTTATCCCACTCACTAGGTATTTAGGACACAAGTAGTGCAATTGTTATAAACAATAATAACTTTTCATGGTTTACGTCTATGTGATGATAGTAAATGTAAAGAGGTTGCAGACACCCTAACAAAATCGTTAGCTACAAGTTTAGATATCTCACAGACAAACCAAAAGGGCATCTTCTCAATAGCAGGGGAAGTAAGGATAAGTTTAAAATTTGCAAACAAATTAACATAATAGCTGCCTAACCAAAAAGTATGAATGAATCTAAACTGCTAAGGAAGATTTACTCATCCCCTAGGAGAATATAACAATACCTTCTCCCTTTGAAACAATGGCTAGTGATTGTAACAATCTCTTCCAACTTAATACTAATAAGCACATATACACTATTGTTTGATTCTCTCTAGACTAGTGATTGTAAAGAAGCATAACATGTTTCTCTATCATAATACTCTATTATTCTAGAATGAAATATAAGTAGAAGAACAAAATGATTTGAAAATTTTCATTCTCGGTGATTTATTTATTATCATATAAATCTTTAAGTTCAACCTTTATGTTTGATTATATCAATTTCAATCGAGTCATTTTAAGTATTGGAAGGTTTTTTTTATACCTGTTTGAAATATTTAACACCAAAACAATGACTTATTCAAGGATACATTTTTGTTAACTGAACTATCAAGTAACATAAAAAAAAAAAAACAGCATGCTAAAGAAAAAGAAAAGTAAAATATAATTAAAAGGAATATGTGTAGGGAATATATTATAATTAAAATAACAAAAAAAGTTCCCAATGAAAGAAAGTAAAAGAAGGACAAGCACAATGAAATTGTCATGATTATACATCAGTACTACCTATCAATTCAATTCATAAGTCTTTCTCTGCCCTTATCCTACGATTTTTCTTTCCTTTAAATTCACAAGACTTCGCCCACAAACCCAACACTCTTCTCCAAAATACTTGCTAGTTACATTGTTGATTAATTAATTATAACATATAAGTAGAGATCAATGAAACTAGACATAGAAACAGAGTGGTGTCTCCCAAACAAGGTTACAATGTTATAGACAAAAAAGATTGGAGTTGAGTATAAAATAAAATTCTAACAATGCATAATAATTACAAAAGAATAGTGATTAAACTAAATCCTAACAGGTGGTCTGAATGCCTAGTTCAACCAATCATTCACTATTCTCTTGTTCACCAAATTAAGTCTCAAGACGCATTTACTCTTTTACAACAAGCAACTAGAGAAAATTTCGAATTAACAATCATCGTTCAAATTCCGCAATCAAATAAGAATCATTTGCACTGCATAAATGTAGGTTTGTTCAAATTATGAACATTGTTTATAACATGCAATCAAATAGAAACAAAATATGAATTATTGTTCTAATCTTGCAATAACAGAGATTCATCCTAGAGGGAAAATAACACTAAAGTATATTTATCAATCAATTTGTATTCAACAAACAACAAATCAAATAATCACTTAGAAAACATTTATCAAACATTTTGTGTTCAACAAGTAACAAATCAAATAAATGAATGTAAACCAAATTCTGTAATGTGAATTTACTGATATTCTTTCCTGATGCCATGAATTACTTGTTGCTAAAATCACTAAATCCACAACAGAAATACAAAATACTAAATTGCTAGAAGAAAATCCTAATCAAAATCACGAAATCAAATAAGAAGATGAAGAGGAAATTTACTAGTTAATGGTGACGACTTCATGTAGATCTTCGAGATGAAGATTCTTCTTCTACTTCGAACCACAAACCCTAGATTTGACAATCCACGAATTGCATACAGATGAGAAGAACAACACCGGAAGAATCAAGCAGGATGAGGATCTAGAAGTTGGAAGGTGGAATCGCAGCAAGGTGGCGATGGAGGAATCATGGAGGTGGTGGGGAAGAAAATTTCAGTGTGAAAAAAGAGAGTAGCGTTGTGAAGTCTTAAGTGGGTTTAATTTGGTTTTTGGTTTTTTTTTTTTTTTTTTTTTTTCTTTTACTAGTTTTATTTATTAAAAATACATCCCGCAATGATTCGAACAGGTGACCTGTGGGTAAACAAGAACAAGTTTTATCGCTCGGCTGGAAGCAATTCGTTGAAAAATAGCGCTTTTTAAATATTAAAAACGCTATCTTTTTCAAACCTTTGACAGCGCTTTTAAAGCGCTATTTATGATTGTGAATAAAATAGCGCTTCTTATAATAAGCGCTATCTGAGCTTAATCCTGAATTTTTTAATTATATTTAGTATTATTTAATGAACCTATGATGACGCTTTCTGAATAAAACACTATTTAAAGTCAGTACTGAATATATCGTTTTTATGAAAAAGCGCTATCTAAGGCTTCCGTGTTTTCATTTATGGCGCTTTAGTGTTATAAGCGCTAGTAAAGGGGCGCCATTTTTTCACCATTTTGTAGTAGTGACAATTTGAGATAGATATACGCAAACCAAAAAAAAAATGATAGTGAATGTTTTCAATAGATAGGTCCTACCATTATCAATTATTGTATACTTTTTTCAAGATTTTTTGTGTTTCAAATGGAGAAAATGAAGATACTTGTAAATGTAAAGGAAGATCTCAACTCGTTTCAGTCCAACAATTGATTCTGGAAGAAAAAAAAATCCAGTAGGATGTTATTAAATGAGTGTAACGTTAGTGCAACTCTTTCATGTAATTTAATCACTCTTCATATTTATTACACCAGTAGGGAAGGTTGAATGAAATTATTGAGCAGCAGAAATGACATAGAATTTCGCATGTATATTAAATGGAGTAAGAAGGAAGGTTGAAAGAAGTTTCCTAGAACACGACAACATGATTGAGTTGAGCATGACACATTGACACATGATATATAGTTACTCTATTTTAGTTATGGCTTGCTTGGCACGACAATAATTAAAGAAACGCGGAAACTTGCTAATTTTATGGGGTGCTGCCAATACTTAGTCAAATATTGTTGCGTTAGTTTCTACCAAAGGAAATGTTTTGAATTATTGTGCTTTTTTCAGAATCTTTTTTAAGTCCATTTGTCAACATGAATGCTTTTGAATGTTTGTTAGTCTTAAGGTTTACGTTGGAGAGAAAATGAAGAAATAATTTGACATTTTAAGGAGGAGAGGTGCATCCTCCTCCTCAGCTAAATATCACTCTGCTGGCAGATACCTTCGGGGTATTTAGACAGCGTTTTGCTTAGCTTTTTTATTGTTTTCCCCTTGATCAAAAAAGAAAAGAAAAGGAGAGGTGCATTTTAAAGGGAGAGGTGCATTATAAAGTTAACTAATTATTATTAGAACAAAAGAATTAACTGAAAATAATTTTATAGTTTATCATACACAACCATGTATTTCATTGTAATTATAGTATTAATGATCAATTTTAAATAACAATATGAAACCGATGTGTTGGGTGCTTGAATTCCATGCTTAATAAATTGAGCTTAATTGGATAATGATTGTCGAGGACAGTTTGAGTTCGCTTTTAAATTGAACAATTCTCGATACATTTTACTTATCTTCAATCAAACTCCAAATTATTTGATAAATGGTTTGGTTTGGTTTAAAAAATTGAAAAGGTTAAAAAAAAAATTCAATACTCAGTAACTAGTAGTATGGTTTAGTTTGATAAATGGATAAAGAAAATAACGTTGCTGATTCACATTGTATTTACTTTTTTAATTTAAAAAATTCGACCCTTAAGTGATAAGGCAGATAGTCAAGTAAACGAGTATATTTTTTTGGTAGAAGTCACTGAAATGAGTATTATTATTTGGAATGCTTTCGTAAGAAACAAAAATATTATTTGTAATGCTATTTAGTCAAGAACACTTTCAAGCCTACCATTATTTTGCAAATATTTTAACACACAATTCAACTTGAATAAGCAAATCACCACACTACATGTTTCTTCTCAGAAATTGTCTTCTATATCCAAAATTCTAACCTACGAATCAGTCCATTAGAAAAATGAAATAAAATAAAACACACTCCATGAATCACTCATATCATAGTCTCATGTAATAATTAAGTGATACAAAACATAGACATATACACATACACGACACTGACATATCGATAATAAACATTTGACAGGATATTGATATATTGATAATAATTTGAAAAGATAAAATAATTGAATGTAACCAAATCATATGTATTCTCATGTTAGTGTCAGACATAGACACGATTGCTATGTGAAGTGTCGGTGCTACATAGATAAAGTGTCATATCATATAATAATTGGCCTTATGCTCCTAGTATGTAACAAAAGACTTTATTTATATTGCATTATTACACCCATTCTCTGCAAGCAATAACAATGCATCTCTTTCCCTTCACTCCTTTCTTAATTTTCACTCTCTTCTTCTTCATCAGCAACATCTCCATAATCCTAGGACAACAACCTTACATTGGTTTAGCAACCAATGCATGTCCGCGAAAAGGCGATTCAAAATCAATCCGAGGTTACACATGTAACGGCGAAACTCGCACATGCCAAGCATACCTCACCTTCAGAACTCAACCAATTTACTCCTCAGTTTCAACAATATCATCCTTACTAGGCTCAAATCCATCTCAACTCGCTGAAATAAACTCTGTTTCTTTAAACGAAACATTCGAAACAAACAAAATGGTAATTGTTCCTGTCAATTGTTCTTGTTCTGGTAACTATTATCAAGCGAATACATCCTATGTTTTTCAAAACACAGACACATATTTTATAGTTGCTAACAACACTTTTGAAGGTCTTTCAACATGTCAAGCTTTGATGCATGAGAATCACAATCCTGGTGATGTATATCCTGGTAGAAAACTACTTGTTCCTCTTAGATGTGCTTGTCCTACAAAGAATCAAACTCAGAAAAACATTAAGTATCTTTTGAGTTATTTGGTTGATTGGGGTGATTCTGTTTCATTCATTAGTGATAAATTTGGTGTTAACTTTAGAACCACTCTTGAAGCTAATACACTTTCTTTAACACAATCTACAATTTACCCCTTCACAACACTTCTTGTTCCTCTTTTTGACAAGCCCTCAAGTTCTCAAATTCAAACACATCATTCTCATTCATCATCCCCACCTTCATCTTCTTCTTCTTCAACCGATAAAAAATCGAAAAAAACTTGGGTTTATGTTGTTGTTGGAGTACTTGGAGGAGTAGTAATTATAGCTTTAATATTAGTTCTATATGCTTTCATTTTCTTCAAAAAGGGTAAAAAGAAAAGTGATTTTTTGAGTGTTTCTGAAAGTGCTATTTATGAGGCAAAAGAGAAACCAGTGAAGAAAGATGAAAAATTGTCTGAGATTATATGTGGTATAGCTCAATCTTTCAAAGTGTATGATTTTGAGGAAATTAAGGTTGCAACTGATAATTTTAGTCCAGGCTGTCGGATTAAAGGAACTCTTTATCACGGCCTTATTAAAGGCGATTTGGCTGCGATTAAGAAGACAGAAGGAGATGTATCAAAAGAGATACAAATTCTAAACAAAGTTAACCATTCCAATGTTATTCGCCTTTCCGGTGTTAGCTTCAATGAAGGACATTGGTATCTTGTTTATGAGTATGCTGCTAATGGAGCACTAAGTGATTGGTTATTTTCTAACAAAAAAATGGATGATGGAAATTTTCTGAGTTGGATTCAGAGAATAAAGATTGCATTAGATGTAGCAATAGGAGTTGAATATCTTCATAGTTTCACTTCTCCTCCACATATTCATAAGGATCTAAAGTGTAGCAACATTCTTCTTGACAATGATTTTAAAGCAAAGGTTGCAAATTTAAGGCATGTAAGGTGTGTGGAAGGAGTTGAAAATGATGAAGAATTTGTTGCTACAAGGCATATTGTTGGGACAAGAGGTTACATGGCTCCAGAGTATTTGGAAAATGGTCTTGTTTCTACTAAGCTTGATGTGTATGCATTTGGTGTGTTGATGTTGGAAATTATTACAGGAAAAGAAGTTGGTTTTATTTTATCGAAAGATAATGAGAATTTGTTGGATGTTTTGAGTGGAATACTTGGTGAGGAAAATGGTGATGAGAAGTTGAAGGAAATTATGGATCCTTCATTGCAAGGAAATTATCCATTTGAACTTGCTATGTTTGTGATTGAAATTATTGAGAATTGTTTGAGGAAGGATCCAGCAAATCGTCCTGCTATGGATGAGATTGTACCAGTTTTATCAAGAACATTGAATTCTTCATTGAGTTGGGAAATGTCCGTGAATCTTCCTAGAAACTAAGAGTGTGTTTGGATTGAGGGTTTAGATCAGTCAATGGTATTATGTATTTGTTAAGTTCTTGTTGTGTTTGTAAATGTGTCATATGTTGGTACTAATGTGTTTGTTAAGCTAGTAGGCTTTTATATATTGGTGTATATATATATATATGTTTGATGTATGATGGTAAGAAATGTGAATATGAATGAATAAGAATTTTAGTTGTCTTCAAGTGTAATGGGATAGTAATTCTTCTAGGATTTGTTAGTATGCTATTGTTGGCTAACATCAAAGAAAATAGTCTCTATGAAATGGATATTTTCCCCACCACTACATATAAATAGGCAAACAAAAAAATAAATAAAATGAAGTTGTACAATGCAATGACAATAATAGGAAAATAAATATGACACCATAATTTTAACATAGAAAATTTCCCTCATAACGAGATAGTACAAACAACGGAACCTTGTTTAGTAAGACTTTCATTCTGTAAATAATGAGAACTAAATAACAAGAATTAAATAATCATCGACCAATGATGAAAACTAAATAATAAGAGAGCAACTCAACAAAAGTGGGTATGGGTATCGCAACTTTAATATAAAGAGAAGACAAAACTAAAAAAAAGCAAATATTTCCTTCATTGATAACTAAAAAGTTAGGGATTACACCATGCATAGAAAATTATCCACTATTGAGGTAAGGTACAGAATCACTACAAAATCATACAATTACATGACTTAAGCACATGACTTGTAAATCTAATCTAACATATATAATGTTAACATAGTCTAGTTTAGAATGAATGAATATCCATGAATATGAGTCCTAAAGAGTTACTCTTTCTCAGTTTTGATTATTGAATCCACATTCACGCCTTTGATTCTTAAGATGCATATATTTAGGCCTCAAGTGACTCTCGTTTGAGGAGTCTTTAGCATAAGCTAGCTTGAATTTCATCTCTAACTTTTATAAATGATGATGTTCACACTTCACTCAATGCTGAAAAACATCAGTAATTTGCCTATATAACCTTATCGGCAGTTAACTGTCGGTGGACATTTATGTCTTTTATTGGTGTTTTTCAGCCAAACTTAAAGTGTCAACAGCAATCTTCAACTTTTATTCTCAAAAATCCTCATTTGCCATTTGTCCACAAGCTCCTCTCTGGTCCCAATAACATGGGCCATTTAAGCAAACAATCTTGTTTCAATCTTGTCTTCTTTGACTATTTAGACGTCGGTTAATTTCTGTTTGTATACTGAGGGTCCAAGTTTCCCCACCTCCATATGCCATTTGGAACTACACTTAAGATATTTTTTGCACAAAAATCAGTTTTTCTTTATTACTTTTTTCCAGTTAGGAAGTGTATTTCTTTTTGTTCTGTTAATCCTCGATGATTTTTCAAGGAAGGTGATTAATCCAAAGTTCAGTAAAAAGTAAGTAAAATCTGAAGAAAAAAAATTTGTACAGTTCAAAAATTAAACCTGGGTTCTTCCGTAAAAAATATATCACCATTTTGAACGGTACATCAAAAATGTATTTGCAAATAACTATGTTGGATTGAAGGTGATACATTTCTATTTTCTGCAAAATTTTATTTAAAAATATGAATTGTACATATAAGTTTACATTAAAAGAGTGACTAAAAGTGAAGATGAAATTTTTTTGAGGGATTAAAAGTTGAAGAATTTTTTTAGAGAGACTAAAACAAAAATTGGTATATTTATAGGGACCAAAAACATATTTAACCCTAAACTTTATTCAATTTTTTTTGAGAGAAAAAGAGGTGCAACACAAGGACCTCCCAGGAGGTCACCCATCCTAGTACTATCCTCGCTCAAACACGCTTAACTGCGAAGTTCTGATGGGATCTGGTGCATTAGTACCTGTATGAATTCTACTCTCACCCAATTTTAGTGCCTATTAGTTATGTATATTTTTGGGATTTTGGCTTATGTTATGTCCATGGACGTATCTCAAAATTGTTTCATAATTGGGCATAAAAAATTAGAATTTCTTTTTAACCCTCTCAATATCTCTAATACTTTTCAAAAATTGTTTCATAATTGCTAATATTAGGGATGATAAAGAAGAACAAAAATTTGTACCTGCATATAAAATTTGTCACGCACATGAAGCGAGTAGTTTAATAAATAAAGAATCAAATAAACAAATATTTCAATTACTCGTTTATCATGAAGACGAATATGGAATTAATGGTAAATGTTAGGGGTGGACAACGGCCGGGTTCGGTCGGAAATCGGTCCGAAAATCCCACCCCGTTGGACAACCACGGTTGACAAATGGGAAACCACCACCGTCCGTTCTCTTCAACGGTTAGATCAGGTGGCGGGTTCTTCGGGTGACGGTTTTGTCGGACCGGTTTTGACGGGTTTCAAGATATGAAAGCTAAACCTTTCAAGATCAGAAAAAAAAAAAAACTAAAAAAACGTAGCAAGATCAAAGATGAAAGATACCAAAAAAAAAGGGTTGTATTTGTGAGCGAAGAGACAAGGGATTACATAAGTTGTGTGCTGAAAATGGAGGCTTAAACGGTGGCCTTAGATATGTTGAGGATGGCTGAAAAATGGCCTCAATCAATTTTGCAGGTGAGGGGATTTAGATCATGAAAAAAGAGAGATACAAGTGAGGTTAGGGATGATGTGAATTGTCTCAAAAAACTAGACATGTGAAGGTTGGGTGATATGGTTTGAGTTTAATAATAAAAAAATAGTGTAAGAATTAAAAAATAGTATAAAGGGGACGTTGAAGTCAACTGTCATAATGCTTTTGGTAAAGATAAAAAAAGCAGATAAAGCAAGTTGTCCAGTCCTATACTCTAGCTGCCATTGTAAATGATAAAAACTAGTATATTTTTATACTGTTCGGTCGGTTTCGGTGTTCTTACGGGTTCAACTTGTAAGTCCGCTCTCGACCATACAAGTCCTATTGAAACCGGTTTTAGGCACCCGCTTAACCCGTTTAATCCGAATGAACCGACCCGCACACTCACGGACTGTTCGGTTCGGACGGATTCGACCGGTTACCATAATTTTGTCCAGCCCTAGTAAATGTATACCAAATTGTTGGGAGGAAGTACTAGGGAGAGCAGGAAAAGTTAGGAAAGAGAGAGAATGTGAAGGAGAATGGGTGGTGCATTGAAAGAAAAGAGTAGCACATGAAACTTAAATGGAGCTTTTAGTTTGGGCCTTTCATTCTAATCCAAAGACACATATTTATTCGAAAATTGCTATTCTCCCAAAAAAAAAACGCTCACTCCCATATAAACTGACCAAAATACTCCCGTATGAGTTAACTCGTGCTCGGTAAGTTGAACTATAACCTACATGAGTTAACTCACGATGTGTTTATAACCTACATGAGTTAACTCACACTGAGTTATAACATGCGTGAGTTAACTCACGTGGGTAGTGAACGTGACTTAAGTCACGTTGTGTTTAACACCTGCGTGAGTTAACTCAATCGAAGGATATTTTGATCAATTTGTATGAGAGTGAGCGTTTTTTGTTAGGAGAAGAGCAATTTTTTATTTATTTATTCATCTCATCTAGTAGTTGATACTAAAATATCTACAAAAAGTTAATTTAAGTGACATTTTTAGAAGTCATTTAGGGCAACATCCATTTGTTGATGCAAAATAAATTTTTGACGAATATGTCAAAGTAACACAATTTATTTATTTTGCAGGGGAAATTTCCCTCCCATTTCATTTAATATAGATTTGTCATTTCTTATGTCCTATCTCTTTATTTCATTTTTCTATTTTTGCAATATATTTAATGGTATATTGCAAATGATTATTGTTTGCTAGAACACCAGCATAGTTGAAATGTCCGTGTTTATTATTGTGATACGTTTATCTATTAGTTTCAATTTTCTTGTCCATCATACATCCATGATTCGGATTTGATATCTTTTAAAAAATTCAACATTTCATAAATAGTTTATACATTGATTATTATTTGCCTATTTTGTACTAACATAATTGTCAATTTTTTTTTTGTTAAGATTAAAAAAGCATAATAACGATCAATAATTTATTAATCGTTTTATAAATATGTATATTATAAAATATATATATAAAGTTCATAATTATGTAGATTGGTGTAAATGTTTATATAAATTGAAGTTAACAATTTTTTGTTAGCCATTCAAAAACATATTTTGCGAAGTGTTGAATAGCATAATGAATACATATTTTTTTGAATAACTAATGTGTTCATTTTGATTTATTAATTATTTTGTATTGTAAAGATTATATATATTTTCAAGAACAAATATATTGACATACATTAGGTGTTTAATTAAATTTCAAGATGATGAGAGTAAGTGAAGAATAATTAATAAATTTGGATAATTGTGAGTTAGAGCTAATAATATCATTATGATCAATACTGAATGGCACAGCAAATTCCTTTGTCATATTGATTCATCACTCCCAAGTTTCAAATTTCAATCCCTTTGGCTTTTAGCAGAAGGTCAATGAAGTTTTGATTCTCATAAAAGATTCTCTACATATATAGACGTGGTTTGTCAACTCAACCATCGAGGGTACTTGGTATTTTTTACGAAGAGGTAGGTACCTTCATCAATTATTGAAACATCAAAGACGACTTTTATAATAATCACATTATACAATATATAGTATGTTTATTTAAATGCCTTTAGAGTTACATGAATATCCATCCATCACAAAAAAGGATTGAGAAAAAAAGGCACAGCTGAATTACATATACATTTACAAATATATCTCTTTTAAAATAATGCAACGATAAGATATCATAGCCAAAAATGCTGTTTCCAAATGCCATATTGCAAAATGCTAATCTTTCATTATGCTTCAATATTCACATGCACTTAGGTCTTTTGTTGTAACAAGAAATAAAGATGATGGCCACAATAGAGTATGGGTAGAATAATTGTATTTTAATGATCAAAATGCTAATGGTAAAAAATACCAATTAATTCTACCCAAAAAATAAAATAACAATTAAGACGACCATAATAGAGGTATTGTCATATCATAATAAGGACCAAATCACATTGGTTTGAGTGGGAACTGAACTCGGATCTTTTAAGTAAGGTTTCAGATTTGAGTCTTGTGGATGAAAAAATGTGGTTGAGAGGGGAGACCCACTAAAGGTGGTCAATCAGGTTCCACCATGGAGATTAATTATCGACAAAGTCGGTGGATATTTCATGCAAATAATATAATTAACCATATTAAAAAATATTCTTATTATGAGTAGGAAACATAAACTTATGCATCCAGTTCCGAAGTATTTCATCATAGAGGTAGTTCGGTTGATGAGTTAAAGGAAATGAAGGAGTTTTAAGCAGGAGATTCATGATTCAAAATCTGAAAACCCACATCACCACTAACATGTACAATAAGCAAATTTATTTTGAGTTCAATAGCAGCTTACAATTCACTTTACTGAAACTCATGCATTAAAGAATAACAGATGGAAAAATGAAATTTATAACACTTACCTAAATAAACTAACCATATAATTAACTCCACACATAAAGATGTAAACAAAGTAGTACCATCTTGAGTATGACAAACTGAATCACTATTACCTTCACTTGATTAACGAGCTATTACAGAAGTAACAACATGAGTAGCTTCAGCATCTAAACCAGATGTCAAGGATCTTTCTAACATTGGTTCAGATGATGGTTGATTGAGAAGAGAAAGACAAAGAGCAATTTCTGCAATGGTTGGTCTAGACAATGATTTATCAGCAGTGCAATTCACTGCCAAAGAAGCCAAACTTAGAGCATTATCTATAGGATAAAAACTCTCTAACTTAGGATCCACCCATTTTCTTAGCCTCTCTTCTCTATTCCCTTCAAGATCAAAAATCTTCCAAAAATCTTTCCACAAAATAACAACCTCACCATTTTCTTTAGTTGTCATAGCTTTCTTACCAGTTAACAACTCTATTAGAACCACCCCAAAAGCGAAAACATCAATTTTCGGCATCATCGAGTTGGTTGAAGTTCTAGCCATCCCGAAATTCGCTATCTTGGCCTTAAAATTTGAGTCGAGAAGGATATTACTTGTTGTGATGTCTCTGTGGATTATTCTTGGATAAGTATGTTCATGCATGTATTGCAGACCAATTGCAACATCCACTGCTATGGTTATTCTCTGAGACCATGTAAGCGAACCCACCGAGTCCGAAGTTTTCGAAGATTCCGAGAACAACCACTCTTCAAGTGATCCATTTTCAGCATACTCATAGACCAGAAAACAGTTTCCATCATTGTCAGAAGACACACCCATTAGTTTCACAAGATTTCCATGGTTTACCTTCTGCAGAATTTTCAGCTCCTCAGAAGCATCTTTTTTGATTTTTTTCACTGCTAAAACTCTACCATCTATATTAGCCTTGTAAACTGATTCACCAATCTTACAATTCTCACTCAGATTCATTGTACCTTCCATGATCACATCCATTTCATACATTGTTGGCTTGCTTACATAACCTGAAACACCTGAAAGTAACTTATCTGCAGTCTCGGACGATGAAGTACTTCTATTCAATCTCTTCATTTTGAGACAATATACGTACACAAGTGATAGTGTTAAAACTAAAATGAAAAAAGCACTTCCTAGGCTAATACCAATTATAAGAGCCAGGTTTTGACTGCTGCTTTTTCTTCCATTTGAAGATGGTTGATCAAGTTTTGGTAAACTTGTCACAGGGATCAAAACTGAACGGTTGGTTGAAGCAGTGAAGTTATGATTGTTTTCAGCTAACATTTCAACTTGTGATGCACCAAACTTTGAACTAACAAGGGTAACATTGTCATTATCCTGCCACACATAAGTAATAAGATACTTTATTCCTTTGTTCAATTGATTCTTTGAAGGGCACTTGCAGAATAAAGGGACTGAAACTTTGGTGTCGAGTGGCAATAGAGTTGGACTTAGATTGGGGTTGAAATTTTTAAATTCAAGGTAATTGGTGAGATTCTGGTATGAAGTGATTGAAAGTATGAAGAAGGTGTCACCTTGCTTGATTGAGTAGGTGATATTCGCGAAAGAGTGATTTTTAGTGCAACCACAAGTTATAGGTACTAGTAAGAGTTGGTCTGGAATCAGCTTGTTATCCTCGGCTTCTATGTTACTGGCTTTTGCAATGCGTAAAGGACTCAAATTAAAAATATCAGATATGTTAGATAGGCTCAAAAAATTTGGAGACTGAGCTCTGTATGCTACATAGGTTTCACATGAAGGAGGTGAATCCACAGGGCATGTAAAGTTTGTTTCACTGATATATAGTGGTTGAGCTGAGATATTAGTGAGAAAAAACAACATGAGTACAAGAAAAAGAGCATGAGAACTAGAGGGAAGAAAGAAGGCAGACATTGCTGTGAATTTGTGAGGAAATGCAAATTATGAGAGGAAGAGAAAAGAGAGTTTCTTATGGCAAGTAACAACCAAGACTTATTTTCTAACTTTATATTTATCTCTTTGGACATCAAGTATCTTTTGGTTTGATATTAAAAATATATGCTGATGTCTCTGTCATTTGTTCTACTATTTTTCTTTTTCAAATCTTAGACACTGTTGGCAAATCCCAAACAAGTATGAAATCATGCGCAGAGTATAATAAAGATGGTTAGAATAATATGGTATTATAACCCAATTTGGTGTCCATACACCATATCAGCTAGCTGGCTGGTACCTTGATGCGTTTACCAAATTTTTAAGGAGCAAACTAGCAAAAGATATGGTTTAGTGTTTAACAAAGGCCAATGCCATTATATATATGCAATTATAATATAATACAGGCAATGAACAGCTTTCAATGTTGACACTTCCAGTTACATAGGTTTCAATATATTAAACACATTGACAAACTCACCATTTATATTATATGTTCCCTATTTCTGGTACATAGCTAATTCGGATAGAAACAGCGTTTACATCGCCACATAAGCTTGGCATCTAATATATTAAAAAGAATAAGATGCCCTTCTTACCTACTCTCCTTTGCTTGAGCGTAGCTTTTTGTACTTCACATTCATATAAACCGAAAACAAGCCAAGAACGATTGAATGAGATGGCATGGGTCAATTTTTTAGGCATAGCATGGGTCTCTTCTTCCTTCTAGCTTAACCAGTGGGTTCGAGTTCAAATTCTGCCATAAGAATATAACAGTGTTAAAACTCTTGAGAAACAACTTTGTCGTTCATGTTATCCAACCCTATTCGAGGGATTAATCTTCAAAGTTGCGAACAAATATACCCTTTTATACAAAACAAAGAAAAAAATAAAGAGGAACTCAACAATATATTAGATGAGATTTTGAAACCAACTCTTTTTGTAAGAAAATTAAAAGGAATTGTTAATTGCAATAAGACAATCATTAGATTCCCCTCAAGTTGCAGAAGTCAGCAGAGGACTGATTGAAGTTCTCAACACATCAACCAAAGGTCCATTCATTCTATGATTGTGCAAAGATGATTTCTTGCACTTGACCAAGTGAATACAATGAAAGATCGATATCCATCAGAACAAGAGCTAATTCCTGAGCATCAACGCATGTCCTGCCAATAATACATTCTCAAAACTCGAAAAATTACTGCAACATTAAACATTTTTGCAACCCCTCCCAAAATAAATCACAGTTTAAGGAACTTGGCTATTGTTTTTCGCTTATTATACTTTGTGCTCAGATTTCATGCATGGAGAAGTACACCTCTATCATATAGCCCAATGGATAACTCTAGGCACCCTTTGAAACAAAACTATTTGAATAAATGTTATAAACTCTTGTGAGATCTGCAGAGCTGACAGTCCATACATGACCAGGTAATGCAAGTGGAAGGACCACATTTACTTCCTCGCAGCTCTCTTCAACAGCAGCGGCCTCTCTCCGTCTCCCTTCTTTCCAGAGGCTCTTCACTAGCAACTCTTTGGTGGCAGAATCAGGCATGGAACCAAAATTCTTCATATCTTCAAATAGTCTCCAAGCCAGTGCAGCTCTTGTTGACTTACAATAACCTTCTATCAGGACCTTATACAGATACGCGTCTGGCTCGAAACCGCTCTGTCTGACCATTGAAAAGAGTTTCTGCACGGTTTTAATATCTCCAAGTTGTGAAAAATACTGCATTAGACCTGAAAATGTTTGGATATCTGGACAAATGCCATTTAAAATCATCTCATCAAGCATGTCCAGGGTATCGGAATTTCTTCCACACTTGGTTAATGTTCTTAAAAGAGAGGAATACAGAAGCATCAAGTTAACTTTCGATATAGACCCACAAAGTATTTGATCATCATTGAAAACCTTCAGAGCAGCATCAGCATTTTTTGAAATTCCATAAAAGTCAATGATTAACCTTATGGTACTGAATGGTAGTCTCATTCCCTCTATTCTGATCTTCGAGATGAGTCTATCAACTAATTCAGTACGTCCATGTCGCGCTAGAAGGGTCATGATTCTTTGCACTGTGTATATATTATGAGTAAATCCAGGTTGATCAGCAACCCAGCAGAAGAAATTCCACGCAGTATCTGGTGACCTGAAACTTCTAAGTATCTTGCATACCAACCTAGTTGTCCACACAAACTTTGCACCCTCTAGTGCTGATACCTCATCAGGACTCCAATTCTGTAAGGCACTAGCCAAAGACCGTGGATCCAGCCAAGGTTTTAAGCGGACCCCATCTACATGATCACATTGCGAAACTTCATTCTCGTTTCCACCCTCGTCCTCATTCTCATCCTCATCCTCATCACTGCTATCAATAGAAAAACTTACACTCTTGATTCTTTCATCCGAGCAAATCCCTTCAAACAATTCATCCACATCCTTAAGAAATCCTTCATCCTTCACCTGCTGCAATAACAAACTCACCGTTCGACTAGGTAATATTCCATCAACTTGCATCTCGTTAACTAAAACTCCAACTTCATCAAACATTTTACTACCAACCAAACCATCAATTAGAACCGAATACTGTTTCAAAGTACGTTTAATCCTCATCAAAGGCAACAAATTAAAAACCTCAATAGCTTCCAAAAACTTCCTACATTTCACAAGGTGCTCAATTATTATACTATAACTTCTACAATTCGGAACCGACCCGTCATCAACCATCTTACAAAAAACTCCAACAGCCTCAGAATCCTTACCCATCTCTACATAAAGAGACATAACAATGTTATAAGATTCAGTACACACTATTCTACTTTCAACTCTATACTGATCCCAAACCCTAACAACAGAATCAATATCCCTAGCTGCGGCATACCACTGCATTAAATTCATAAAACTAATCTTAACATTACCAAACCGTTTACATTCGATATCATCAATAAGTGATTTGAGCTCAACCAATTTACCAGATTTTGCTAACACAGTAGCAAGAGCATGGAGGGTATTTTGGGTATGTGAAAAATTGGAACTTTTTGTATTCTCGATGGTATGAATAAGGGAAAGTGCAGAATCTGCACAAGGAGCAGAACGAAGAGCGTGAGTGAGGACAAATGAGTCGAATAAACGGTGGTTTATGAGAGTAGGGAGTGTGGAATTAGGGTTACTGGAACGTAGTGAAAGACGAATTGAATCGATGAGTTTTCCACGGTTAAGGTAGTGAGTGATTTTGGTGGGAAAAGGGTCACGACGACGTGTATGGAAACGAAATTGAATGTGAAAATGGAAGGTTGATTTGTTGAATTCACGAAAAATAGGAATCAAATTCATTGGGATTTAGCAGAGTTTAGAATGATGGTGGTAATGGATCATGAATGAGGGAGTGTTTTGTTCTTTGTTGAGTGAGGCAAATAATCAAACACTTGGTGGGTGTGTTCTAATGCGCGCGAAAATACACTGATATTGGAGAAACGTTGGAAATGGAAATTTGAAGCTGGGTAGATTTGTGTTGGACTAATATAATAGTGATTTGGACTTTTATATTTAGGCCTAAATTGGATTTATGTATAAAAACATGTGTTAGAGATATAGTTTAGTCACAATTAGTATTAGTCTTAGAGTAGCTTTTCAATCATTAGTAGGTCAATTCAATAATTTGTAATATTACTCTTTACCATTAATACAATATTTTCATAGCTTTTCTCTCTTTCATCTATAGATGCAATGTTTCATAACAACATGATTTAGAGAGATGCTTCCTACAATCTCATCTTGCTTCCGCACTTTGGAGTCTGGACTCAAACATAAGTAAAAAAGTAGTATGTTTTTGTGGTGTGTACCGAACAACCTCCGTTTGCAATTATAAAGACTAATCTATAAGATGAGGTGGCAAAATTCTTTATCAAGATATTTAACATTGATGGATTCCTAAAGTTGAATTCAAAACAAAACCTTAGTTAAGCCGAAAGATATCTCTTGCAATTTCATCCAATGTTCTTGATAAAAAAGTTTCATGTTTGATGGACCAAAATATAACTAAAATATAATTAACTTTCTTCTGTTTAAAAAATAGTTTAGTTTTTAAAATAATTTTCTCAATATTTGAAGCGTCATTAGAGCACGCTACCTCCCGTGTGATTTGATGTTGTTACATTTTGAGACATTGACGTATATATTTGTCTTTTGTGATTCAGTTTTTTCCCGTATATATTTGAGTTCTTTTGTAATTGTTTTCTCTTCATGACACACTTTGTGCAGTGAATATTTTTTGTTAATATTATGATATTTTGGCTTTTTCTAATAAAAGTAATAATTGAAAGCATTTTATAAATTAATTAATAGGGTTAAATAATTTTTTGTTCCCTATAGATATTAAGAATTTTGTTTTTTGTCATCATAAAAAATATGGTATCAATGAAATTAACGGTCTCAAACGACTTTTGAATCTATTTCAACTTTTTCTCAATCTCTCTCATTCTTTTGAAAATATGAGCATAATCATCTTTGTTGAACATGAGTGATTCTTCCTTCACTTTACTCAATACTTGAATCAGATTGGCAATAAATTCTCTCCACGCCTTTATTACCACCTTATTATAATCTAGGTGCATGAGGCAAGTAACTTCAAAATGAAATGGTCTAGCACCTCTCTCATGCAGGAGACCATCATATCTCATGAAAATAGGATTATAATCCGAGCTGTTTCTGCAAAGAATTTCAATGAAAGCTTCAGGGAAGCTTAGGTGCCACTCAATGTTAGTGACTCCCTATCCAATTGTTTTGCTATAATTTTTTTGCCTCTACAATTTCTAGGTCAAGTATATCATCTAGAAAAAATAGTACATCTATCCATCATCTCGAGCATTGCCGCAACTCCATTATGATGAAAAACTCCGATCTTTGCATATACGATACATTGTCCCTATCAATTAAACTATGTTTACGGAGACGACAATAAAACCTTTAAATGGTTGGTGAAATTTGATTGATGCGTGTAAATTATTTTTGTTAAACGATCAATATAAGATTCTTTATCAATTTTTCATCCCTTTCTAAAGACATTAGGTTTTTTTAAGCCTCTTCATCGGTTTTCATCTCTTTCTTTTTCTTTTATTTTTGGTTAAGTTTTCATCTCTTTCTAAAGACTATAGGTTTTTTTTTAATGATTAATATTAATAGTTGGTTTTGATTTTTGTTAGAGAAGGGGAGTCGAACTCATGAGTCATGACCTCTTTGTCACTTCAATCCTTATGTTCTTCTCCAAAATCGCCAAACCGGCCACCTTGTGACCTCCTTTCTAAAGACTATATAGTTGTGACTATTTGTTTGATGTTATTGGGGTTCATCTTCTAATTCTCAAGTGATGAGCTATCTTACAAACTAGTTATTTGCCGTAAACTTACCATTTATTATGTTATTGATACTTTTAGCAAAAATGAATCATATATATTTATCTAAAAAAATTAAACCAACTTCACGTGCAAAACCCTAGGGATTGGTTTGGTGGTGTAAAACTTAAGATTTAAAAGCGTGTTTTCTCTAAATCTCAAGTTTGTATCTTACAAATGTTAACAATTCTCGTAAAAAAACTTTGCTTGCAATATATCATGACATTTTTCATTCATAAAATAATAATAATGACTTTTTTCATATAGATGTTTGTGATTTCCTAAAGCTCCCTTGTCCCTTCCCTTTTCCCTTTATCAAACTTTAGTTGTCACAACTTTTCTTTTTTTTATCTACTAAAAAGGTGATTTAGGGTAATTTTTAACCCAAAATCACCCGTCTAAATTGTTTTTCTTTCTCTTTTAGTTAAATAGGTTATTTTCACATATTTCAGTTTTCTTTCGTTTGTTTGTCGTCTAACACAACTTTGTTTATTTTGATTTCCTGTCTTTCTGTGGTGTATTTTTTATTTCTCGTCTTAGTGCGATGTTTATTTGATTTAGGTTTTAGCTTTGATTAAATACAGATTCAATCAATGATTTTTGCATCGTCAACATTGCAGATTCGGAAACATAATATTTCGGTGGCTTCAATATAGTCATATTTGTGGACATATATACTTTGTCGTTTTATGATGTTAACATGGATGCTGTGAATTTGTTCGCAAATTAATCCTTTTTGTTTTTAACGACTTTGAATTTGTATTGTATCACTATACTCAATCAATTTCAATAAATGAATGTCGTTTATTTTTGTAAAAAAAATAATGACTTTTTCCTTCTTCAATCATACACAAAAAATAATCAATGACATTATTCAATGCGCAATTAAAATTTTCATGACAGTACTATACATAAATTCTTATGGTATATAGTCTCGGTCAAAAAATTTATTAAGGGTTTTTCATCCGTAATCAAAATTGAATTAATCATTCTATCCACAATTTTTTTTTTGAATTAATCAAAGAAGGGAACATAAACATGGAATATTAAAGAACTGGTCTTTTATCCCAGAATATTGATCTGGTGCACGTATGCAACTAGGTTTACTTAGGTAATTGGATAATAATAATAATTCAAGATATGACATTGAAAGTAGAAATTTGGGTATAAAAGAAAATTGTTCAAAGGTATAACTTCAATCTGGAAAGCTAGACTCAGTCTCATTCTCATGCTCTTCAAGAATTTCTTAAATTTCTATTACTATATTTAAAGTACTCAAGGTCAAATTCTTATCCTATAAAATAGAACATTTATAAATGTTTTATATTCCTGCGAATATTTCTTCCTTGATTGCAACATATCATGTCATCCAGTTTTTGACAATTTGGCAAACTCAGTCCTTCAAGAAACATTATAGCTAACGTAATACTTATATTTATTCTCTCCTTTGTTTTCTTATTATTTTAAGCAAATTTATTCTATAATTTTTCTTAAATAATGGCGGCATGACCCTTGAACACTTTCTCAAACCGCAGAATAAAGGCTAACAGCAGAATAAAGTTTTGAACGAAACAAAATTCAGATTAAGTTCAAAAAACATGACATTACACGACAATCCTTAGATAATAGACCAAGAAATTGCGACAAAACCAAATAGAAAGACTGCCAAAATTGGTGTAAACATTTCAAACTAAAAACAAAAAATGCAAAAAGGATATTCCAATTCTCAAAAAAATATGCATATCAATAAAATGCATGTTAAATTAGAATACCATTTAAGCAATGGTATGAGAGGAAGGTTGTAAGGTTACGTCCTTCCATTTGCAAAAATCAAAATATCAAAAATATATGATTCTTTTGTTGTCTGTGTAAATTACCACGGTTTAGTTTTTTTTTTGTTTGAGAGAAACACGGTTTAGGGTTTGCTATATATATAGCCGAGTTTGCATGGAAACTAGGGTAGCCGAGTTTGCATGGAAATTAAGGTATTCTGTTTGTAAACGTATTAAATAAGTGTACAACAACTTGTCAAAAAAAAGTCTACAGAAACAATAGATATATACAAACGATGACACAACAGGATAGGAATGAAAAACTCATCAATTAGGAGAAATATTAGGGATTGCTGCATTTTAGAGGGAATTTGTTAGGTTAAATTGGTACGCTGCATTTTAGATGGAATTTGTTAGGCTAAATTGCTGCTAACTTAATGCAGCATTTTAGAGGGAAATTATGTTAAGTTGTTGCAGACCTAACAAAATTAATAAATAAGGATACACAATCCCCCTCATTTGATGAACTAAAAAATTGTATTATATGAATTTTTGAAATTTAATCTATGCTGTTATAATATTCTTAAAATTAAAAATTCTCCTTTTCTATACATATTTCTCACCCACCAAACTGATCTCCATTCCCCTCCCATCCAAATTTCTAAATAGAAACTGAGCAAGAAGAAGCCATCATTTACATACACAAATTTCCCTTCATTGCAATGTCTCATCAGTACCTATGGGTTGCTATGATTCTCCCTTTGATAATATATATAAGACGAAAACGACTTTTTATAAATAAAATAAAAAAATTTAATAAGTAAACGAAGATGAAGAAACAGAACTTATGAAAATCAAGAAAACTCATTTTACAAACAATTTTTTAAAATCATACCTTGAAAATTTGTGGTCAACCACAACTAATGTGGCCACTATTATATTGTAATTATGATGTAATTGCAGAGACATCTATATTTTTGGTTTTGAACATAATATATTTTAATTAATGAACTACTTATCTTCAAACTTTTCTCTAAAATCTTTATATCGATCTCATTATCAACTTACCATCACATTAAAAAATCTCATACTCATTCAAACTACCCTCTAATTGCAATTGTGGGTTGATATATTTGCAGATGTTGTTGCATCGCAATATTGCTACTGTATCCCTTGATGCAATCTGCACTTTAAAACTTATTTGCAGTCACATATGCATAACGTTATTTAAAACTTTCGCATAAAATCTTGATAATGAAACTAAATATATAACAAAGTTAAAGCTTTATTTGTAGTATACAAAACTTGTGATAATACAACTATACAAACCACATAATTTCAAATGGCCATATATTACAATTTACAACATTTATTATTTCTATTATTATGATGATGATCATAACACAATCACATAACATAAACATTAGGAATCAAACACAGCTCATTTTCCCTTCCAACTGCCAATCCAACATTTTCAATCATATCCAAATCCTGAGGTTTCATCTGATTTGGTAGTTCCCAATTGAAATGATATAGTAACAAAGCTAAAGGAAGCATAACACTAGCTATACCAAATGACATGCCAGGACACATTCTTCTTCCAGCTCCAAAAGGAATATACTCAAAGTTATTTCCTTTGAAATCAATCAAACTACCATCAAACCTCTCTGGAATAAACATCTCAGCATCAGTCCAATATTGTGGATCTCTTGCCACTGCCCATGCATTTATCATGACTTTAGTATTTTTTGGTATTTCATAACCATCTATGATGGTCAATTCAGTGCATTCTCTAGGGACCAATAAAGGTGAAGGTGGGTGTAACCTCATTGTTTCTTTGATCACTAACTTTAAGTAACTTAGTTCATTTAGATCAGATTCAGATATTATTTTCTTTCCTTTGAATGCTTCTCTTAGTTCAGCTTGTGCTTTTACCCTAACACTTGGATTTTTCATCATTTCTGACATAGCCCACTCTATTGTTGTCGATGTTGTATCAGTTCCAGCAACAAATACGTCCTGAAATATCAAATTTTGTGCATTTTTAATATATTTAAAAAAAAGGTAAATGCTATGTTAAGAATTCCAATAATAAAAATTGTGTATTGAAAATTGCATTAAATTATTGCATAAATGTTTGATACTATATCTCTTCTTAATTTGATAATATTCTTGTCGGTCCTATTTTATTAGAAACATGTGGCAAGACACGATTTTGAGTTATAGTTTATTTCTTATAAGTTCATTTAATTAAAAAACATGTTTGACAACAATCACTTTATCACTTTATCACAAACATGTTTGTAATATTTATCAAAAAATATTAAATATTCATTAAAAACTTTTTTTTGTTTATATCATTTCATATTTAACCGTTAATTTTACCAAACATTACACTTTCAACCAGCTAACTTATCCGCTATTAGTTATAAATTAGTTTATCAATTATCCATTGTACATTTATTTATCCACTATTCACTATTTATTTTTTTGACCAAAAAGAGGCTAAACTAAATAAATGACGAGATTCGTTGGTTTAGTGCGACTCATGGTAAGTTTCACTTAATGAAGAAATCCATTAATTTAGCACACACGGGCAAAAGGGTGGCATAGTCTTTGCGCTGTATAGTTATTGTTTTGACCGTGGCTGAAATTTTGATTTTTGGCAAATAGTTTTTCAACAATATGACGTAGCTAAATTAATTTATAATCGTGCTGTTTTTTTAACAAGAGTATGGTGCTGTTTTTTTTTTAATAAGAGTATGGTGCTGCATGTTAGTGCTAATTAATTTATAAATAATCATGAGTTCATTCTTACTAACCCAAATCACAGCTTTGATGTTGTTGGTTGTTATTTTGATATCAAGGTTACCACTTTGTTGGACTCGCAAAAGAACATCTAGAAGATCTTCGTTCTCAACTTCATTGTTGTCGTCTTCTTTTGCTCTTTCTTGCTTTTCTTGATGTTGTCTAATAATGTTTTCTATGATTTTGTCTACACGCTTGTGAATTTTCTCCAATTTCGGTTTCATTCCGGATAGTATATGTAACGGTTTAATCGAAGGAAACAAATCATCAACACCAAATCCGCTAGACATTTCCACAACCTTTCTAACCAAATCAACAAATTCATCTTGGTCCTTTGATTTGTCACCAAACGCTGCCCTAGAAATATTAGAACTTACCATTGAGAAAATTCTACTAGTGAGATTGATTGTTGAGCCTGTTGATGATTGAATTGATTGTATCAATTTTTTTGTTTCATCTTCTCTAATATAAGAAAAAGATTGAACCCTTTTAGCACTTAGAAGTTCAAAGACACATATTTTTCTCATTTGTCTCCAAAAATCACCATATGGAGAAAATACAATATCTTTTGAACCATAGGCCATAATTTCAGGGGAAAGAAGTTTTGGCCTATTGGCAAAAGCAGCATCATGTGTTTTCATTATTTCCTTTGCCAATTTAGGAGATGATACGATCACAGTTGAAATTTCACCAAGTTGTATGTGCATTAAAGGTCCATATTTATGAGAAAGTTCATGTAGAGCATGATGTGGACGTTTTTTCGACATGGCTAGTTGAGGAAGGTTACCGATGAGAGGAAATTTCATTGGACCAGGTGGCAATTTACTAAGGCTTTTTTTTGTCTTGGAATATTTTGCTAGCCATTGCAACGCTAACAAAAGAAAGAAGGGAATAACAAAGAAGGAAAGTTGAGCTTCCATTGCATTAATATTTAAGATGAGATTTATTACTCAACTCTAAAATCTTTGTTATGTCTACAAAGATGTTATGGGGTTGTTATTTATAGACTCTTGAATCTGTCTAACTTTTTTTTTTTTTTTTGGTCAAGTAGTCTGGTAGCTAGAGCTCACACAATTAAATTGTGGAGAAGTGGAGTGTCCGGGGTTTGAACCCCGGCCCTTGCATATAATATGCAATATCCCTACCAACTGAGCTAAGCTCACGGGGATACCTGTCTAGCTTGTTATACTTTAATATATAGATTATGTTTTAGTTTATCTTTTTCTAATTTTTTTTTTTTTTTTGAGAAGTATCTTTTTCTAATATTAAAATTCATTTTCCTTAAATAATTTTTTTTTGAGAAATTTTTCCTTAAATAATTGACTACAGTATTGCCACCAAAGTGGAAGAATATTAGATTAATTGTTAATTTTTTTGTTTTTGAAAGAAGATTAATTGTTCTAATTGATCAATTATAGATTTACATAATATTATTTTAGAATTATTATTAGTATAAATTGTACTAAATTTATTATTAAGCACGATGGATATGGGTAAAACTTTGTTTTTAAATGAACTATGATGAAGATGATTATCAATCCACGTATCCTTTTATTTTAGGGTACATTCCATACACATACACATTTATTTATATATCTAATATCCTTTGCTCTTAAGATAAAAAAGTGTTTTTTTAAAGGGAAGAAAAAAGTATTGTTTACCTCGTGTTCTTTTTTTTAAGACGAAATATACCTCGTATTCACTTAAATACAATAAACCTAAACCTAAATGAGGACAACAAAATAAAAATAAGTATTGTATATGTTCTTTTCTTCTTTTTGACCAATGTTACCCTACGGCCTACATCACAATAATAACTAACAAATGAATCTGTTCAAATGTAAACGATTGATGTTAAAAAAAAACTAATTAGTGGCTAAGCATTTGAAGACACATACATACAATAATTCCTCGTTGATTAGTTCAACTATAATATTTTTTTTAAGAAGCTAAAATAAAATTATATAACCAAACCAAAGAGCGTTTCCCAAGCACAAGGTGTGTCTAGCAAATCACTAAAGAGTTACAGAGTCAGTACACAAGAGTGGAGAACAGTAAAATTAGTCAATGCCCAAACAAGCTAAAGGGCTTGACCACCACCTCTGCGTGCCAAATACAAACATGACATTTTTTGCCTTCAGCCACCCTAGAGATAACAATTTGATCTTATCTAAGAGACGGGGAACATGAGTTACAATATTATTGAACAGACGGTTGTTCTGTTCATTCCACACAACCCAAGTACACAAAAGCCAAATAAGTTGCAGGAACGAGCGTTTAGCTTTACCACCACCTGTCATATAAGTAAACTGCACCAAATGATCGGCAATATTATTAACATCCACCCCAACGAAACCAATCCAATCGCGCACCTGCTACCATAATGATGCAAACATTGTACACGTTAGAAATAGGTGTTTGGCTGTCTCCACGTTACCGCAACCTGTAACACACATAATATCGTCTGCTGAAATAACACCACACATTGCGAGATTAGCTTTTGTAGGTAAGCAATCCCGAATGAGTCTCCAAGCAAAAACCATGACCTTCATCGGAACCTATTTATGTCACACTAACTCCAGGGACTTATCGATCTGAGAAGTATCACCATTAAGTAACAAATCATAGGCACCACGCACAATATAGCCATCAGCAATGTGTGGAAGCCACACTCATTTATCTGAAACATTTGGAACCAACAAGACATCAAATAGTAACGCTCTCCCACGCCCACAATCTGCGCCTCCAACTCCACCCCTCCCCATCCCGCGCCAGGCCCATTGAGAACAAGTTAGCCACCGTAATGGTTTTGTTCTCAGCTAATTCAAACAAACGATGAAACCACACACTAAGCGGACTACCACCAATCCACCTATGCGACCAAAGTAAAGTTTCAGCCCCATCACCCACCCTCCGCATAACACTGTGCCCGAACCACCCACTACCAGACTCGCCATCTCCATCACGAATTCTACCTAAATCACGCCACCAAGAAGAAACACTCTGGTACCCCACCTCCAACCTCCCACCTACTTCGCCATATCGGGCGACTAAAACATGGTACCACAAACCTTCTCTATCAACTAACATCCTCCAACATCGTTTACCGAGTAAAGCAATATTAAACTCCTTCAACTTCCGAACCCCCAAACCTCCCAGCTCCTTTTTAGAACACAAGGTATTCCAACCTATCCAAGTTATTTTCCTACAATCCTCACTCCCACCCCAAAAAAATTTATTCAATAAAGATTCAATGGAACATATTATACCTGATGGAGCTTTGAAGAAGGAAAGTGCATAGACAGGTAGAGAAGTCATAACTGCTTTAAGAAGGATCAAGCGTCCACCAAACGAGAAAAACCTGCTATTCCAACCCGACGGTCTAGATTTAATGCGATTCACAATAGGGTCCCAAAACGATAGTCTCTGCGGATTACCACCAATAGGTAGGTCTAGGTACATAAAAGGAATTTTTCCCACGTTACAACCCAACACTGCCGTTGCCTCGGACATCCATGAATCAGAAATATTAACGCCCACCAACAAGCTTTTATGAAAATTTACCTTCTAACCCGACATGGATTCAAAAATAATAAGAGCCGCTCGCAGAGCCCGCACATTTGCCCAACTTTTGTTACCTAATAACAGTGTATCATTAGCAAATTGAAGATGTGAAACCATGACATTATTTTCCGTTCCAACCTTATACCCTGTGAATAAAGTATTTTCAACCATTGCTTTCATCAGAATGTTTAGCCCTTCAGCTGCAATTAGAAACAAAAAAGAGGAAAGGGGATCCCCCTGACGAAGGCCTCTGTGTAAATGAAACTCATCAGTAGGGCAGCAATTAACAAGAACTGAAGTTGTTGCGGTACCGACACATTCTCTAATCCATTTCCTCCACAAAACCGGAAAAGACATACTCTCCATAACCGAATCCAAATAGCCCCAATCAACGGAGTCATAGGCTTTTTCAAAGTCCACTTTAAACATCAGAAGCTCCTTCTTAAGTTTACGAGCCTCATCAACAACCTCATTTGCTATAAGAATTCCATCAAGGATTTGACGATTTTTAACAGAAACAGACTGAGTCTCAGGTACCACACTACTGATCACCATCCTCAACTATAATATATTATTATAATTGATGAGTGCAATTGGTAATGTTCTTCTGATATAATTTGATTCTTTCTCATATATATATATATATATATGTATATATTCTTTCTCGTTTAATACTATATTTACATAAATAAATAAAAATTAACTATTATTATTTTATAAAATTATCTGTCTTTTTCATGATACATTTGATTGTTTATATTATTATTTTATTTCACTTTTTTATTTTCTACAATAGTAGTTAGGAATGTTACTTTTTTTGGTTAAATATGTTTTTGGTCCCTATAAATATATCAACTTTTCGTTTTAGTACCTCTAAAAAATTTCTTCAACTTTTAGTCCCTAAAATTTTTTTCATCTTCACTTCTGATCCCTCTTTTAAAGTAAACTCATATGTAGAATTTATATTTTTGAATAAAATTTTGCAGAAAAATTCATAATATTATAAGAATCTCTTCCAAAAGAAATAGAATTTTTTAACAAAACATAAATTTAATATGAATTTTTATATTTTTGAGGGTTAAAAATTCATATTTAATTTATGTTTTGTTTAAAAAATCTAATTTTTTTGGGGAATTTTTTTTTACATTATTCTACAAATTTCTGCACAATTTCATTAAAAAAAAATACAAAAATTAACTTAAAAATAGGGACCAAATGTAGTGATTGAAAATTTTATAGGGACTAAAAGTTGAAGGAAAATTTTAGAGAGACTAAAACGAAAAGTTGGTATATTTATAAGGACCAAAAACATTTAACCCAACTTTTTTTATTAAAGGAATATTACATTTTTTAAGAAGTCTAGTTAGGAATATTTCTGACAAAACAATAGTTAATATTCCTAAATATATATTATGTAAATAACAAAAATAAGAATAAACGGTGAGATTAATACTTTTTTTTTTGCAAAGAGGTGTGTCTAGGTTAGGTGAACACTCAAATATTATTAGAAAGAAGGGAAGATTTCCAAGGGGCTAACTTTGTTTTGATCTTGTTCATCACATGTTGAGAGTAACAAGCTTTTGGTCTACCTTTGAAAATAGGCACACCAAGATAGATAAAAGGCATTGTATCAATGTGAAACCAAACATTTCAGCTATGTGCGACAGTCTTCGTTAGGGATAGAATCAGAATAGGATAACATTTGTATAGGATAATATTTTGGTCAAAGACTTCAACATATCTTGTAAAAGTTGATCTAACACCTAGATGTTAGAAGAGGTCCTTACAAAAAAAAACCATGGCATCATATGCATAATGGACATGAGAAGGAATTGTGCTAGATCTTGTGCTTTTTATGAGCTGCTATTGACCAGAACAAACCAGATTAGTAGCCCTCTACGGAGGACCTCTTCTGCTAAACATAAAAGTAAATGAGATATAGGCCTAATTTCCTAACACTTTTATTGCAAGCAAAGTAACCTTCTTTCTTGTCATTGATAGATATTGAGACCTTAGCCGAATGTGTGATTGTATATAATCCACTTTGATTATATAAGTTTGGAAAAAGAAGGCATTAGATGCATCAGATCAGAATTTCATCCGATGAAGTCAACATAGTTAGCATATTTAACACTATCGGTCACACTGGAATGGAAGGAATAGTTTCACCACATGAGAGCATGAATCGATAACTTTATGGGAGTGTCTTTACAAATTTCAATGAACACGTGTCGAGCAACACTGATAATTGGCTTTCAAATTAAGTAGGCAAAGTTTGGAGTGTCCTTGCATGGCAATGGTGCCAAAGACAAAGAGTTGTGACCCACTTCAAGCCTTTTTTATGAGTATATTGTCGGGTCAATGGAACCTAGTTTGAAATTTTGAAGGGTGGTATAAATATTTAGAAAATACAGCTGAGTTGTTTAAATATTGAGAAGTGTAAAATAATATAAAATGAAAAATATTAAATAGTGTTTTAAGAGTACTTTTTAAGGACTTTAGATAGTAAATTTTTATGAAAATTTGTGCATTAAATGTATCGAAAATTGAAGTATTAAACTTTTTTAATGAATAGTTTTTTAATGGGAAATGTTAACAAATGCCCCCGGGACATTTGTTAAGGGAATATAAAAGGAAATATTCTATTGGAAATTGTGTATTTTACTTTTTGAAAGTTGAAAAAAGTGTTCTTTTTAATGCAAACTTTTACTTTTTTTTTCTACTTTTAGTTTGTTAACTAGTGTCATGGCGGCACCGGTTAACGAGACCATTTCTAATTATGAATCTTTAAAGAGTGCACTTAGGGCATTCGTTAGCAAGATCCTACACTTTTCAGTCACTATTATAAACAAAAACCAACATTTTAGATTAATTCATTAAAGATCATATACATCTTTGATTTATGAATATAAAATGTAGAATTTTGTTTATAACAGCGACGGAATGATGTATAAAATTTTGGGTGGCATGAATGTGGATGTTATGAAAGGCTATCTTGTTGTGATCAATGATCACATCATCATTAATTCCAAGAGATGAAATCTTTTTGTAAGTTTTTGTTTGATTTTGGCTCTTCGATGAGAAAATGGATTTTTTTTTACAGGCTCTACTTTTGAAAGAAAAATAATTATCCATTCTACCCTACATTCAAAACAAATATCTAATCTACCATACTTTATAATTTTCCCTTGCATGACGTCATCTGAGATGGCATCATCATCCTTCAAGATGACTCTCTCAGTTGGCGTCATCCTATTAATTTTTTTCTTTTCGTTTTTCTTTTTTTTTTTCTTATTAATTTATACTTCCTTCATCATGGCTCCATCTCAATTGATACCATCTTACTAAGTTCTTTTTTTTTGTTTATATTTTGGCTGAAAATTTATTATATAAATAATTAATTGAAAAATCACTTTAACTAATGATTAATACTAATCAACATAAATAATTGATAAAAAAAATTTAAAATAACAAAATAATATAGATCGGTAAATATTACAACGAAAAATATAGCGAAAGTACTAATGGTGTGCAACATTAGGATAATTTTTGCGATAATGACATGTGCCTTGACACACTTCACATTTTCTTAGAACCTTTTCAACTTCATCCATTTCGGTCCTAATGTGAGTCGTGGATGGACGACCTTTTTTCGGTCTTCGCATAGACAAATTCAGGCAGAGCTGAAATCCTACATATGGGGGCCAATAACTCTGGTGGTGAATTGCATTGAAACTTCTGTTGTAGACAGCGTATACCCTCTCATTTCGAAAAACTAGATCTATATAGGAAGAATAGTCATGACTGAAGCTAGAACATACAGTTATGCATGTGAACATGGAAGATATAAAGTTTGGAATTTTCCACAGTCACACCACCTCACTTGTAGGTCGACCTTGTATTCTCCCTATTCCATTCCTTCCTTATGATCGATAATTTCACGAACAAAGAAGGTATACCATATTCGATCAAAATGGATGATTTGGTGACCGGTTGACTTAATCACCTCTTCCTTAATCATATCCTTGCATTTTTCTGCAAATTGTGCACCATAACCTATTGTTGCTCCTGCCTCATGTCCTCTTAATGCAAACAACGTCATTGTCCTATAATAGGTTGCTTTGACCATATATGTGATTGACATGCTGCGAATACCCTTATATATATATATATTGTTCATTGACTCGACAAGGTTTGATGTCATGTGGCCCCATCTTCGACCTCCGTCATACGCTTGAACCCACTTTTCTTTTGGTAGATTGTCAACCTAATTTACAGCTTGCTGACTTTCCTCTAGGATTTCTCTGAGGTAATAGTTGAACGAGGGAATGGTCGGTCATTGCATATCTTGCATTAAAAAAATTTATGTCAGATATATTTGGACAATATTATGCGGCAATTATAGTAATATGAATGAGAAATGAGATTGTTACCCATGTTGATAAGCTTTTTCGTAAGCTCTCGATCCTTGATCGCTTTCGTAAAGTTTTATGCAATGTGTCGAAGACAGTACACGTGGAATGTCCCTTGCTAACCATTTTGTGGATCATTAAAAGCACTTTTTATTTATTCTTTCTATCCGAAATAAAATATAAAATAAACAAAAAATAAAATAAAAGAACCTAGTAAGATATTGTCAACTGAGATGGAGGCATAATGAAGAAAGTATAAGTTAATAAGTAAAAAAAAATGAAAAACGAAAAATAAAACTAGTAAGATGGCGTTAACTGAGAGGGGGTCATCCTAAAAGATGATGGTGTCATCGCAGATGGCGTCACGTAGGGGTGTGCATTGGTTGGGTCAACCTGGAAAACACAGTCAAACCCATCCAAAAAATCTAAAAAAAATGGGCTGGGTTTGGTCATTGGGTGGGTATGGTTTTAAAAAATGAAAAACCCAAAAAAAAAATAATGGTTTTCGGGTAAAACCAGACTCATACCCAATATACCCTCATACTCAATAATACCCACATTTTAATTTTATTTTCGTAAGAACGAAGGAGAACACAAAAAATATGTCAGAGTTACAAATTAGGATGTTAGACTTTTTGGTTATTTTGATACGAATGCAATTTTATGTCATGTGACTTTAGTTTGTTTCTAGTATTTTAAGATGAAATTTATTATTTGATATTATCATTTATTATTTTATGACTCTAAAATATAGTGAAAATAAGTTACACAGTTTATAAAAAAAATATATGAGGAATAATCATTTAGTCATTTAATTTAACAAAAAAACTGAAGAATTTTTTTTGGGCAACCCACTGGCCAACCAAAACCATAAGTTAGTGGGTTTGTCCAACTCAACCCAATAACGTAATAGGTGGTTATTTTAGTTTACCTAAATCGAAGTACCATATATGATTTGGGTATTGGATTTGGTCAAACCCAACCTAAACCAACTCATGTACACCTCTAGCGTCATGTAAAAGGAAATTACAAAGTAGGGTAGATTAGATATTTATTTTGAATGTAGGGTAGAGTGGATTTTTTATTTTTTTTTAAAGTAGGGTCTGAAGAAAAAACGAAAAAATGCAGTGTTTTTTCCCCACAGAATACCACTTGATTCTTCATTTCTCTTTCCAAAACGCTTCTTCAATATTTAAGGTCAACCTCCAAGTTAATTTTTGCTTGCTTTTCTTGTTGCATTGATGACTTAGTGCAACTAGTTCTCTTAATGTCTTCTTTGATAGAATCAACCTTATCAATACTCCCTCCGTTTCTAAATATAAGTTAAATTGACTTTTTAGATTCATTCATTTAATGATGAATGTGGTTCATAATATGGATCACATTCTTCATTAAATGAATGAACCTAAAAAGTCAATTTTGCTTATATTTAAAAACGGAGAGAGTATAAGAGATGTGTTATTTGAACAACTATTTTGGTGACAACTTTTGTGACAACCATCAATTTATAAAAAAAAAAGTAGATATTGACACGAAAATCAAAACAACAAAGAGAGAAAGTAAAAACATATTATGAATATGAAAGAGAAAATTGTCAAAAAATGGTTGTACAAATTTCATTTCTCCTGTAAAATGCCAATTATGCATGAATGTCACCAAAATGTTTTGTTCCAAATTTTTAGTTTCCCCTTTAAAAGTGTAAGCTTTTGATTTAAAATTTGCATAGGAGGGGATAGACAATACTAAATAGTTTGTCTCGAAAACTATTTTGGACCAAATAAAAGTTTTTTTCTCTACTGAAAAATCAAATAACATTCATAAGTTACTCTTAAAGATATGCATGACGCGCATGGCACCAGTTTTGTATAATTACAAATAGAAACTTTTGTGGTACACTCAGATGTTTCAGTAGTATTCTTGTTTTCTAAATCTATGAATTAACGATAATTTTTAGAAATAAATCGTTATTTATCAACCTTTATATTTTAGAAAATATCATTTCATAAGAAAAACATCATTTCTTTGTTTATAAGAATCATTCCTAATTTTTTTACATTTTATCGTAATAAATAATCAAAATTCTCTACCATGAGTAATTAAAATTCATAAAAATTAAATTTTAAATCACCGACACTTTTGATAAATAAGATTTAGTTATTATAATATTAAATGATAGAAAAAAATTTCTTAAAAAAAACTAATTTAGTTATAAATTTAAAGATCTGGTGTACTAACAAAACCACTTCTTCAAAAAGAAACAAAAAAGTACATGTTAATATTTCCTTTTATTTGTCAAAAAAAAATATTTCCTTTTATTGATTTATCAAAATTCAGCTGGCTGTCTATTACTTCTACAGCCCAGTCGCCTTGTTTTTTTTAGATTATCCTTTTTTATTAGTTCACATATTTTACCGTTATTGATTTGGTTTTCTCATTATGGGATGATAATTCAACGCATATTTTTTTTTTAAAAAGAATTCAACGCATATTTATTTTCTCATTTATGAAATGAGAATAAGAATCAAATAGAATGATTCATATCATCAAAGTCAATCCACCCATTTCATTGATTTCAGATTGTTTTCTGAATTATTTATACAAACGCTTTCAACTTTTTAGTTTTTTCAAATAATAGATTCTACGGTGAGGGTTCAATTAAGTCCCTCACCGGTGAAACATTAAAAATTCATTGTTAGATTGAATCAATGGTCCATATCATTTGAAAATCCAAATAAGAACATCTATTACTTTCCACACACAACCGTACCCTTATCTCTTTCCCATTTGTATCATTTTCAACTCACCACAAATTTGCAGATGCTCGTTAAAAGTAAAGTGGAACTCGTGATGATAATTAGCAACAATACAAATTGGCTACACCATGGTGCAATTGAGTGAAGATTACGGTTGCTTTTCTCTCTGTTTTTTTTATTGGGTTTAACATCCAAGGACCAAGGTAGAATAAAGGTTTAAACTTTAAATATAACCAACCGCTTCAATTAAATTTACATTGCCACATGAACATAGAAGTTCCAATCAATTTGAATTATACGACCGAGCTTTCGACTGTTTTTTTTTT
>Ga0315914_1001040_pt1 | contig 39718 bp, 23 predicted proteins | sample MpolenodulesMG_FD_203920 | JGI IMG/M metagenome (GOLD analysis project Ga0315914, IMG submission 203920) | Medicago polymorpha root nodule microbial communities from Los Angeles, California, United States - elongated nodules | ecosystem: Host-associated > Plants > Roots > Nodule | place: USA...
CACAACGTTAATCAATTTACCCCCTCCGTCAAATTCTTCTGTTAGTCAACATGACGTTTTGCAAATACCCCCCTAAAGTTTTGCAGTTATGTGCAAATTGCCCCCTGAAAATTTATAAGAATAAAGACCATTGATTACACTATTGGGCAAAGTTAAGACCATGAATTAAAAAGGAGGAAAAACTACAAAGGATGATAATGAACAAACAAAAACCACAGATCATGGTAAAAATAAAATCTCTTTTAGCTTAAACTTAATTCCCATTTATCTTAGTTCCTTGAAAAATAAATAAAAAGACTAATTAAGAGGATAAACCATTAACAGAAGAAACATAAACATTGACACATTCATCTTCATTCATATGATGAATGACATTGTTGGAACCATCATCATTACCATTACCAACATTATTCTTATCATCATTTTGAGTAGCAATTCCAATTCCAACATTCTGATTTCTTCCTCAAGCTACTATTCTAGTTGTTATGCATCCAAACTTTGAAAACTCTTCTAGAAACACCAATGTCATTGCAGAATTTCTGAACCAAACCATCATCACCCTTTTGCATTCTCCAACCCAATTTCTCAGAAAAACCATGCATCTTTTCTTTCTGCTCCTAGCTTTCAAGGACTTCTTTGAAGGTTAAGAAAAAAAAAATATAAATTTTCAAGATCAGGGGGTATTTTGCACATAAGTGCAAAACTTTAGGGGGTATTTGCAAAACGTTATGTTGACTAACTGAAGAATTTGACGGAGGGGGTAAATTGATTAACGTTGTGCAATTTTAGGGGGATAATTGAAGTTTTGTTAATTTCAAGGGGGTAATTGACGAAACTTACAATTTCAGGGGGTAATTGCCTATTTACTCCATTTTGATTTGTAGATTTTGAACATATGAAATCATGACACACGTTCTTTGTTAAAGTCAGAGGGCGCAAATTAGTATAACCTAAAGGCTTAAATATGCATTTCGTCCCTATAATTTGGGCGCATTTTGGTTTTCGTCCCTGAATTTTTTTTTTGAAAAACATCCCTGCAATTTTTTTTTTTGTTTTAAAAAGGTTTCTGACCCCACTTTTTTGCTGACATGGTATGGTTTTGGCCACGTGGCAGTCCACGTCATTAAAAATTTAAAAATCATTTTTTAAAATTAAAAATACTGAATTTTTTTTTTGAAATATGAAGAAAAAAATTGGAAATTTTCAAATTTTTTTAATTTAAAAAAAGAATTTTCAGAATATTTGAATTTTTTTTTTTTTAATTATGCGCGTCACGTGGCAAAAGTTACACATTCAGCAACTTTTTTAGAATTAATCTTAGAATACTTAAGCCTTTTAACTGCTGTTGAACTCAAACGATCAGTCTCTACGACTGCAAATAAATACATATAATATTGTATTCACTTAAATTAAAATAATTTTTGTGTGGAAAGTAGAGAAAGAAACACATGACCGTAAAGAGTGAGATTGGGGGCGGTGGGAAGGACAGTGAGTGAGTATCTTCAAATGTTCCCACGCTACGCTACCCTACTGTCTCACTCACTTCATTCACTTCCATTTTTTTAATCACTTTTTTCTTCTTCTTATTCTCAATAAGCTATTATTACTTAATAATCGATTATAAATACTACTACAAATGAATGCACTTACATTTTAACTTGCTTTAATCATCTGAAAACTGAAAACCAGTTTACTGAAGTATGGAAGTGAAGAAGAGTGAGAAAAATCAAACAAGTTTGGTTTTTTGTGTTAATGGTGAAAAATTTGAGCTGTCCAAAGTTGACCCATCAACCACTTTGCTTGAATTCTTGCGTACTCAAACTCGCTTCAAGAGTGTTAAACTTGGTTGTGGTGAAGGTATATCATATTCATAATCATACATTAGTTTTTATTTTCTCTATGTTTGACTTTGTATTTTTTGAAGTTTTAATGATTGTGATACTCATTTTAATGGATTATTATACTTTATTTCTGTTTCAATGAAATTAATGTCATACTTTCATGATTATGGATGTTAGCTTAGTTAAATCCTGAATGAATTTTTATTGGAATTATTTTCCAATAAAAAGTTGACTTTTTTATATGAACTATTGTTGAGAATTCAAAGATTTCATGATTTGTGATGCATGTTTATGGTTGTTTGTTGAAAAGCTTACATATTCAAAGCTAAGATAATAGAAGAATTAAATAACTTTTTGAAAATGGGATTAATTTGATCATTGTGTAGACAATATCCTTCAGTTATATCAATGATTTTACTGTGTACCTAATTTGATCTCCTGGTCTGCTAAGAAACAAACACCAGTAGCACTGAAGCCGAAAATTGAGCTTTTTGCGGAACTCAAGAAATAGCGGTTTATTAAACTTCTGCTACGCAACAATGCCATAATGTCGTCATAGTGGCTATTTGATTACATTTATAATACTAAGTAACATATCGGGAGACAATAGCTATCTGTTCAAATTCCACTATGTACATAGTGGAATAGTTTGGATCAGTCTCTTCGGCATGCTAGGGTAATGGTTTGTTCTAATTTCCACGCTGTTTTGTTACGATCTCTGTGTTATACTCCTCTGCTAGCACCAAGCATCTAAAAATGGATCTTCACTTTGTCCATAAGAAAGTCAATTTCCAAACAAATTGTCAGTCATGTTCCTGCAATCTGATCAACCAGCAGATTCTTTCACCAAACCTGTTTCTTACACTCGTTTTCCAGAAACTCTTAGCAAACTCAAAGTGTTGACTTTCATTTAATCACCTTTGAGTTTACAGGGCGCGTATTAGAGTATTTGTAACAACCCAAAGTTTGTTAGAGTTGGTTATTCTGGCATCAACTGTCAGCGTTAGTTATGTGTTTGTTAATCCTATTCTGTTTTGTACTGTTCTGTATAAATCCTCTCACCACAATTGATAATAGAGACTGGGTTTCAATCAAAGCATATGCAAAACAATCTCTCTTGACAATAATGGTTCCTCTTATTATTGTTACTATTTTTCTTTCTTTCTGATGTTAACTTTTAAAAAGTAATGAATAATTGCGCTCAATTTTCATTTCAACTTTGAAATTTACATTTTGGCATTGTTGGTTGCAGGTGGTTGTGGTGCTTGTGTAGTTTTAATCTCAAAATATGATCCTTTAGTTGACAGAGTCGAGGATTTTACGGCAAACTCTTGTCTCACACTACTTTGTAGCATACATGGATGTTCAATAACAACAAGTGAAGGCATTGGAAATAGTAAACAAGGATTGCATCCAATTCATGAAAGATTTGCAGGATTCCATGCTTCTCAATGTGGCTTTTGTACCCCTGGAATGTGTGTTTCACTCTTCGGGACTCTTGTTAATGCCGAGAAGAAGACTAATTGTCAAGAGCCACCTTCCGGGTTCTCAAAAGTTACTGTTTCTGAGGCTGAAAAGGCTATTGCAGGGAACCTTTGTCGCTGCACTGGTTATCGGTCCATTGCTGATGCCTGCAAAAGTTTTGCTGCTGATGTTGATATGGAGGATTTGGGGTTGAACTCTTTCTGGAGAAAAGGAGAAAGCAAGGACTTACAGCTTAGTAAACTGCCTCGATATGATCACCAGCACAAGAATGTTAAATTTCCTATGTTTTTGAAGGAAATAAAGAATGATTTGTTCATAGCCTCTGAGAAACACAGTTGGCACAGGCCCACCAGTATAAAGGAGCTTCAGAACATTTTGAATTTAAACCATGCCAATGATGCCAATGGAGTCAAGATAAAAGTTGTCGCGAATAATACTGGTATGGGATATTACAAAGATAACGAAGGCTATGATAAATATATTGATTTGAAGGGCATTTCTGAGCTCTCAAAGATCAGAAAGGATCAATCAGGGATTGAAATTGGAGCAGCAGTAACCATATCTAAAGCTATTGAAGTACTAAAGCAGCAAAGCAAGAGTGACTTTATCTCAGACTTTGTAATGATACTTGAAAAGATTGCTGACCATATGAGTAAAGTTGCCACTGGGTTTATTCGGAATACAGCCAGTGTAGGTGGCAATTTGGTGATGGCACAAAAGAACAATTTTCCCTCGGATATTGTTACAATACTACTTGCAGTGAACTCAATGGTTCATATAATGAATGGCACACAATTTGAATGGATAACATTGGAGGAATTTCTGGAAAGACCACCATTAAGTTTGGAAAGTATACTTTTAAGCATTAAAATTTCAAGTTTGGAAACTATTAAAAGTACATCTTCAGAACGAAGAAATAGATTCCACTTTGAAACTTACCGAGCTTCTCCTAGACCGCTTGGAAATGCCCTTCCATACTTAAATGCTGCTTTCCTTGTTGAGGTGTCTCCAAGTGATAATTCTGGTGGGTCCATGATAGATGCTTGTAGGCTGTCTTTTGGTGCTTGTGGGAATAAGCAAGCAATCAGAGCAAAAAATGTTGAGGAGTTTTTAATAGGAAAGATGTTAACTGTTGGCATTGTGTATGAAGCTGTCAATTTGATTACAGCCACTATTGTACCTAAAGACGAAAACACAAAAACAACTTACCGTTCAAGTTTAGCAGCTGGTTTTGTTTTTCAGTTTTTTAACACTCTAATTGAAAATTCTGATGGAGAGACCAACTTTTACGTAAACGGATATTCTAAATGGCCTTATGTGAAGGATTTTGAATTGGAAGAGAATCAGAAGCTGGTCCATCATGAAAAAACTCCAACATTATTGTCATCTGGGAAGCAAGTCCTTGAAGCAGGAAATGAATATCACCCCATTGGAAAGCCAATCATTAAATCGGGAGCTGCACTTCAAGCTTCAGGTTTGTTTTGTGTCATCTAGATGTGAATTAATTTTTTTTAAGGAAAGATTTTATTTAATATACTGACTGATTTCTATTATTTATTTATTTTCTTCCTTTGCATTTCTACCAATTTTTCGAAGTAGCGAGCTTAAATATTTACATGACAGATTCTGGTATCTATATTCATGCAAAATTCCATTTTCTAGAGGATGAGTCATGGCACTTATTTTATTCTGATTCGGTGTTTGTCAAATATGAATTTTCATAAATAATTGTTTTAATTTCTATCAAGTATCAATTATTCATGAATGAATTGTACACAGGAGAGGCTGTATTTGTGGACGACATTCCTTCACCACCAAATTGCCTGCATGGAGCATATATTTATAGTGAAAAACCATTGGCAAGGGTAAGGAGTATAAAACTCAGCTCTGAATTGCGGCTGGATGGAGTGAAAGACATCATTTCAAGTAAAGACATTCCCAGTGGTGGGGAAAACATTGGAGCAAAGACAATATTTGGCATAGAACCTTTATTTGCAGAAGAGATTGCCAGATGTGTTGGAGACCGTCTAGCCTTTGTGGTTAGTTCTTAAATTCCTCATTTTGCCGAGCCAACAATTTAGAGATTATTTCTCATTACTTTGGAGATTGATGTGCGACACACTACCTTATTACTCACCAATAGGTTTTGTAGGTTGCAGATAGTCAGAAATTTGCAGATATGGCAGCAAACTCAACCATTGTCGATTACGATTTTGAAAACCTTGAACCACCTATTCTATCTGTTGAAGATGCTGTTAAAAGATCAAGCTTTTTTGAAGTTCCTCCTTTTCTCTACCCAAAACATGTTGGTGATATATCTAAAGGAATGGCAGATGCTGATCACAAGATTCTTTCTGCTGAGGTACATGGAATATATTTATTTTTCTTCTTTCTTTCACATCCTTCTCTGATTTCATAACTTTATGGTCATCTACGTTGGTTTCTAATCAGATGTATAATTTTGCTGCGGTATAATCAAGGTGTAATTGGTTATATATATATTGGTCAAACTTATTCATTGTCATCTATTTATCTCAATGCAAAATCCAGATGAAACTTGGGTCTCAATACTATTTCTATTTGGAAACACAAACTGCACTTGTTGTGCCAGACGAAGACAATTGCATTACAGTTTACTCTTCAAGTCAATGCCCTGAGTTCACTCATTCTACTATTGCAAGATGCCTTGGTATTCCTGAAAGTAATGTTCGAGTAATAACAAGAAGGGTTGGAGGAGGTTTTGGAGGAAAGGCCATAAAAGCAATATCTGTAAGTCCGAAGTTGTGTTTTAATTTTTTTATTTATTTAAAAATAATAAAAAAAAATCACTTTTGTAGTACCATTAACTGCTAAGTATTGCAGTGCGTAAACATGACTGCTGGATTTTCTGTAGTTTGGAGAAGTCACTGATATTAAACGATAATGAAGAAAAGGAATCTAAGATACCATTTGAAATTAAATTTGAGACCGCTCAACATTAATTATTCCGCATTAAATCCAAGCAGTCTTATTAAAACCACATGAGAACTATGTACATATAGACAAATATTTCTGAACTCTGAAGTACTGACAACCATATCATGCAGACTGCTACAGCTTGTGCACTCGCTGCACAGAAATTATGCCGCCCTGTCAGGATGTATCTAAATCGAAAGACTGATATGATAATGGCTGGAGGAAGGCATCCCATGAAGATAACATACAGTGTCGGGTTTAAGAATGATGGGAAAATCACTGCATTAGAGCTTGAGATATTGATCAATGCTGGTATATATGTTGATATAAGTGCAGCATTGCCACTTAGCATAGTTTGTGGACTAAAAAAGTATGACTGGGGTGCGCTATCTTTTGATATAAAGGTATGCAGAACAAATCTTCCCAGTAGATCTGCAATGAGGGGCCCTGGGGAACTACAGGGATCATTCATTGCTGAAGGTATAGTAGAAAATGTTGCAGCTACACTTTCAATGGATGTAGATTCCGTGAGAAGCATTAATCTTCACACACACACAAGTCTTCAGTCATTCTATGAGCATTCTTCAGGCGAACCTTTTGAGTATACCTTGCCTTCAATATGGAGTAAGTTAGCCGTTGCTGCAAATTATGAACAAAGAATTGAGATGGTGAAAGAGTTTAACAGAATCAGTACTTGGAAAAAAAGGGGAATTTCTCGAGTACCAGTTGTTATTCAACTGACTCTAAGACCAACTCCTGGAAAAGTGAGTATTCTGTCCGATGGTTCTGTTGTTGTTGAAGTTGGTGGAATTGAAATTGGTCAGGGTCTCTGGACAAAGGTTAAACAAATGGCTGCATTCGCCCTCGGTACAATTCAATGTGATGGAACTGGAAGTCTCTTGGACAAAGTAAGGGTTGTACAAGCAGATACAGTGAGCTTGATTCAAGGGGGATTCACTGCTGGGAGTACTACATCAGAGGCAAGCTGCGAAGCAGTTAGGCTTAGCTGCAATATCTTGGTTGAAAGGTTGAAGCCTCTCAAGGAAAAGCTGCAGGAAGAAATGGGCTCTATCAAGTGGGAGACACTTATTCTTCAGGTAGCTACATTACTGTTATGTTAGCAGAGTTTAATTTCAAATATTGATAGATTTCTCTTCCGCAAGATGTTTTGAGAACATCGTAATCATGAGTGCAACAGAAATAGTATTTTATCTGTTTTCTCTCTTTACAATCCATATGAAGAAACTATTTATGTTTAAATTTCACTGTTGTCTGCAGTAAATTATAGAAACTTGTATTTTTCATTTCATATTGATGCATCTATCATGGTACTTATAATTGTGCATGAGGTATATCTTTGTATTTGTAATTGTGCATGAGATACATTGCCTCAACCTTTTCCTGTTAAGGTCTAATAGTATGTGTGCGGAAAGTGGCACTTAGCATGTTCACAATTTATGGGAGAATAATCCAACCGTTTTAAACTGGAAAATACTGAGGGACTAAATGTGCTATGGAGTTGAGGGCAGATAATTATTTTTCTTCTTTTGCTTACTATTTATCAATCTGCAGGCATACATGCAATCTGTGAACTTATCAGCATCTTCATTTTACGTACCCAGCAATAACTCGATGATGTACGTTAATTATGGTGCTGCAGTAAGTGAGGTAACATGTTTTTCTATGCACATCTCAAACCTTAATGGTTTAAGTTCATTAAAAGCTACTTTTATTGAATGTAAAGTACTTAAATTGTCACACCAGTCGTATTACTGAAGTAACTGAGCTGAATTATTTTATGCCATCATTCTAAATAATGAAAATTATTTCTCAGGTGGAAATAGATCTTCTGACTGGAGAAACCAAATTTCTTCAAACGGATATTATCTACGATTGTGGACAAAGTCTCAACCCTGCTGTGGATTTAGGACAGGTATGCTACAAGCTCAACCCTAATCAAGGGCTATCTTAATATAAGAGTTGGAGGCCCAAGAATATTTTATTTAGTCCTTCTATTCCACAGCTATTAATATTTTTAGTCTTCTATTTTTGTTTCAAAAGTATTGATGTCTTAGAAATCCAAGGTCTATTTAATACCTTTTCCCAATTATAACCATTGTTGGGAAAAAGACAGAAATTTGTAACACAATCATAAAATATTTTACTAATTTTTATAAGGATATAATAGTAGATTAGATTTACTTTCTCTCCTCTCCCTTTGCAAACATAACAAGAAGGATGGTTATTTTTTGCACCCTCCTTTGGACCAAACACTGTAAGGTAAATGCGCAAAGGGATAGACCGATTTGGATTGTTCTCTTGAATCAGCTAATAACAATATGATACCATCCTGCAGATTGAAGGAGCTTTTGTCCAGGGATTGGGGTTCTTCATGCTTGAAGAATATGAAACAGACATTAATGGTTTATCTTTGGCAGATGGCACATGGAACTACAAAATCCCTACAATAGACACTATTCCTCAACAGTTTAATGTTGAAATTTTCAACAGTGGACATAACCAGCATCGTGTGCTTTCCTCAAAGGGTATGGATCAAGTTCTTAAAATTCTGGATATGCATTAATTTATGTTTTCATATTAGTATTTATTTTAGGATCCGGCTCTTCCAAAATGAGAAATTCACTGTAGATTGTAAAATGAGTATAATCAACCATTGATTAAACTTAAGGGTAGATATTATAAACCCATTTGGGGTTGGCCTAGTGGTTGGCTTGGGATCTTGGAGTCTTCTGCTCCTCCAAAGGTCTCAGGTTCGATTCCCTCTGGTGCCAATTTCGGTGGGCTAAGTCCATACAGAGCTTGCTCTGGCTTTAAACAGGGCCCCTGCAAGTGGGCGGTGGGATTGGTCCCCTCGGATTAGTTGATTCTTGAATCGGATACCGAGTTTTTTAAAAAAAAGGGTAGATATTATACACATGTATAATAAATAACGAGTGCGTTGTAATATCAATGCTTAAATTTTTTCACTTTAGACGAGTCAAATCCTATTTTAATACTGTTTTCATAATGTCACAGCACTTATACTTGAGATAGGGAGTTAAATTTTATCTGAATAATTGTATGAGAAAATGGAATGTTGGTTGTAACTTGTAAGCATGTTGCAGCTTTTGTTATTTTTGTGAGTGAATGAAGTTGTGAAAGCTTCATGTTTTCCAGTTTGAAATTCTTAATAACAACTAAAACCTTTTCTCTTTAAATGATATTTGTCAGTTTAAAATTCTTAATTGAAAAAATTAAATGAAATTTGTGTTGCAGCTTCTGGTGAGCCGCCCCTACTTCTAGCAGCTTCAGTTCACTGTGCCACAAGAGCAGCTATCAAAGAAGCAAGGAAACAGCTTCTTTCATGGAGCAACTTGGATGAACCTGATTCAACATTTCAGTTACCGGTTCCTGCAACCATGCCTGTGGTAAAGGAACTCATTGGACTAGACGTTGTAGAAAGATGCTTGAAATGGAAGATGAGCAGGGTGTAAAAGTGCTTATTATCCTTGAAATTTCAGAATAGTGGTTTTATCTTTTGTTAGAAAAGTTAAGTGGTGATTCACCCAAAACAATAATAATAAGTGGTGCTTTTAATATCACAAATAGTAGTGGACTGGAATTATTTGAGGTATACATACAAACAATAATACACAGGTTAGCTCAGAAGGGTAGCTTTTGCAACAAAGGAAAAGGATAAGCTGGTTAGCAGGGTGGATTCTCTCATGTTGGAGCTTCATGCAATATTGTCATGCTGAACTTCTGTTGTATAATTTTTTCTATATATATTAAGCATCTTTATTATGTTAGGTATTATTGTTCATAAGGTGTAAATTAAGAGATAAGAGTTTGATTTTGTTATTATTCATTAATAAAATTGTTAAAGGAGGTCCATCTCTTCTGAATGCTCTTATGCCATATATGTTTTATTATAGGCCATATATGTTCAAAAAAAATGCGTAAAAAAAATGTTCAGAGAAAAAGAAACAGCTCAGTGTGAATTTGGTTTAAACTATTAATTTTTGTGTGGTGCAATTGAATTCATTTAGTTTCAACAATCCAGTTTAGTTGATTGTAGTTTTTGTGGCCATGCTTTCCTTTTTCAAAGGAGTTTTGATATATAGTTATGAAGGAGTAACTGAGCTTCTCAGATAATAATAAACTATTAGATTAGATAAATAATGAATTTAGATTTCGTAAAGATGAAATCTCTTGAGTAACCCCCATTTGTTAGAGAGAAGAGATAGTTCAAAAAGAAAAACAGAGAGAGCCAGCTTAATGTATAGACAACAGAAAAGTCTAACTGTAGTGAATATGATTCATAGATAACATGTTTGCTTTTGCGATGACTGTGTCAAGAGAAAGGAAAATTATGGGTTGACAACCTTTTTTTTTCCATACCACTCATATACCACACATTTTTTATTCATATTTCTCTTACCTTTTATCAATTTATTTCGAGTTGTGTTATTTGAACATCCATTTATATGACAACTTTTTAGACAACCTAAGTTTTACAAAGAAAATGAGATATTGATACAAAAACCAAAGCAATAGAGAAAGAAAGTAAAAAGATAAAAACTTACTTTGATTTGCTAGCAATTATCAATTAATTTGTGAGAGCATCCGTTCCAATTCTCTCTTCCTCTCCAACAAGCCGGCCCTAGTTTTTCTCTTTCAACTTCTTCATTGAGGAGTGGTTTTGGGACAACTTTTGACCTGAAATCACCCATCTTCATCTTTTTCTAGCCATTTCAATCCAAATAAGTGACTTTCACATAGATCTAGGTTTTTTATCTACGTGATTTCGTCATCCGAATGTGGTGGTGTGTTGTTCGTCGTCTTGTGCGGCGTTGTTTGATTTCCCGTCTTGGTGCGGTGTTCATTTGATTCATATTGAAAGATCAATTATTCAATCAAAGATTTGGATGTCAACGTTGCAGGTCCGGAGGCAAGGGTATTCCGGTCACTTTAATTTTATCATATATTTTTGTAGGCATTATGCCGTTATATGTTATTAACTTGGATGCTGCGAGTTTGTTCGCGGATTCATCATTTATGTTTTTAGGGGTGTTGAATGATGTACTCTATCGATTTGAATGAATGAATATCGTTTTGTTTTTGTCAACAAAAAAAAAGTAAAAAGATAATGTGAGTATGAGAGAGAAAGTTGTCACAAAAGTTGTAAAAAATGGCTGTTCAAATATCATTTCTCATTCATTTCTCTCTCATCCACTAAACAAATGCCACATAAGGGTGTACAATGGAGGGTAGTCACATAGGGTGGTCAATGTATCATTATTTATTTATTTCATGATTTTTTATTTATTTTTTATTTATAGTTGTTGTATTGGAAAATATTGATAACATATTTTTAATAATTATTGGTTGAGTTTCATACCACTAACAGTCCTTCAAAATAACTGTTGTTGAAATGATGATGATGAATGTTGATCGTCTGTTTGTTAGTCTAAGTAGCAAATAATTTGGTTTTTTTTTCAAAGTCTCAGAGTTCAGGTCTTGTTAATGAAAAAAAATGTCTGAAGGGTTAATACAACGTCATTAACATTCAATCCACAATAACAACATATGAATGATTAATACTTTTTTAACGTTTCTCTTTAGGCTCCCCAATGTCTCTAAGGTCCCCTAAATACACATCCGGTAGTTAACTACCGGATGAATGTTTACTACCAAAGCTCCCTTTCTTTAACATACCAATTACCAAGAACCTTTCAAACAAAAGAATTAAGAGTCATGCTTCATGCATTAGATATTTCAACAAAACATTTTCATATTATAGGACTTATGATATTTGAACATACAGCAACCAGTACAAAAATAAATATCACACATTACATATACAATACTACTAGATGAATTTTGATATCACACATGGCTCTTGATGGAGGAGCTATAACCACTCTGAGCATCATCATACCTAGACCACAGCATAACACCGCCATATTTAGCAGAACCTTTAATAGCTGGTAGCACAGTGGAAGTAAGATCAGCTGCAGGAATGAAGCCACTACCTGCAGCCTCTGGAGAAGCAGGTAACCCCAAGAATATCTTGTTTGCAGGGATGCCTGATGTCCACTGCTTCCATGCTTCTTCAAGGTTGCTAATTTCACCAGGATTGTATTGACAAGGAGGGTTATTGTAGAACTGTACCCAAACATAATCAAAGAGGCCTGTTGTAAGTGCATTTCCTATCCAAGCATCAGGAAATGGACACTGAGGAGCTGCAGTTATGTAAACTTTCTTCCCATTATATCCTTTAAGGTACCTGGCAAGATCACCCCAATGTTGGTTTGATCCTCCTTCAATATCAAAGTCAATACCATCAAGAACAGCAGGGCCAAGAGGGCGAGACGAAGATTGTCCACCCAAGAAGTTATTCCAAAGGTAAGTTGCTACACTTTTTGCATCTTGTGTGGATGCAATTGAGTAGCTTCCAGCACCTCCTCCTAGTGACAACAATACTTTGATGCCTTTGGCTTGACATGATTTGATGTCTGAGCTTAAGCCAGTGCATTCGTTACTGTATGGATCGCAATGACCAGCTAGATTGATCATAGGAGTTTGTCCATCACCAAAGGTAGGTAAGAAGGCTATGATCACATATTCGTAGTTCCCTGTGGCACAAGCCTCGGCTAACGTGCCCTCGTTTCCATTCTGGCCCCAATAAATTGCAATTTTGCCAGCATTAGAACCATTTGCCAGTGCTAAAATGACCAAGGAGAACAACGTGAATAAGATTGTTAATTTCAACACCATTTTCATGTGTGTTGGTGTTGCCTATATTGACTCTCCACAAAATATGTCTTGATCAGTATATGTTGCAAACCATACTGGTGGGGTGGGTTTTATAAGGGTGACATTACTAGTAATGTTCCAAAAATGTGGTCCTTTCCTTCATGAGAGCGTTGCTTGGCAGTTACTTTGATTGAAGTTCCATGTTTTAAACGCAGTCACTGATGCTTACCCCATTTGACATCCATCTTGTCTGTTTCCTTTTGTTGCTACTCTTTTGTTGTACTATGCTTTGTTATTTTTTTTTCAGCTACTTATGTTTTTGTTAATTTTTTTTTCCAACTACTTACAGGCAAAATTGAAATAATAGTCGCAGCTACTTTAAAATAACTTATTACATATATTTGGTTGTTTAACCATATAATCTGGAGATGCATGAGTGTTCAGTCTTCCCAATTTTAACATGTATTTGTTTGAACTCACCATAACTATGGCATTTAGTTCTGCAGTGGATGCCCCAAGAGTATCTCCACCAGCTTAAGTATTTCGGACTCGCTATGAGACTAATCTACAAGTCTGAATTGGGTCATCCTAATATTCAATTCCAGAAATAAAACTTGGATTTTTCCCCCCTAAGGAGTGTCATAATATAAACTCTCGAAACGCTATCAACATGTAATTTTTGGTTTAGAAGGGACTAAGGACTAGAAAATTTATAAAATGTTGAAGAATTTTCTATTTTATGATGGCAGCAAATATTCTACATAGCCAATCACAACTAAGCTTCATTGTAATTGTACAATATTACAGACATCGAAGCAAATGAAAGGAAAACTAGAGGGGGGAAATCAAGTGGTTAAGAACCACTGAAGAGTATGAATCATAGGCATACAAAACTAGTCATTATTTGTAGATTACTAAATCCGAAATCCTGAAACATACATAACCATTCTGACATAAACTACATCTAAATGTTTGCTGAAGTGCCAAATGCTCTAAAAGGACACCTTTCTTGGAGGGACAACGACATTCTTGTTTCCAGGAAATGCATTTCGTGATATGTCTACCAATGACTTGAAACTATAGGGTTCATGCATAGATATCTCTGACAAAACCTTTCTGTTAAGTTGAATATTCTCCTTCAACAGCCCATGCATGAAGTTCCCATAATTGACCTGCAAATAAAAGCAAAAAAAACAGTTTGACAAAGGAAATTTCAGAAGATTGCACACACACAAACTGCATGCAGTTTAAAAAGTTATGCAGAAGTATAGGTCCATGCTTAAAACATGAAAGAAGCCATGGAGGTATTAACATGAGAGAAAATTTACACATTCCAGACGCAGCATCGCTTGGTTAGTATGTTTGAGGATAGAAAGTATCATTCACACACATGGCATTAGATTTGTGAACTCAACTGTGGAGATTCATTGGTCTCTGAAACTGATTCTATATTGTGATGATTGATTCTGTTACAGATACAGTTATGGTCCTTATATAGACCTATAGAGTTAACTGGTAATAGCCAGCAGCTAGCATAACTCACTGACACGTGTCAGTTGAGTTTGTTAAAATAGATTGAGTTAGTAACATGATCAGTTAGAGACTACTCTTAGCTACTCTAGGGTACATAATAGTTATGCTGAGTTGTAGCTGAATGATCCTTTGATACATGGTATGCAGTCCATGGCCATTTAAGTATCCAGATGCATGTTCACTTAACAATTCAAACTTCCTACTAAGCCAACCAATTTGCTTCTAAGAAACTCATTTAAAACTAACTGAGCTTTAACACTATGTTTGGTTGTGAAAAGAGAGAAAGAGGCGAGAAATATAGTAGATTTGATGTGTTGTTTACAATAGAAGAAAGAGAAAAGAAGATAAAGAGAAAGAAGTGTTTTCTATTTTTTAAAAGACACAAATACCCCTGATTAAAATGACAATAGTCAATAGTATATCATAATTTTTTTGCTGGGAGTATCTTATTATTATGAGTTAAAAATTAAATAAAAAAAACTATTTAAAAACAAAACTAAATTCTTAAATATTACCATCAACCAAACAAAAATTGTCATCAAGAAATTCAAATAAAAACATAACCAAATACTGTAATATCAATGTCTAAATTCCTCATGTCAAATAATGACGGAATAGACAAGTTTGTAATTTTCTAAATTCAATCGGAAAATTGTTACAAGTCTCGGGAGGGCCAAGATTCATCACTCCAACTTATGATGAGTCAGGTCGCAATGCTGCGAATTTCCGAGCCTTGTTATACCGGGTAAAGAAAGCCTCAACCAGAACTAAATGTGCCACGGGGAAAAAGAATTCTTGGCCCTCTCTTATTCTATATAAAGGTCCATCATAGGGACCAGAAAGACAGCCGATAAGTCAATTTTCCTAAGAGGTGACAAAGAGTGGGCTGATTTTTACCCAATTTTTTTCCTCCCACTTAATCTGGTAATAGAATCATCAATAGCACTAAATTATTTCACAGTAGGAGTTCTTATGAGATGGGGATAATGCATGCAACAGATGGTACCAAACCCACCCTGTTGGTGAAGAACGAACTCCGTGTCCTGGTTCATTTTGGGAAAATGTCAAGCAAAGTATTGAAACAGAACTACAATTAATTGTTGAGGACAGGGGCAAAGTTGGCATGATGAAAAAAGACGTTCTCTCTCCCAATTACTTCGCATAAATGGCGAAACGCACAAGAATTTAATCGCTCTCTTCAATATCTAGGCTAAACCAAATGGTAGAAGTTCCGAGTTTCTATACTAATTCTCTCGTTCCCCTCTCTTCGTTTCAATTTCACCTCTACCAAACACAATGTAAGTGAAAAGGAATTGACAAGAGAGCAATAGACAGACAAACTTCCAGCACATTCAATTTTTGAAGATCCTAGATATTTTAAGACTAGGGAAAGGAATCACTGATCAAAGTGATTTAGCAAATCAAATATGACTAACAGAAGAAAGATAAGCATAAAAATGAAGGGTAGGAAATCAGTCCAAAGTTTCCAGACAATGCTAAAGCAAAGAGTCTCGGTTAACAAACATCATGACAAATCAGAAGTTTTCTTTCAAATGCCCGATTTTGGAGATCATGGGCCAATTTTTGACGTGGCAAAACTCCCTGGATTGGCAGCAAAATCGTGCCCCGAAGTTACAAATCGTGGCACGATTTCCATATCCAAGTTTTACTCTTTCTGACAATTTCCTGCTTAAATACCATGCAAAACACCTGAACTCTACCGGAATTGTAAACAAAATACTAACTAAAGAACATATGACCTAGTGCCATCACATGCTACTAAATAGAGAAATGGAGAAAGAAGACATACACCGTGAATGCGGGTGCCAGCATTAATCCTTTGAATCCAAAGGGATCGCATGTCCCTCTTTTTGTTCCGGCGATCCCTGTAAGAATACTGCAATGCCTTCTCCACCCTCTCCCTAGCAATCCTAATGCAATTCTTTGCTCTTCCCCGGAACCCCTTGGCTAACTTGAAAATCTTATCCTTATTCATTTTCTTCTCTGCTTCTTTCTACCCTGCAATTACAATCACAATCATAATTAAAATTTAAAACAATATCATAAACATCCCTAACAATAAAACTCTGTTTAATCTTGAAAGAAAAAAAACAATGTTAATAAAATCAGAACAGCAATCAAACATCAACATTTCACACTTCAAAAAATAATTAAAAAATATCACTTGCCTTGAAAATTCCAAAAATAAAAATAAAAATTCAAATGAACATTTCATCTTTGTTAAAGAATATTCTGAAAAATTTGTAAAATGAACATTTTCACACTTCAAAAACTACTAAAAAAACATTATAAAAATCATAACTTGCGTTTAAAAATCCCAAAAAAAAGCACAACAGAAATGAACTTAAATTCGGAAGCAGAATAAGAAGCATTTCTGTTTTGCGGCACAAATTGCGAAGGTATCGCATCGCGACGGGCGATGCAATAGATGGAAAAAGGAAAACCTGAAGGATTTCCCGACGGGCGACGAGCAAACTCCGGTTGCGTTTTCCGGCAGTTAAGTTCAGTGGCTGACTCTAATCCAATTTGTGTTTCTGAGATTTTTAGGGCTTATATGTGTCAAAATATTATTATTATTATTGTTTTTTTTAAAAGGAAAATATTATTAGTTTTCTTTAGGGGACTTGTAAAAATATTATTATTGTTTCCCTCAAAAGTTAAAAAGTAAATATGTCTACCTGCAATTTTTATTTTTCTCGAATGTGACTTTCAGCTTAAAATTATTTCATATTATTAATATAGGTAATAGTTATTTTGATTCGTGAATGTAAAACAAGTAGTTATAAATAGTCTTTCAATGTATCAAAATTTTAAAATAGTTTTTGATTGTATACTTTATTAGTTAAAATAATCTCTAAAGTTAAAATATTATTTTAATATCAATATTAACTTTTTCACACCAATATAATAATAAGTAAGTATATTGAAAGACTAATATGACAATATTAACAAAGTGTTTTAGCGTTATTGACTATTTTGATTAACAAAATACGCAATCAAAAACTATTTTAAAATTTTAATATAGTGAGAGATTATTATATCTGCTTGCTACAGACCAAAATAATTATTACCCATAATATTAACTATTTGAAAATATAATTTACACATGAAAATAGTTTTTGTTTTTGTTTTGTTTTCTTTAGGTTAAAAATGTTTCAGTCCTTTTTTTTTTTTTTGTTTTTTTATAATCTACGTTTGAGTCGATATAAAACAAGTAGATTTTTTCTTTTTTTCTTTTGGGAAAAACAAGTAGAATTTTGATGGTGGATTCTAGGGTGAGGGTTCAATTAAGTTCCTCATCGGTGGACAACCATGAACAATTATTAAGAGTCATTAGATTAATCAAGATCACACAACTTATTATACACTCTCTATACGATATCACATCTCACTTGTTTTACTCTATCCTCCCACCACCACTCTTTGTTGAAATCTTAAAACTGTGACAAAACAACGTTTGCAGAAATCAAACTGCAAAGCTAAATATTCAAAACACATGTAGAATGTCATTTTAACATTAAACACACCCCGAAAATTCAAGTGACTTCTTTACTCATAAAGTGTTTAGTGCGGTCATTTTTTGTTCATGTCTTTTATTTGATTCTCAATATGATAAATGAATCAAATATGGAGGTTTTGTTTTTTAGTATTTCAGAGTGCCTCAAAAAGAAAATCCATTTTTAGGGCTACTGTAGATCTTAACATGACATATATTTTTAATGATTATTTTGTTGAAACACGGCATGTAGTGTTTGGAATCCAAGCTAGGTAGTTGCATTGCATTCCTTGAATGAGAGAAAAGATATTAAAACCGTTAAAGATAGACCGTAAATTGAAGAGCGGTGGTGGGAGGATAGAGGAAAATAAGTGAGGTGTGATATCCTACAGAGAGTGTATAATAAGGTGTGTGATCTTGATTAATCTAATGACTCTCAATAATTGTTTATGGTGGTTCACCAGTGAGGGACTTAATTGAATCCTCACCCTAGAATCCACCAATTTTGATTACCTTAATTAGCAAAAAAAAAAAATAAGCGAATTCAAGTTGAGGTCAACACAGAAAAACTATCATTTTTATTCTTGTAACGTTTCTAAATAATAGTCGTTTAAAATTTATGCACGATTATTAAGGAAATGATTAATTGTCTTGATTTTGATGGTAAAATTAGTATCATTTACCAAAACACATTTGTTAATTGTAGTTAGTGGAGTAGTTAAGTTGGATTAAATTTAATAAATAAGAGTATAAAAATGGAAAAAAAATAATAATAAATGCTGCATTATTATTCTAAAGTGACAATTATTTTTAGAAGAAGAAAAAAATGGTAAAGAGACAATTATTGTGAGACAGAGGGAGCAATATTTATGAGGTTTTCTTCTATAGTCAAAAGACCAAATAAATAGTGAATGAACACACACATAAAGAGATTATCTTCAAAACATTCAATCATTTTTTTTTATCAATTTCCTTTTTATTATTAAAAAAAATATTTTTGTGTATGTGTCCAAACAATATTTTCTTTTGGTAGTGTGCCTAAACGAGAAATTCTTTCATGGTCACAACCCCAAATGAAAAATATTTGGGCACACTCACATCAAATGGAAAACTTAAAACAAAAATAATATAATCACATCAATCAACATCTGAAAATTATTTCATATTATAATTTACACATGAAAATGTTATTTTCTTCTTTTCTTTTTTTTAAATTTGCAAGTCTTAATGAAATAATAAGTATTAACATGACACAAATGGTCGATGTTTGAGTCTCATAATCATTTAATCTAGAGTTCAATATGTGTATGAAATATAATATTATAGATCAACTCCTAAATAGATCAGCTCCTAGAATATTTTCTTAGGTCTAACGAAATATCTGTTTGACTTTTATAAAATATAAAATGATTGTTTTTGGTCTCTAGCATTTAATTTTAAAAAAGCTAAATATAATTTATTTTTATGCTTTACATATCACTCTCATTTACTTCAAAACCTGAGGAAGGAACTTCACATCGCTTGATGTTTTAATCTTTAGGATGTAATATTCCCCATGCAGTCGTTTAGGCCTTGTTTTTTTATTTCTTTCTTTACTTTACTATATTTTTTCTTTAGAAGTAAATTTGCTTCTAAAATTGAAACATAGTAGGAGGTGAGTGTATTAAAAATAATACTAGTTGATAATACATAAAATTGTTTCTTTTTCAGTGAGAAAAAACATTAATTGTAGTTCAAAATTTTGAAGATTGGCATTGAAAGCTTGAATAATATTTTTAAGTTACAATGTAAGAGATGAGAATGTAAAATACTTTGGACAGTCCACTCCTCAAGTGTACGGTTGAATAATAATTTTAAGCTTGAATAATATAATAGAAGTACTAGAACACCAAGGAAAGAGCTACAACTTGTTCTAAAAACTGTGTCTCTTAATGGATTTAAAATTCAAATTAATAGTGTTTTTATATGATTGGATGTGTTTTTTATGAATTAATACATATTTTCATTTGAATCAATTCATAAAAGAATCCAACTCTTTGATAAGAATTATTTTTCGTCATTGAATTCAAATGGCATAATCCTGCCTATTTTAGCCTTGTTATACATTGTCGGTTATATCATTGTTGATTTCAAACTCGGGTAAAAGGAGATGGTTGTGTTAGATCTTAACAACCAACCTAAAACTTTGTCGAATCTCCATGACATGGATCAACTACATCGAATTCAAATGCCATGAGTTGCTGTACAAATAGCACAATTTTAATGTAGAAGGGGCAAAAAATAATTGTTGTATTTTAATCTAAAAATTTGTCAAAATAAAAACTCTAAATAATTTTCTCTCTTCTCTTATACTTAAATTGAAGTTAGAGAACTATTATTTGGTAAACTATCAGTGATAAATTTCTTAGTTAGATTGCTAATATAGTAGAATGTTAAGTTCATAGGCCACAAGAAATGATTTAGAATTACTTGAACTTGCTTACAATTTAAATGATGGAAATTAAATGGCTCAGTCTAATGTATGTTGTTCATGCATAGCAACAGAAATAGAAAATAATGCTTCTTTTTGTTGCCATTGTGTGTTTGATGAAGTTTTTAAGCTCAAAATTTCAGGAGAAAAAAAAAAGAACTTTGTCAGCATGCAACATAGGTTCTAGTTTGAGCTGCACAATCAAATCTATAATTAACTTCTCAGTGTGGTTCTAGTTTGGTTGGAGAAGTTTGTTTGAATGGGAAAAAGACTCACTAATTTGGTGGGAATAATTCAACTGCTCCTTATGGTGTCTTCTATGGATAGGTGGTGTTGTTCTTGTATCGATGGAGACATTTCTCGGTGAATTCAACTTATCTCTTTTCCAACTAGGAGAAACTTGACTAGTCTCGCTGTTTTTAATTTGTTGTATGAACCTTTGTGTATGTGATGTGTGGTCAACCCGAAGTTGGAAGATCATCTTTTTGTATTGTAAAATGCCCTTATGCCGGATCGATTTGGTATGAAATCTTGGAATGGTTTGGGGGTATCGACGACTCGTCTGGAAGATTTGTTTGTGTTCCTCCAAAGCTTGTGTGCTCCTTTCCGGATGGGGGTAAAAGGTCTTTTGCTCGTTTGGGATGTGGTTATGTGGTCCGTTTGAAAAACTATGAGTGATCTTATTTTTGCTTCGAAGATGGTCACGGTAGGAGAGGTAGTGGATTCAATCAAAATATTGGCATGGCAATGGTTATTAGCTAAGAAGAACAGGGCCTTGCTTATAATATGTAGGTTGCTTTATACTCTGATTCTTCCTTAGTTTCAAATAACAATTCCAAACAGATTACTCACACCATTCTTTTCTATTAATTTTTCAATTTTGGTCCAAAAAACAACATAAAAGTGTGATAGATTTGGTAATTAGATTGCTTACAAAGAAAAATGTGAAGTTCAGAAACCAAATCAAATTATATTTATGCATAGCTACAGAAATATAATTTGTTTTTCCTATACAGTGTTTGATGAAGTTTTTAAGCTCTAAAATTCAGGAGAAAACAAACACATGAACGTTTATGTGTTTTTAAAGCATGCGTAATGTTTTTTGAAATAACCTACATAACATAGAAAGGATTTCATCCACAATAGTTTTTCCAGTTCAGAATTAAGAGCATGCAAACCAAGTTCAATTTTGAACTGCACAATCAAATCTATAACAACTTTTATCAGTGTGGTTTAATGAAAATTTTCAGAGTTGTATTTCAGTATAGAAACAATAACAGCTATCTTACATTTCCATAAAACATTATAACATGCTAGAGTCAAGTCCCAAATGGAAGCACAAAATGACTAAAACTCACTCACATGTGCCAAAATTGTGTGAATGGATCAGAAGCTTGAAAGGAATCCTCCAGATAGCTGCATATCAAGTTTGGCCAAAATGAAACAGATGTAATTCTTGGAGGAAGAAGTGTGCATATGTACAGAAACAAATTTGTGGAATCTAAAACTAACATATCAGTACTAAAGAGTGGATTAGTTGGAAAAGTTTGATAATCAAGAAATAGTTAACTAGGGATGCTAGCAATGCACTCTAATAGGCTGTGAATCTGAAATTAAAGATTATAAATAGATACATTAGACTCGTAAGTTATTCATATTTTTCTGATATAGAACAATATTGTGCACATAAATCCTGGTACAATTTGCCAACAATCCCTGGTTGGCACTTGCAGAGTGCAGACCACTATCCATCCCCATCTATTTCTTTTAAGCTCCCACTTCCCTTTTGTCAACTTTCAGAATATTTTTCCAACACTATTCACTACGTTCGACAGTGGCCTCCATTTGATTGGTGTTGATAAAGTAGGGTGACTTGGGCTGTGAATACAAGGATTTCTGCAGGTGTCTATATTGACCCCAACGTGATAGGAAAAACCAATTGAAAGGTTTGGTAAGTATTGGACCGGTGATAGAGGGACGGAAGATCAAAATTGGCCAAGCATAGTTTATTTTTGGAAGAACTAGATTCAATACGCCAATAACCTTTTGAACCAGCAACTTACCATTTCCCATCAGTTTAATTGAAAGTCCTATACCATATTGAACTTCATCACACCTCAGCTTAAACAAGTAATTATTATAAAAGTCAATAACATCTTTCATGGTCGGCCTCCTTCGTGGATCCTTCTCTGTGCATTGTAATGCCAATGAAAGCACCGCATTGACTTGCTTGGCTAGTACTGCTGAATTGGGAAATGCACTTGAAAGAAATGGATCAACAATCTTCTCAATTTTACCTGTTTCCATAAATAAAGATCTAGCCCAGGTCACTATGTGGATCTCCTCCGCAACATTATTCAAAGAGGGAAGTAATATTTTCTTTCTGGTTATTAGCTCTAGCAAAACAACTCCGTAACTATATACGTCAGACTTTCTTCCCGGCACTACTTTATATGCATTTTCTGTCACAGAAAACAATGTAAACATGTTACAGAATACTATCTTGCACAACTCTACCTCCGAGTTGTGTTTGAAAATAAACTCGTCATCACATCCTAGATATCAAAGTATTACTAGCTATTAAAGGGGTGTCAGGATCAACATTAATTGTGAATGAATGGTAAATTACCTGGTGCAATATAGCCAGGGGTACCAACAACGCGCGATGAAAGCAATTTTCTGGTTTCAGAATAACTATGTGAGTTCTCTAACAACTTCTTGCATAGGGCAGTGCTAAAATCAGCTATAACAGGCACCAAATTCTCATCAACAAGTATGTTCTTTGGTTTGATGTCTCGGTGCAGTATTGTTGGATCACAATCATAATGCAGATAAGCTAGTCCTTGAGCAATTCCAACAGCTATATTAAACCGAACACTCCACCTTAAGGGTGGTGGGGGTTTCATTTCATGCAAAATTTCATAAAGGCTTCCATTTTCAATGAATTTATATATGATTAAACCATAGTCATTTCCAATCCAGTGGCTCCAACATTTGATCAAATTTTGATGCCTAAGGCCCCTAAGGACTTCAATTTCGTTGTCCATGATACTTCGCCACTTTTGCTTGTTCAATCCAAATTCAAACTTCTTTACAGCACAAGCATGTTGATTAATTATGGCTTTGTACACAATACCATGTGCTCCTCTGCCAATAATATACCGATCATTTAGGTTCTCTGTAGCCTCCAACACTAGCTCATGATAGTCAAACAACTCATTTTCTAATGGGGTCCCTACATTGGAATGACTAGGTTCGTCTCCTATTTTATTAAAAGACTGTTGCTCAAGATAAGAGGCCCCTTTCAATTCATTTCCATGGAGATACATTCGAAATATTATCACCATCACAACAGAAATCAATATTGAGGATCCAAGTACTATCATTACAATTTGAACATGACTGATACCTTTATGATCAGTTGATTTGTAGACACATGGATTTACATAACTAGTTATAATGCAATTCAAACAACTTACACATAGGAGAGGATTACCCATGAATGATGATGGTGAGGAATTCAATAACCTCATTAGACCTGTTGGTACAGATCCATTGAAGAGATTGAAAGAAATATTGACCTCAATTAATGAAACAAGACCTCCAAGAGCATCTATGCTTCCTGTTAAATTGTTTAAGGATATATCTAGACTTTGCAGCAGTCCGAGCGAACCAATTTCCGAAGGAATGCCACCTGTCAATCCATTAGCACTCAGATTCAGTCCATAGAACAAATTATGCAATGTTCCCATCGATCGAGGAATTTTGCCTCCAAACAAATTTCCACCAAGATGTAACTCGCGGAGGTTGCTAAATTCTGCCAAAAACCCTGGGATACCTCCAGTGAAGTAGTTTTCTCTTAAAATCAATGTGGTTATGTTTCTCCAACTTCTCAAACTTGATGGGAGTGAACCATTTAGAAAATTGAAACCCACATCAAACTGATCCATTTTAGAACAATTTGACAGTTGGAGTGGCAAAGGACCTTCCAAGTTGTTGTGAGAAAGATCCAAAATCACAAGACTCACAAGCTTACCTAACTCTGTCGGTATGAGCCCTGCAAAATTGTTCCTCGACAAATTAATGTATGTGAGATTTTTGCAATTTCCCAAACTTGATGGAACTGGTCCACTGATATTGTTCTTGCTCAAGTCCATGTAGTTCAGGTTCAAATTACTTTCAAAATCAGGAAGAGACCCGGTGAAATAATTTTCATTGAGAATCAACCTCATCAGAGTTTGACATCTTCCTACATCAGAAGGTATGCCACCTTCAAATTGATTGATTCCCATGTTGAGCACTGACAAATGCTTTCCAAAGCAAAGATTTGGTGGGATATTGCCACTGAACTTGTTATTCATACAGTCCAACTTCACTATGCTGCTGTTGATTCCTAAGCTTTGAGGTATGACTCCTGAGAACTGATTATCATACAATGAGATATTTTTTAGATACTTGAGCTTTGTTATCTCGAAAGGCAGTTCCCCAGAGAGGCTGTTGTTGTGAACCAAGATGTTCACAAGACTTGAAATTCTCCAAACACTGACCGGAATTTCACCTCTCAATCGGTTGAAAGACAATTGAAGGTCCTCTAATTTACTGCAATTACCAAGAGATGAAGGAATAGTCCCTGACAACTGGTTACCATATAGATACAGCATCAATAGATTAGTCAAGTTTCCAATATTGGTTGGGATAGGACCACTAAGAAGGTTACTGTGCAGGCTCACTTCTGCAATGGAAGGAATTTTAAACAAGGAATCTGGAATTTCACCGATAAGAAGATTGGATGAGAGACTCATAAACCGTAAAATTTGTAACTTATTCAAACTAGATGGTATCTTTCCACTGAATCTATTCTCAGAAAGGTCTAAATACTCAAGCAAACTACAGTTGCTTAACTCTGAAGGCACTTTTCCTGAGAAACCATTACCGAACAATACAAGGGTCTGCAAGTGATGAAGGTTTCCAATTTCTGTCCCAAGTTGACCAAAAATCCCATGACTCACTAGGTTAAGAGAAATGACATTATGGTTATAGTCACATTGAACACCAACCCATGAGCATGGAGTTGAATCAGAGGCATTCCAGGTAGATTTGATGAAAGGAGGAATAAAAGTCCAGTGTGTCATGAGTGACAACACTATCAACCCATCAGAGGTAAGAGTAAAAGCACTATGCAAGAAGGAAATAATCAACAACAAGAGTGTAATAAATTTACTGCTACAACTAGTTCTAGTCATTTGGACATGGTTTGTAGGTTGCAACTTGGAACAGAACAAATACTTACCTTTGTCACGTTTCAGGGACAGCTTTTGGAGCTGATGAATCAGAATGTTCTAGTTTGAACAAGCAGTGTCTTGAACCTTGCATGTATTTCTCTAGTTCATTTGATTCTCATCTTGTTTGTATAACTTTGTGATATTGTTTTTACAGTTTTTAATTGACATATCATGTTAAAGTTGTTTGGTAAAGTTGTTCATTGAATAGAAAATCTTTGTCATACGTGATATATCATGTAGTCTGGTGGAGGATGTTATTCGATGTGTTTGCTTTTGCATGCTATAAAGATGTTATTAGTCTATTTTCTCTTTAAGCGTAGGGCCCTGTGTTTCTCCTTTTCATTATTCACACACAAAAAACAAAGGTTTGCTAAGCTTATCATGTCAATGATTATGGGTGCTTTCTTTTTATCCAAATAATTGATGCTTTTGATTTCGACATATTTTATACACGTATATTGAAAAAATTAAAAGAGATGGTAATTGAAATAAATTCTTTTTCATTTATTTTTTTACATTTATATGAGTGTGCATAAACATTTTTCATTTATATTTGTGTCGAAATAAGATTTGTTCATACCCTTAATCATTTATTACTCTCTCTTGTTATGTCTTCATACAAGGTTGTGTGTCTTCTGAAATTGTTAAAGCTGCGTATATGTTCGTACTATATTTGGTCTCAATCCAATTAGTGAGTCTCTATTGAACAACCTATATTGGAATGGAATTTTCAGTCAAAAAATATTATTTTGTGATGAAATTTTTATCATATGTTGAATGCCATGTATATCATTCATAATTTTATTAATATATGAATTTCTTGCATCTTTAAGGTTAATTATTTTTCACGCAGAAAAAAAAAAACCTTCTAGTTCAGTTCCCAATAAAAAAACTCAATTTTAAGTCTCTCCTTTGTTGGTTTTTGAGGGGGGACCTCTCCTGTTGATATAAGCTTTATTTCTCTTGATCTCTAAATATATAAGTTATCTTGCAATTTTTATTTTTTTTTATAATAACTTAGTTTCCATATTAATTTTATAATATTGCCGTCATTTTAGTTATATATATTCAAGAATCTTCTTCCATTATTTGCAATGGAATAATTTCATTTTTATTTCATTAGTAATTTCATCTTTTAATATAAAATTCTAACAAGAAAACGTAAAATTGCTACTTAAACACAACAATTTCAAAGCCAGTTACATTACGCAATTTTTTCATTTTGATAAAAAAAAAAATCATTTAAGGTGATGGGATGTTATCTCAATCCAACATAAGATCAGACTCAAAAGTAGATCCAAATGTATTTACATTTATCTCAATTCAAAGACACTATTACCGTTTACCATTAAACCAATTTATAGAGTTATTATACTCCACATTTTACTAATCATGAGGTGTAACCATTATTTTATTTTATTTTATTTTTGACAAAGAGGTTTAACCATTATATTCAATGTTTGATTCCATACCACAAATTTAGAAGAGATTAGCAACAACTTGAAAAACTATATAAACAAACTTGAAAACCATCGTGGTTAAATGTTTTGCTTGCCTGATCAAAATAAAATTGATAAACATATCAACATAAATTTGTGGAAAGGTAATAAACAAACAATGTAAACAAGGGACAATGTTGATAAACATATCACTATTTTTTTTTTTTTTTGCCGTCTATTTATAAGGCTCTCTTTGGTGTACTCTTTTTCCTCCTATGAGGGTTAAGTGCTCCTTGCACTAGCCTTGCTTAATATATATGCTGTTCAAAAAAAAAAAATCACTATTTTTATCTATCGCATAAACTAACATTCACAACCATAAAAGCATGTTTATAGTATACCCTTCAATAAGTATTACTTGTGCCACAAGTAAAGTAAATGAATCAAATAAAGTTTTTCTTTTTAAAGACTCAAATAAAAAATTATTTTGTTGGAATACTTGCATTGAATTTCATATTTAGTGAATTGAGTGTACAAAATTAAGAGAATATTTCTACTTTTGAGTTTTTTAACATATACTCTTAGAGCATAAGTACGTTCTTAGAGCATAAGTTAGCAAGATTCATAAGATAACAATTATATGTTCCAAACAAACATTTAAATCATATTTAATCTACAAATATTTGTCTGCACCACATAAATTTACTCAAAGGTGCACCTTCAAAGTAATTAAAGGATAGTTGATCGAATTATAGCCTTAAAGTTTGTAGTGGAACAAGACACCTTTAATGTAATTAGCGCTTATGCACCTCAGGTAGGGTTAGAAGAACACCTTAAAGTAAAGTTTTGGGAGGAGTTAGAAGGCTTAATTCAGGATATCCCGTTAGGAGAAAAGATTTTTCTAGGAGGGGATTTAAATGGGCATGTAGGGAGTGTTTCGAGGGCTTGTATGGGGGGTATGGTCTCGGGAGATAAATGCAGAGGGTAAACCCATCTTAGATTTTTCATCGGCTTTTGATCTTACTATAGCTAATACATGTTTTAGAAAAAGAGAAGAGCATCTTATCACTTACAAGAGTGGGTCTCATGTTCTCAGATAGATTTCTTTCTTATTAGGAAATCTGACAGGAAGATTTGTTTGGACTGTAAAGTCATACCTGGAGAGAGCTTAACTACCCAACATAGAGTAATTGTGATGGATGTAAGGGTTAAGAGGAGTGCAAAGAGAAGAAGCCATAACGGGGCTCCGCGAATCAAGTGGTGACATTTGAAGGGTGAAAAACAAAGGATATTCCAACACAAGATTTTAGAGAGAGGTTTCAGGCAACCACATGGAAACGCTAATGATATGTGGGAGAGGATGACACATGAGATTAAAAAGGTAGCAAAAGAGACGGTGGGAGAATCTCGAGGTTTTGGACCTAGTGGTAAAGAATCTTGGTGGTGGAATGACAATATTCAGAGTAAAGTTCATATCAAAAGAGATTGTTTTAAAGATTGTTCTAGATGTAAAAATGATGAAACTTGGGATAAATATAAGATAGCTCAGAAAGAGGCTAAGAAGGCAGTGAGCGAAGCAAGAACTCAACTTTTGAAGGATTATGCCAATCTATAGGTACCAAGGAGGGAGATAAATCTATATATAAGCTTGCTAAGGGACGGAAAAGAAAGGCAAGAGACTTGGACCAAGTGAAGTGTTTTAAGGATGAGGAGGGTAGAGTTTTGGTTCAGGAAAGAGATATTAAGGATAAATGGAAGAAGTATGTCCACAACTTATTTAATGAAGGATATGAGATCTTACCAGATTCTAACAGGTTAGACATCAGAGAGGAGGACCGAAATTATAACTATTATCGTCAGATTCAAGAGCACGAGGTTAGGGAAGCGTTGAAAAGTATGAGTACTGGCAAGGCAGTTGGGCCGAACAACATATCTATCGAAGTGTGGAAGAGTCTTGGTGATAGAGGAATTGTGTGGCTCACAAATTTTTTAACGAGATTATAAGGACGAAGAAAATGTCAGACGAGTGGAGAAGAAGCACTTTAATTCCAATCTATAAGAACAGGGGGGATATACAAAATTGCGCGAATTATAGGGGAATTAAGCTAATGAGTCGTACCATGAAGTTATGGGAAAAGGTGATTGAACGAAGATTAAGGAAGGAGACTTGAGTTACGGATAACCAATTTGGTTTTATGCCTGGGAGGTCGACTATGAAAGCGATCTACTTCGACGCGTGATGGAGCGATATCAGACGGATAAAAAAGACTTACACTTAGTTTTCATTGATTTTGAGAAGGCGTATGATCGAGTTCCTAGAGAGATTTTGTGGAAAGCCCTAGAGAAGAAAGGGGTTAGGATTGCCTATATTAGAGCTATCAAGGATATGTGTGAGGGAGCTTCAACTAGTGTGAGGACGCAGGATAGGGCTACCGAAGATTTTCTTAAAACAATAAGATGGCACCAAGAGTCAACCCTAAGTCCTTATCTTTTTTACTTTAGTTTTGGATGTACTGAAGGAACATATCCAAGAGTTAGCACCGAGATGTATGCTTTTTGCAGATGATGTAGTCTTGCTTGCTGAGTCGAGGGAGAAATTGAACAGGAGGCTAGAGACCTGGAGGCAAGCCTTAGAAGCGTATGGTTTTCGCTTGAGTAGAAGCAAGACAGAGTATATGGAATGTAACTTCAGCAAAAGGATAAGTAGGTCTACCTTGGAGGTGAAATTTGGAGATCATATCATACCCCAAGTTACACGGTTTAAATATCTTGGCTCCATAGTACAAAATGACGGAGAAATAGAAGCAGATGTAAGCTATCGTATTCAAGCTGGGTGGTTGAAATGGAGAAGCGCCTCAAGTGTTTTGTGCGTTAAGAAAGTACCACTTAAGTTGTATGGTACTATCGGACAGCAGTCAGACCGGCGATTTTGTATGGTACGGAGTGTTGGACGGTTAAGAGTCAACAAGAGAATCAAGTAGCAGAGATGAGGATGTTGCGCTTGATGAGTGGTAAGACTAGACATGATAGGATTAGAAATGACATCATTAGAGAGAGAGAGAGTGGGGGTAACCTATAGTAGAAAAGTTTGTAGATAATAAGGCTTAGATGGTTTGGGCATGTAGAGAGAAGACCCATAGATGCCGTCGTAAGAAGAGTAGATCAAATTGAGGAGAGTCTAGTTAAAAAGAGGTAGAGGAAGACCTAGGAAAACTATTAGAGAAACCACTAGAAAGGATTTAGAGGTCAATGAGTTGAATCCAAATTTGGTTTATGATAGAACACTATGGCGTAATTTGATCCATGTAGCCGACTCCATTTAGTGGGATAAGGCTTGGTTGTTGTCGTAAGCACCTCATATATTTATTTTATTTTATCAACAAGATGCACCTCATAGATATAGTAAATTAAACAACCAAAACATGACAAGAATACTTTTTCAAATTATGGAAACAATAGTAATATTCCATCTAGTTCAATTCAATAAAACATTATAGCATGTTAGAGTCGCAGTTCATAATGGCAGCACAAAATAACTAAGTCATTACATGTGCCAAAGTTGTGTATATTAATCAAAAGCTTGATCTCATAAAAATAAAAATAAAAAGTATTCAAAAAAATCAAAAGCTTGATCTCATAAAAAAAAAAAAAAGTACTCAAAAAAATCAAAAGCTTGAAAGCAATCCTCCAGAAATGTACAGAAACAAATTTGTTGAATCCAAAACTGACATATCAGCACTAAATATTAGAGTAGTTAGCAAAATTTGATATTGAATAATGGTTAACTATGGATGTTGACATGGCACTCTAATAGGCTGCCCGTTAGAAATTATAGATTACAAATAGATAGATTAAATTCCTATGTTATTGATATTTTTCAAATATAGAACCATATTGTACACATCAATTTCTGAAGTGCTGCAAGTTTTCTACACCACTATTCACTAAGTTGCACAGTGTCCTCAGTTTGATTGGTGTTTATATAGTAGCATGATATGGTCTGTGAGTCCAGGGATTTCTGCAGGTGTCTATATTGACCCCAACGCGATAGGAAAAACCAGTTGAAAGGTTTGGTAAGTATTGGACCAGTGATAGAGGGAATGAAGATCAAACTAGGCCAAGCATGGGTTATTTTTGGAAGAATTAGAGCAGCTACCCTGAAAAATTTTACAGACTCAATCTTACCATTTCCCGTCAGTTTAATTGCAAGTCCATCGCCATATTGAACCTCATCAGACCTCAGCTTAAACAAGTTTTTATTAAAAAAACCAATAACACCTTTCATGGTCGGCCTCTTTCGAGGATCCTTCTCTATGCATCGTAATGCCAATGAAAGGACTGCAGAGACTTGCTTGGCTAGTGCTACTGAATTGGGAAATTCACTTGCAAGGTAAGGATCAACAATCTTCTCAGTTTTTCCTGTTTTCAGCCATACAGATCTAGCCCAGATCACTAAGGGGGTCTCCTCTGCTTCATCGTTTAAAGAGGGAACTAACAATTTCTTTCTGGTTATTAGCTCACGCAAAACAACTCCGTAGCTATATACATCAGACTTTCTTCCTGGAACAATATCATATGCATTCTCTGCCAAAAATGCAAACATGTTAGAGAATACTATTTTGCACCACTCCACTTTCATTTGTTGCAAAATAAAGTCATCATCACATCCTAGAAATCAAACTAGTATTTACTATTGGCTCTGAAAAGGCTAATTACCCGGTGCAATATATCCAGGAGTACCAACAACATGCGACGAAAGCATTTTCCTAGTTGTAGAATGACTATTAGAATCCTCAGATATCTGCTTGCATAGGGCAGTGCCAAAATCAGCTATAATAGGCTCCATATTGTCGTCAACGAGAATGTTCTTTGGTTTGATGTCTCGGTGCACTATTCTTGGAACACAATCATAATGCAAATATGCTAGTCCTTGAGCAATTCCGACTGCTATTTTACACCGAACATTCCACGTTAATCGTGGTGGGGGTTTCTTTACATGCAAAATATCATGTAGGCTTCCATTTTCCATAAATTCATATAAGACTAAACCATATTCCTCTCCAATCCAGTAGTCTGCGTGTTTGATCAAATTTCGATGCTTAAACATCCCAAGGACTTCAATTTCGTTGCGCATGATACTTAGCCGCTTTTTCTTGTTCCACCCAAATTCAACCTTCTTTACAGCAAAAACATGCTGACCAATTATGGCTTTGTACACAGTACCATGTCCTCCCTTGCCAATGATATAACATTGATTTAGGTTCTCAGTAGCCTGCAACACTACATCTTTAAGGGTAAGTGGCTTCTCTTTGCGTGAGATATTGAACTCGCGAGCATATGTGACTCCAATCCTTCCAACCCCCTTTTCAATATAATAAGACCATTTGTTAAAATCGGACGCCGGAGCAGCTCCTCTTTCAATATCAGGCTTTAGATTAAGATCAGAAGCCGGAGCAGGTTGTCTTTCACTATACGACTGCTGCTTAAGATCAGATGTCATTTGGGTTTTACACACAATTCCTTTGCCAAAATTATAGCAATCATATAGTTTAGCCATAGCCTTTAACACCATGACCAGTGGGGAACAAGACATCTTGAATTCCTGCTTATATCTTTTAAGGAGATACATTCGAATCATTATTAGCAGCAGAGCAGAAATAAATATTGAGGATCCAAGTTCTATCAACACAATTTGAACATTACCGATACCTTTGTGATCAGTTGACTTGTAGACACATGGATTTACATAACTAGTTTCAATGCAACTCAAACAACTAACACATAAGAGAGGACTACCCATGAATGATGATGGTGAGGAATTCAGTAACTTCATTAGACCTGTTGGTACAGAACCATTGAAGAGATTGTAAGAAACATTGATCTCAGTTAACGAAACAAGACTTTCAAGAGCATATATGCTTCCTGTTAAATTGTTCAAGGATATATCAAGACTTTGCAGCAGTCCTAGCTTCCCAATTTCTGAAGGAATGCTGCCTGTTAATCCATTAGAACTCAGATTCAATCCATAGAACAGATTATGCAATGTCCCCATCCATCGAGGAATTTCGCCTCCAAGCAAATTTCCACCTAGTTGTAACTCGCGGAGGTTGCTAAATTCTGTCAAAAACTCTGGGATACCTCCCGTGAAGTAATTTTCTCTGAAAATTAATGTAGTTATGCGTGCCCAACTTCTCAAACTTGATGGGAGTGATCCATTTAAGAAATTGAATCCCACATCAAAACGATCCATTTTAGTACAGTTTGAAAGCCTAAGTGGCAAAGAACCTTCCAAATTATTCTGAGCAAGATCCAAAATCACAAGATTCACAAGGTTTCCAAGCTGTGATGGTATGAGTCCTGCAAATTTGTTTCTTGACAAATTAATGTATGCGAGATTTGTGCAATTTCCCAAACTTGATGTAATTGGTCCACCAATATTGTTCTTGCTTATGTCCATGTATTTCAGGTTAAGATTACTTGCAAAATCAGGAAGCGACCCGGTGAAATTATTTTGATTGAGAAACAACCTCCTTAGAGTTGCACATCTTCCTAGATCAGAAGGTATACCACCTTGTAGTTGATTGATTCCCATGTTGAGCTCTAACAAATGCTTTCCAAAGCAAAGATTGGGTGGTATATTGCCGCTGAACTTGTTATTCATACAGTCCAACTTCATTATACTGCTGTTGATTCCCAAGCTTTGAGGTATGACTCCTGAGAACTGATTTTCAAACAATGAGACATTTTTTAGACACTTAAGGTTTGTCATTTCCAAAGGTAGTTCTCCAAAGAGATTGTTGTTGTGAACCAAGATGTGCACAAGACTTTGAATTCTCCAAATACTGACCGGAATTTCGCCTCTGAAATGGTTGAAAGACAAATCAAGGTCTTCAAGTTTACTGCAATTACCAAGAGATGAAGGAATAGTCCCTGAAAACATATTACCATGTAGATACAACCTCAATAGATTAGTCAAGTTTCCAATATTGGTTGGGATATTGCCGCTAAGAAGGTTATTGTGCAGGCTCACTTCTTCAAGGGATTGAATTTCAAACAAAGAATCTGGAATTTTACCAGTCAGAAGATTGGAAGACAATCTTAAAAACTTCAAATTTTGCAACTTTTTCAAACTATATGATATACTTCCACTGAATCTGTTCTCAGAAAGATCTAAATTCTGAAGCAAACTACAGTTGCTTAACTCTGAAGGCACGTTTCCTGTGAAACCATTACCGAACAACAAAAGCTTCTGCAAGTGATAAAGGTTCCCAATTTCTGGTCCAAGTTGACCAAAAATCCCTTGACTGGTGAGGTTAAGGGAAATTAAATTGTTGGCATGGTCACATTGAACACCAACCCATGAGCATGGATTGGACTCAGAAGTATTCCAGCTAGAGTTGATGATAGGAGGAACAAAGGTCCAATGTGTCAAGAGTGACAACAAAGTCAAACCGTCAGAGTTAAGAGCAGTAGCACCATGCCAGAAGGAATTAATCAACAAGATTGTGATAATTTTACTGCTACAACTAATTCTAGTCATTTAGACAAGGTTGTAGGTTGCAACTTGCAACAGAATAAGAAGCACTTACCTTGTCAAGTTTGAGGGAAAGATTTTGGAGCTGATGAATGAGATTTTTTTGTTCTTTGAGGTGTCTACTTTGAAATTGAAGTAGTGACATTTATTGTTAATATAAGTCTGTGACATTGATAGTACAATTTTTATTTGACATCTCATGTTAAAGTTGTCTACTGAATGTGAAAATCTTAGTCATACGGACTAGTGGGTCTGTCTGTGGTGGAGAAAGTTCCTCAATAGCTTTCTCTTGTATCATAGGGCCCTGTGTTTTTGTTTCTGATTATTATTCAAATAAAAAAGTTGTCTAAGCCTATCACGTCCATGATTATTTATGTGCGTAGATAATTGACTTCACTGTAAAACTGGAACCTAGGTATATGTAAGTAGATCCAAAAAAGGTATCCAATTAATTGTATAAGGAATAGTTTTAGGAATTCATGTGAAAAAATGTCAACAAAAAAAAAAGTATTCATAACAAATACTGTAACGACCCAATTGTTGAATGAATGAGATATACCTCTTATCTATATCTACTTTATACTATATTTAAAGGAATTATTAATTTGCACGTGACTTTTCTACTCCAAAATGAATGTCACTTTAGCAAAAAAAATTATTGAAAAATGAATGTCATTTTCCATTTCTAATACAACTCTAAAAAATTTCTTGTAACTTTACCCTCAATAAATACTCTAACTTTTCTCTCACAATTTTCAATGCAACTTTAAGTTTGTCTTTTTCTTATAAAGTATGAGCAGTTTAATAAAAGTGTTATGTCTAATTATTATTTCATTCAATTTCTTAATATGTGTGTCAAACCTTAAACAACATTCATAGTGAAACGGAGGAAGTATTTTCTTAAAATAGATGAAGTATAATAACGACTTGAAAACTCACATACACAAAAAAAAAGATTATGGATTCAAACCAGGGTAACAACACTAACCAATCTAACAATTTCGACATTTGCCTAAAAACTTGTGGACTTTACCTTTCTAATTTTACCCTTTATATATATATATATATAGGTGGATTCTAGGGTGAGGGTGCAATTAAGTCCCTCACCCAAAGTATAGGTGGACCATTATTAAAAACCCTTAGATGAAGCAATTCACATTATCATATCATGCGATAGACACAGTAGATTTAGTTCTTTTTCTCCTCCCTTTCCCTATTCCCAGTATCTCTCCTTCCTTAGATATGGCTTTCAATCAGCCCAACCATTTAAACCATTAATCTAACATTCATTCACTTTCTCTCTCCTTCTAGATACTCATAACTAAGAAAATTAGAAAGAAAAAAAAACTATAATTTGGTTTAAAAAATTTGACGTCATTTTAATACAGTAAGTCATGGTTTAATCTTCAAAGGAATAAAACCCATTTTGTTTAACACCTTATCAAACTCCAAAATTGTACAATAATTAAATCAAATAAAACATGATAGAGATTTGTTCTGGTTTTCCTCTTTGGTTATTATGTTTTTTTGTTAGATTATAATTCTCAAAATTTTGGTTGAGTTCAACTTCAATGTGTTGGTGGTTCACTTCATTCACGGTTGCTTCTAATTTCAATCATATGATTTTGATTTCCCTAATTTGTAATTATCCATCTTCTATGTGATTTTTGGCTCTATGTAGGAAGAAATTTGCAGATTTTAACCGTCAACATGATGGCGTAGAAATGGTGAGAGTAGGAGAAATGGGGGGCACTCACTCACTCTGGTGTTACAGGTGCATCATAAGATCACATGGAATCTCTCAATCCAATGGCTATTAGTTGTGGTTCACCATGAACCACTTAGTTGCTAGTCCACCTTAGACGTCACCATATATATATATATATATATGTTATTTTATTTACAATTTAATCATTCTTCATTCAATTATTTAAGTTACGAAATTTTTTGTTGACAAAAGATACTAAATTTTGATGTAACATTTCTTCTTTCAAATTCAGCTTTCGCACTAACTTTTTTTACCATTTTATTCTCCACACCAATCAAGTAACTTAATTTTTAAATCACTAGATTAAAATTTTACAAGCATTATTTTTATGATAAAAGACAAACACGTGCCCGTCAAGACACTAGCTTGAAGCTAAATTATAACGTTTTACTTTATCTATTCTATTTTAATTTTTATTTGCTTGTTTTAAATTCATAATATCTATAAAATCATCTACGTTCCGGTTAAGATATCCATGTTTTTTTTAATACAAATTTGAATTTAAAAAAAAAATTATAATGCAAAGAGAAAACTTGTTTTGAAAAAGATTGACTAAAATTTGTAGTTAATTTTTTTGACTCCTTAAACTATGTGTTGATCTGATGGTGATTGACTTAAAACATTGCAGTTTACTTCCTTTAAAGTCTAAAGTTCAATTATCTCCAACACAAATTTCAGTAGACCGGTTCGGCTTATTGAAAAATTAAATTTAAAAAGTTAATTAAAATGTTAAGAGTATATTTGTCTAGAAAAAAATTCGATCAAAATTGATTATTAATGGTAGTTAATTTACAATTTTTATTAAATAATGATATAAATTTGAATTATAAACTCAATTTGTGAGAGAGAAAAAAAAGAGTATATATGTACAAAACATAGATTTTTTTCACGTTCATTGAATAACTTATCTGATCAGTTGACCTAGTGTTATTGGCTTGGGATTTGGGAGTGTGTTCTTCCTCGAGATTTTAGGTCCGGTTCTCTCTAATTGTCTTCTTCTTCAAAAAAAAAAGGTTCGATTCTCTCTAATTTGTCTTCTTCAAAAAAAAAAACTTATCTGATCAGTTATTCAAATAATATGAATTCTGATAAGAGAATTTTTGCTAAAATTTAAGACCGGAGTATTAGATTTTAAAATTGTTATCAACTTACTTTCAAACACTCGCTTCAACACAATCTAATCGAATAAAAATTAAACGTACCTCACTAAATAATATAAGCCCGGCATAAACATAGACCCAATTAAATTTCAATTGATTAGAAAGTGTTGAGAAGTGTTGGTGTGGCACTAAATAATTGTTTATTTTTAGGGCACATGTTAATGTACTAATATTAGAATTTCTACATTGAAAACTGTGTCGATTTATTTCTCGTAAAGTTGAATTTTACGTGGTAGTTAATTCTTCTCAATAATGATTTGCTATTTCTCACAAAGAGTCAAAGATCCTTATTTTTATCCTGTCTCATTTGTGTCTTGTGTCCTAAACACTTTTCAGATCAAACATGAAACAATTTTTGTTTTTCAGCCTAACATTTTTGCAAATGAAGCGGATTCAAATCACAAACACCAAGATCTTCCCGCCTCTAAAACTTTTGTATATTATCAACCAATCTTCCAAGATCTTCTCTATGGATCAATGGTTACCACAGTAAGCACAAGATATTAACATAAATAAAAAGGATTTACAAAAACTAATGAAGGATTATCAAGCTTTTGCGTTACTAAGACCTATGTTATGGTAACATCAGTTCACAAAAGTGCAGGTTGGAGAGTTTGACAGCTAAGTTGTAGACATTGAAGGGTTCCGATAGCCGATTTAGGTCGGACCATGCAGGTAGAAACGCCTAATAATACATAAATACCCACTTCAAAATCAAAACAAAATTTACTATTGTCCAAAAATATATATATAATGGTTTATGTTGTATCAGGTCATTTCAATAATAACTTTTCTTTACAGTTAAATAATAACGATTTATAAACAGACCATGAACATAAATATGTATTTGACTAAAATGGTATGTTAAATTTTAAAAATGAAAAGAAAAAGTTCAAACCAATTCAGTTCATTACCAAAAAAAGCCCAAGTCAGTTTATCATTTTACCAGAAAAATTAAGAGTTCAGTCTGTATAGCACATGAAGAATACGAGTTACTTCCGCTTTGCTTGGCCCCAAATAAGAGTGGCGAGCATTCATCAGTCATAAACATCGGAAAGAGAAATAGTGAAGTTATAATGTTACCTTATTCAACATTTTGCGTCTGATCCTGATTAATGAATTCCAGAGTATCATTCTCAGATATCGCATTAACACGGCTGACCCTGTTTTTATGTGTCACCCCAAATATCTTGTCAGCAACTTTCACTAGCTCTGGGCGGAATGTTGTCGCGATAAATTGAGTGTGTGCTGTGTCTGCCAGGCGCCGGATCATATCTATAGAAGTCAAGGATCCCCAAAGGAACGAGAGTGTAAAAGGAAATCTAGATGCCACTCAGAATATCATCACAACCATGAACAAATTTTTAATATTTAATATCACAGTCCATCAACAGTCATAAATAAACAATTACCAAGGTTTTTACCACCGATATGGACCAAATGACACCTAATACTCTATAAGTATTTCTCCATTCAAGCCTTGTGTAGCTTCGCTAAGCTGTGAAGAGCGTGCTTCTTAAAAAGTGGTAACACCTTGCTAAAATAACAAAAGCAAATATAATATAAAACATATTACTCTCGAACAAAGATGAATCTTCCCTCCTTGAAACTCACTTGAAATTATATTTCTCGTGCAATGAGGAATTTTGTTGGCAATAGCTAAGGTAGAGTAAGTATGGGTCTGAGCATTTTAAATGGGCAAAAGTTATGGTGCATAAGGATTTCCTTATGCACCATACATAAGCAAATCACAACCATTGGATCTTGTAATAATCCTAAGGTGGGGAGCTCAGCTCACACTTTCACAATTCTCACGGATCCGCTCCTTGCTCAACGTTCTCTCTGCTCTCCGCCGTGCAAATTCGCCGCTCTCCGCTTAACTCACAAACTCTCTCCGACGTGCTCACTGCTCACCGCTCCGACGTGCTCACCCTTTCTCGCCGCTGCGACGTGGTTTCACCGGCGGCGTGATTTC
>Ga0315914_1001041_pt1 | contig 39711 bp, 22 predicted proteins | sample MpolenodulesMG_FD_203920 | JGI IMG/M metagenome (GOLD analysis project Ga0315914, IMG submission 203920) | Medicago polymorpha root nodule microbial communities from Los Angeles, California, United States - elongated nodules | ecosystem: Host-associated > Plants > Roots > Nodule | place: USA...
TAAACTGATTTTTTTTTGAAGGAACTTATTATAAAATGATGAGATCCATAAATGGCATTTTAAGAGAAACTGTTTTTTTTTTTGAAAGAATTTTAAGAGAAACTATTGAAACCAATTCTTCATTTAAAGCTTTTTTTTTTTAAATTATGTTACAAATATTATAGCAAAGAGATGATACACTATTACAATCCATTTTTTTTTAAAAAAAACTATAACAAATGGGTTAATATTACCTTAACATTCCTCCATCCATTATTTCTCCTTGATAAAAAAAAAAAAAAAAAATTCTCCATTTAAACACACTCTTAACAAATTTGAATATTAGAATTTTAATCTTTTATGGATTAATTTTATTTCAGGCAATAACCATGTATACTCAGAAGTCCTAGCTTCTTGGTCATTTACACTAACATTGAGCCTTTGCTTCTTTCTTTCATTAAAAAAAAATATGCAAAGGAGCGTTGCTTGGCCACTGAACCATCATAGCTCTTTCATAATATAGACAAATAGTATATCAAATTTAGCTGACTGTCTAGACACTAGCCTGCGCGAAACAACATAAGAACAAATGCACACATCAACTCATGTACTTGGAAATAGATGGGAAATGTTTCTTCACCTTATATGATTGTGGTATAACGTATATGCCATATGCCAAAAGGTTGCAGTAGGAACATAAAAACATCAAGGATGGCACCCTGCCTTAAGTGATGAGGAAAATAATAAATGCATTACCAGTCAAAATCCAAGGTCGAAGCTTGGCAACGCTTCTCTTTCACTCGAGAAATCCTCGACACACTCTCCTTCATTGGAAATAGGGCAAGACGAATCGCCACCAGGACTTGATAATAATAAGTCAAAATTTGCCTCACTGATATTTTCCCAAGCTTCCTTTTCTGAGTAGGGCTACATATACAATTTCAAAACCAAGTATATAAATTTGAGACAACTGATGATTTTTCAGTATATAGAAAACAAACAAAATTCATAGAATAAAAGTCTTTTTCTCCCGTTGCCAAACAACGGGCCTTAGAGAAGTTCTCAGCTATATGGAAAGTATGAAATGAAACTAATGCCATAGAAATCACATGAACATTCTGCATTCTAGCTGCCACTATCATCATTACAATCCTACTAATTGTACTCTTGGCCACTTGTTAAAAAAAATTAAGAAATAAAGTAGAATAATGCTAGCAACACACTTTTATTGGTCAATATTCATATGGAACCCACATGATATGGTGGGAACCATGTGAATTTTAACCAATCAAAGAGAGTGTGTTGCTAGCACCACTCTAGAATGTCACTTAATAGGTCTTAACTTTTTGTTTAATACTTTTAAAAAAATCTCAATCAATCCTCTAAGAAAGAATTAATATTTGCCTTATGACGTCTGATCCACAACAGAAAGCAATGATATGAAATGGCATCTTGAGTAAATGCAAACAGAGAGAGAGTAGACCTGGTGGGACATTTTGACATTCTCCGTGAACTGGAAATTACCATCTACACATGTTGCTGCAGAACCCAAATTAAGTAATGTTAACAGGGCTACTACCATCACAAAAATCAAAACAAAGAACAGCTAATAAGATTTTCCCAAAATAAAAATAAAAGACCAAGAAATCAAATAAATCCGTCATGACTTGCCTTTGGTAGATGTAATACTAGTATCAGGGGGTTTCATAGTCTCTGTTGATTCCCTATCCATAATATTTTGATATGATCTACTGGGAGACCGACTACCTATAGAAATCCAACAAAGTCACGAAATTATGACCTAAAGAGAGCTCGATATCTAACTAGGTTATGTGTCTAACCTGTGACATAACATTCACGAGGCTTAGGGTCTTGTAAAAAGGACAATATTTGATTGACTGCACAAAAACCAGAAATCAGTCAATGTTCATGAAGTAACAAACGAATAGTGAATTGACATATTGAGATCAGCAATGTTGACGAAGAGCCCCATGTTATATCAGAGCCATTTGTGACTCTTTGTCACAGGATGATCGGTGTGATCCAATTTTACTTTAGTAAGCTCGTAATTTATCTTATGTTAGAGGGTAAATGTATATTATCGCCAAGTTATATTTTGATATTTTCCCTCAATATGTAAAATTAGAGAGCCTGCCGGCATGAGTATGGAACTCAATCTAGGCCAGAGGTACGAACCGTCACGTATAGGCTTGACTGCTTCGACTGTCTTGTTTGATTTTATTGCATCAATCTCGGCAAATTGAGAGTTCAAGCCTGTTTCTCTCCGAAGACAAGGCCTGCTCAGAGGTTGTCCTGCATGATATAGCCATAAGCAGATGAGAGTACTGAAAAATCAAAGCCTGTCCAAAGTTCACTAGTGATTCCTACTAAAGGGGGGAGAAAGAAGTAACGCAAACGAGAACAAGGAGATTAGAATCGAGGCCAGAGGTACAAAGTACAGACCATCATGTAAAGGCTTGACTACTGGGACTGTATTGTTTGCTTTTATCTCTTCTATCACTGCAAAATGAGAGTTCAAGCCTGCACCTTGACGAAGACAAGGCCTGCTCGAAGGTTGTCCTGCATTATATAACCAATAAACACATGAGAGTGAAAAATCAAAACCTGTCGCATCTCACTGACATGGTTCCTGCTCATGGTTATCAGAATACACTATGATGTAGGCCTGCAGGTACGAAGTACGAACCATCATGTAAAGACTTGACTACTGGGACAGTCTTGTTTGCTTTTATCTCTTCTATCACTGCAAAATGAGAGTTTAAGCCTGCACCTTGCCGAAGACAGGGCCTGCTTGAAGGTTGTCCTGCATGGTATAAACAATAAACAGATGAGAGTGAAAAATCAAAACCTGTTGACATCTCATTCGAGACATGCTTCCTGCTCATGATTATCAGAGTGCACAATGATGTAGACGTGCAGCTACGAAGTACAAACCATCATGTAAAGGCTTGACTTCTGGGACTGTCTTGTTTGATTTGATCTCTTCTATCTCGAAAAATTGAGAGTTCAAGCCTGAATCTTGCTGAAGGCAAGGCCTGCTCGAAGCTTGTCCTGTATGGTATAATCATAAACAGATGAGAGTGAAAAATCAAAACCTATCCGCATCTCATTTGAGACAAGCTTCCTGCTCATGGTTATCACTTATCAGGGTGCACCCAATACCAATAGCACGACACCTTTAGTTTCTTTTCATTTAACAAATTAATTTCACTTGACTATCCAATATTTTGATGAGGATTGGTTGAAACATGCAAGAAAAAAATTGATGAAACTTGAATCATGTGATTCAAATTGTTGATAATTTTATTTTTCATGGCGGTGATAATAAATTACTAATCACATTGATTCATGCATGTATAGCACAGTTTGAAGTTGTTTGTGATTCATCACATGAAACCAATAAGTAAATTGCTAACTCTTATCAAATCATGCTATTCAAATAGTCTTTTATTTCTCGAGACAGATTAGGTGTTTTTTATCTTAGCTTCTTTGTCTCTTGCAATTTCACTGATTTTAAGTAGGTTTTTTCTCTATTTCTAAATGATTATTATTTAATATTTATTCTTTTGCATTCAATTTCTGAGATAGATGGGTGTCATTAATGGGTAACAATGAAGACAGGACAGAAGCTTATAAAAAACACATGAAAACTAAATGAGCAAAAGGACTATGTAAGTTCAACGGAAATTTCTGATCTTTTTTTTGGGTGGTTATAATACAACGGAAATATGTAAGTTCAAAACAATCAAATGACATGCAAAGAAGTACAGAATCGCACAACAAATACAATGACTTAGAGAAACTTCTGAATAACCAAGGACTAACCTTTAGCAGTAAACGGATGGAGCTCGCGACAAACCTTTTGTCCATGTCTTTGTTGTGTCTTAAAAACATTTTCACCACCACTCCCTTGTTCACTCAACTTTACTGGAGATTGATGACTTCCCTCAGGTTCTCCAACATCAACTAAATGTCCAGTAAAATATACCAAGGAACCAGCTTTTATAACTTCGTCTTTCTTTAGAAACCTGCGTTCTAAAGGTCTTTTGCTCAAATCATACAGTATGACCTGGAAAGAGAACATTAAAAGGAAAATATCTAATACATTTAACACTATGCCAAGATAACATGCGTCTGTGTGGTTAAATAAGCTCTAGTGTTATTAAAAAAAATTGAATAATTCATTTCCATGGAACCAGTTTCAAAATAATTAGAAACTGAAACAAATTGATGACAGATGAAGAAACATATGGTGATACAAACAGGAAAAAGAAAAATATAACAAGTGAAAAAACTAACCTGCCGCCCAAGGGATCCACAACATTCTAGTTGTAAAAAGCCATTGTGGTACTTCTTTGCTTTTTGAGTTAATTGTGTTGTGTATAGAACCTGCCATTCTACATTGGAAAGGAAACAGATAAACAGGTGAATGTTAAACAGTTAATGATGATGAAAAAACTGAAGACAGTCAAAGCAGAAAACAAATGCAACCAATAACGGACTTCAACAGAAACTGACCATATACAAGCAGGAAGGAATCCATGAAAATGAAAGAACAAGGCCCATTAATTGATTCACTTATTCGTTTCAGTTGATTGATGATAAAACTATAAATAACATATATATGTTCATGGAATGCTGTATATCAGTTTTAGTTTTAAAACTTTGTAAATTAATTGTTTGAAACTCAGCTAACATGGCTTGCATCTCCAAAAACAGTCATTGGGAAGATAATCACCATTCAAATGTAAGATCCGGTGTAATAAAATAAGTACTCTTTTATGATATAAAAAAAAGTACTCTTTTCATTATTATTTTTAAAAGGCAAAGTACTCTTTCAATTAAGAGTGCAAACTCTGTATTTTAGATCCAAATGTCGTCATGAAATAGAATAGCTACATGCATCATCATCATATAAACAATATTAGTGACTTGCACACGAATACTCTGCACTTTTTTCCTCTGCATCAATATTCTTCCTTCAATTTTAAAACAGCTATAAATAACAGAACTGAGTAACAAGAAAGAAAGTTTTTGGGTAACTAGAATTTATTGGAAATAGAAAATGCTAATGAAATCTATAATCATCCTATTAAATAAAAATACAAATGTAAAAGAACTGATGCAACTAAAAACAACTAGCCAAATCCAACATATTCTTAAAACATAAGAACTGTCAACTAACCATGTTTTCCAACGGTTACAGGGGTATCAGTGTCAAGAGAAGTTTTCTGTCTGTCTATCTTTTGTATACGTTGTACATTAGTGCAATTGCCTCCCTTAACAATGGAATTTGGTGGATGACTTTCTTGATCCTCACTAATGTCAACCAAATATGTATCAAATCTAATTGATTCACCAGGTTTTATTAAGTCATCTTTCTTAAGGAACCTGCTATCTAAGAGATTCCTGCTTGCATCAAACAGCTTAACCTGAAATATGGAAAGTGGAATGAAAAACCATTTATTAAGCCCCTCATACAATCCTGACAACAACTAGGACATTTAGCATTTAGAGCCAGTGTAGATAAAAAAAATACAAACAATTATCAAAACAAGTTGAAATTGATATTAAGTGATTGGTGCATATTTTATATTCAAAATAGCTTGCAATCAAAATATCACTGTTATCTATTCTAAAGGTTTCCAGCATGCATCAAACAGCATTACCTGATACATTGACAGAAAAAGGGAGAATAGACCATTTATTGAGCACTTCATCTAATCCTGATTGCAACTAATATCTAAATACTTGTAAGGACATTTAGCGTTGGTCTGTATTACCAGGTTTTGTGCCTAAATAGCTTGTAGTCAAAATACTAGTTTGATTTTTTTTTTTCCATAATATTTAAGCTAATCCAAGCATGCTATTAATCACAATACAAGAAGGATAACAAAAAAAAATGACCTCACCAACCATATCCTGAAGTCTGTGTGTATATTGACTTTTTGATAAAAGAAATAGATGTTTGAAACTTAACCTGTGCTCCCTGAGATCCGGTAACAACAAGTAATAAAAAACCATCATGGTACTTCTTTGCCTTCTGAGTCATTTGACTGGTGTATAGAACTTGCCACTCTAATTGGATATAGAAATTTTTTGGATAGTTAGAAGATAAATATAACAAAAAATAGTAACTTTCTTACACATTATGTCCTACAACATACTGTCAGGTTCACATTGCATCTCAACTTTGAATTTAAGAGAGAGCAACTAGGCAGAACCAGTGCTGCATCGCCATTTCTTTTCACCAGAATGTCAGAAAAATAGAAATATGCATAGCAGGGTGAACCCAGCACTACACTAACCTGTTGTACTAGGTTTTGGTGTTTCCTGACTGATCTTTGGTGACTGATACTTCAGAATCTCTCTCTTCTTAAATTCTGCAATGTTTACAACAATAATAATTATACAATTATACTGCAATGCAAATCATACAAGTAACTACAGGCTACAGCTAATCAACTATCATTATCACTTGTAGCAATATAGAGCAATGATGCAAAACCGCATAAGGAATAAGTTGATAAGAAAAATCTATATACAACCAATGGCAGCAAAAATACACAAACATTTCAAAGAAAACTGCGGACATACGTATCTTCTTTTTGTACTGTGGAGATACACATTATTGCCATTTGAAATCTTAAACACTCAACAAGAATATTCCATGAGTGCAAACATATTTTGACAAAGCTTAGGAGCCAAACTCTGAAAATAATGATGCTAATGTCAACCTTTGATAATTTTTTGTGACGGACTGAGAGGTTTCTGTGTCCGCGTAATAGTCTCCTTTGCGTTGATTTTGACATCTTTTGCATCAAAACACAAACCAGAAATACATAAGCAGTAAATTATGATTAAGGATTCGAAATGAAGTCTCTGGAATTCGAGCAAAAGAATATGTTCACAAATAGTTAAAATTAGCTGGAGTTTATTAAAGGCAATTGCAAGCTGATTAGAAATAATTTCAAGTTAATTAAGATTACTTAGATTAATTAAGATCACTAAGATAGTGTATCCTACACTCAGAGCCTGTTTGGATTGACTTATTTACTAGCATAAGCACTTGTGACACTGTTTGGGAGAACTTACGAAAACACATGTTCTTAAGTTGTTTTCAGCTTATTTACATAAGCTCTCCAAGATTAGCTTATGAAAATAGTTTATAGATGATACGAAAAACAATTTGACTTTATTTTAGCTTATCCTGGTAAAGTGTATCCTACACTCGGAGCCTGTTTAGATTGACTTATTTGAGCTTATTTAGTAGCATAAGCACTCGCGACAGTGACACTCTTTGGGAGAACTAATGAAAACAGCTTATGACATGTTCAAGCAGTTTTCAGCTTTTATACATAAGCTCTCCAGGATAGCGTATGAAAATAGGTTATAGATTGTACAAAAACAGTTTGGCTTTATTTTATCTTGTGTCGTATTCATAAGCGCATATAATAATTGCTTATGCCATAAGCTGTAAAATAAGTTGTTTATCGAAACAGGTCCTTATTGAAATCGACTTACAAGTTGCAGCTACCTTTAACAAACTCCAATCGAACTAATTCTAACACATATCGATACATAGAAGAGATTATGAAAGAATTCATACCAGGAGTTCTGAATCTGGAAACATTCTTTTGTTTCTTATTAACGTTCAAATCAGGTAGAGGCTTGTTTTCTCCCTCAAGATTACCGATATCAACAAGGTGACTATTAAATGTCAAACTCTCACCAGAAGAACAATTTTCGTCGCTCTTCAACAACCTACACTCCAAAAGTTTCTCGCATTCATCATACAGCGACAACTACACAGCAATTGAGCGAAGAACTTGGTGAGATTTTGAAATTGAGCAATATCGGTTTTGATTTCGGATCCGAAGAAACGATTGATTTAGAAAATTGAAGAGTGTGAAAATGTAGATAGAGAAAAAATGAACCTTGCGAGTGGAAACGTTGAGCGCTAGGAATCCGTCTTGGTAAACTTTGCGTTTCTGTTTGACGTGTTTGGTGTAGGTTACCATCCATCGTTTCTTCGAGTCACCCGCCATTGGTAGTGTGAGTTTGAACTCATACAAACGGAAACTGATTCGCGATTTTTAAATTTGGAAGGTGAGAACGCGGGAAAGGGGTTGTTCTTCTGCAGTAAGATGAAACGATTCGTTTTAGAGCAGCTATGCTTGTTTTTTGCTTTTAAAAAACAAAATGAATATATTCTTTTTTGTATAAATAGGCAATTACCCTGAAATTAACAAAATTTCAATTACCTCCCTGAAATTGCACAACGTTAATCAATTTACTCCCTCCGTCAAATTCTTCTGTTAGTCAACATGACGTTTTGATGTTATGTGCAAATCCCCCCGAGCTTAAAAATTTATATTTTATTTTCTTATCCTTGACTCAAAAGATGTTAACGTATGTAAATGGCTACTTGTTGAGTCAAATGGTGTTTGTGTTTTAAATGTATGGGATGAGTATAAGAAACTTGATTATCAAAAGATTTATGATAATATGAAAAAACCATCATTTGTTTTTAATGGTAGTAACGTCGTTGATTGCAATTGGTTTATTCAATTGGTAAGCCACTTGATTCATGGCATAAAGACATGCCTGCTATGCCTTAAAACATTACTTCATTTTTTAAAGCAAAAAATTGTGGCTTAAAGATTGATTCAATTTTATTAATATGTTTTTTCTTACAATTCTACTTCATGTTAGAGTTTTCTTGCAAAGCAATTCAATACAGTTTCGTTGTTATGTTTAAAAGACTATATTTTTTTGTATTTAATTAACATGTTACTTTTCAATTTCATGATAAATACTACTTTCTGTTGCATGGAACTAGACTTTCATACATAGATGCACAATGCAGAATATGAGAACTAAAGCATGAAACAACAATGTAGAAGCTCTGAGGCTTGAGTAATAAACATACATATATTACATTCATGTCCATTTCTGCACCCATGTATGATTTGCAATCGTTAATGACAGAACTAACATGAAAGAAACTAACCTATTGTAAATTGTGATTGTTAACGTCAATCTTATGTTGTTAATACCACATCTTATTCATACCAAGGCATATCTTTGCATATCTTCAATTTCATATGTTTGATTCAATTATTTGCCTTTAATTTCTTTTGAGTCAAAGATAAGAAAAAAAATATATAAATTTTCAAGTTCGGGGGGCATTTTGCACATATGTGCAAAACTTTAGGGGGTATTTGCAAAACGTCGTGTTGGCTAACAGAAGAATTTGACGAAGGGGGTGAATTGATCAACGTTATGCAATTTCAGGAGAGTAATTGAAGTTTTGTCAATTTCAAAGGTAATTCCTTGTTTACTCATCTTTTTTGGTACAACAAAATTAGTATTTATTAAAAAATTAATATGAAAGCAATTTCATCCATAATTATCACTCTCGCCATCTTAATTTTTAAATTATTAAAGTCGCTAAAATATTATTGGTTATTTTCACATCCAACTATTTGATCTCTCGTTCGTTTTGGATTGTAGAAGAGAATAGTTTATTGAACACAAAAATTTAACATTTAGGACTATATGGTTGTTTTTCGTTGGAGTTTATAGATTAACTTGATGTAGTTATTTAGTTCGGATAAAAAGGTTGATGTAATTTTATAATTTATGGACTACTAACTGTCAACTTAACTAAGATGTCATTATTGTAGGCTTAAATGTCTTTTTAAGAATAGAGTCATGTTAACTTGTGCTCTTAAGATACATGTTAAGCATTAAATTCTTGTCACGGTAAATATTAATTGAAAAAACTTTAATATTAAATTTTTTAAGTAATAAATTAACACAATTTTCGATACAAAATTTATGTTAGTTGAATCCTTAACATGTGTCATAAGAGTATAAGTTAACATTTTCCTTAAGAATAAACCATAATACTGTATGTTATTTTTGTAAGCTTAAATCATAAGTTATTTTGCAAAAAATTTCTTAATAAATGGTATGAGAAAGATATATTAAATAATAGAAAGAAAAGAGAGTAATAAATAGTTAAATGTTTAATAGAAAAGGTAACAATAATATGACATTGGTATCGTAAAACGATTTATACTTTGGAATAACTTTTTTTATCCAAAACAACTTATAATTTAGGACGAAGAGAGTATTCAATTATAGGGTAAAATGGTTCTTATGATACCTCGTATCCTTTTATACTCTTGGCTTGATGTCATTATTTTATTTGTATATTATATTTTATTTATCTTTTTAAGAATAAACCATATAATTTTATATCCTAAAACTATAAATGCATTGCACTCTAAGATTTCAAATTTATGAAATATCAAATTGCTCTTTTAACTTGTCTAACGTCGGTCAAAATGTCATATTCACCAAATAATCTTGTCAAAAGATTTTGATGCTGAGTGTCATCTTTCTACTTGTGTTGCAACATTGACATTTGTTGTAGGTCTCTCTTCAGCTCAGCTCTTGAGACTTGTCCTTTCGCAAACAAGTCTCTTTTTCTTTGATTCAAATACATATTGATCCCACTAAATTAATATGATTTGGTGGCATCCATGTGAAATTTAACTAATAAAAATTAGTATATTTAAAAGTATGTGTTCTTGGCACTCATAATATATTTATTTCAAGTTTGGGTGTCTAATATCTTTATAAATTTAGATGTTCAAAGCTATCAAATGATAAATGTTATTTCTTTTTTGACTGGAATAGTAATTATTATTATTTTTAATTAAAGGTTCGATGATCATAAATGTGAACCTTTGATTTTTAAGTAAATAGTATTTTCATCAAGAAAAGATATTTTTGATTCATCTCACTTAAATTAAAAAAAAAAGAGGTCAAAATACTAGTATCATTAGTCCTAACCTTCTTCGGAAAGAAATTATATCCTATCTTGATATCATTCGACATGCACCAATTGAATCTCAAGATCAACACAATTTTGAGGTATACTTATTATTTGATTGATTCCATATAATATATTTTATTCTACAATTTTGATATTTTAGTATTAAATGATTAACTTGTTTATATTTATTTAAAAGGTAAATGATTCAAATTGACTTTATAATACATGTGATGTTTGAAAATTGACGATGTACAAAGAAAAACACAAATTTGACCTTGTATTTTAAGATTCTTACCATTTTTCCACTCCTTTTTCTCATAAATAAACATAAAGTTCAAATAAGAAAAGAGACTTGCATGTTGGATTTTTTTTATGATTTTTGGTAACCATGTTAAAAACATTAAAATATAAATTGATATCAATATGGTACGAATTATGTATAAGGTATAATTAATTATGATTTTCATTCCCATGATTAAAGAAAAAAATTATGACTAAGATTGGTGGGGTGTGCCAGCCTATACAATAGTGCAACGCATAGGCAACACTCAAGAAGCCCAGTAGCAAGCTACTGAAATGGCTTCTCCCCCTCAAAAAAGTAATTTAATATCGTGTGACCCATTAGGCCACATATCAGATATTAAACTGATAAGAACAGATACTACACTTGATCTTAGCCAAAAGGCCGAGAAAGGTATGAATTGAAAGATGAGCTCGCTTCTAGTTTTATATCTCACATCCACTCACTTACTTTCTTGAACTAGCGATGTGGGACTATTTGCAATAGCTTGTGACTAGCTTGTTCTTGTATGGCATGGCCAACAAAGACCAATTTCCAAGCAAAGGATACGTGATTTGAGCTTCCAACAAGGAAAAATCTCATGCCAACAATACATTTTAAAGATTTTGAGAAGCTCAACAATGAGTAATTTTAATCCCTGGACGAAGGAAAATGAATGGAAAGGGAATAAAATTGATGGCTACAGTTGTGTGAATTGAGTTTGAGTAGATTATCCATGTGAACGAAGATTCAGACGCTTGCTGTAAGTAAGTCCTGTTTTCGTTACAATTTTCTGCTCAGTTTCATTTCCCTGAAATCATGAACTTTTAATTTGAATGGAAGATTTGTTGACGCCACTCAAACAAGTGCCTCATGAAAGTGTAATATCACTTTAGGAATTAAATATCAGCTCTAAAACTAAAGTATCTTAATTGGAATCATACACTTCTCCAAGGCCAGCCACAAATACTGCTAGAAACCATTTTGTTTAACAACGATGCTCGGAAAAATTGAATGTTATGCTCACAAATATTTCACTCCTACACGTAATAATCAGAATATATACCAGCATTAGCTATCATGATGAAACCGCAACTTTGTTTCATACTTTCTTAGAGGTGAAGATGTCTAGAAGTTAAATATAAGAGAAAAATATTAGTAAGAATCAAATTGAAAGTTTATCTAAAAGGTGATGCAAAATAGAAGAGGATTTTTTTGACGATAAAAAAGTTATATAAGATTAGTAATTAATAATAGAATTGGCTTATAAATCGTGCTGTCTTAATAGTTTGAGTGCTTGTATAAAACAAATTGACTGCAAAACCATTTGCATTCACATGAAAAATTAAGAAGGGTGCATAATATACATCTAAGAGAGTGAATGAAATGCTGGTATAGTCCTTTGTCTGAATTCTCTTTCTTCCAATTCCAAAACCACTGCACTCCACTTGAGTTCATGACCGAATATTCAGAACCTGTAGGAAGTCTTATTTTCATTCCAAACATTGTTGAGGCCACTAGATACAGTGCCTTATGAAGTGTCATATTACTATATTTATTGAAATTAAATATCAGCTCTCAAACTAAAGTACCTTAACTTAACTGGAACCATCATACTTCTCTTAAGCCAGCCACAAATATTGCTACAATTTTATTTTTGTTTCTTTGATGATGCTCGAAAAATTGGTTAATGCTCTGATTAATCATGGTGTCATGTGTCCACCTTTCACGGGAGAGAATACAATTTAATTTAAGGAGTAGAAGAAAATAATAGAAAAGTAAATAAAAATTAAAATAGAATAATAACAATAAAAGGAAATAATAAATATAAATAGATCGAGTACCAAAATATTTCAGATTGCGTTTTAAAATATTTCAACAAAACTTGGGGATTAAGAATTCACTAAGGAGTAAGGAGTGATATAATAGAAAAATAAACAGCCATTAAAATAAAATAATAACAATAAAAAGAAATAATATATATATATAAATAGATCGAGTACCAAAATATTTCAATTGCATTCCAAAATATTTCAGCAAAATTTGGAGATTAAGAAATCACTTGCTGAAATATTTTGAAACGCAATCTGAAATATTGGTGCTTGATCTAAAATATTTTGGTACTCAATCTGAAATATTTTGGTATTCGATTAATATGTGAGTTACTTGTTCCCAAAGTTATGTATTTTCCTATAAATATAGAGATCATTCACATAGTTCATTACACACACCAAAAAAAGTTTTGAGTCTTCTTCTTCTTTTGTTCCTCCCTTTGCCTTGTGTTAACAAGTTGTCCCTCTATTCATCTTGTTTTTATGTTCCTTTAGAATTATGAGCGTTCTTAAGACCATAGTCTCTTTTGAGATATATTATCACTTTAGAATTAATAATGGTCTTGAGAACATAGTCCCTTTGACAATATATATCCCTACAACAAAGAAAATCAAAACCTAATTTATATTATTGCCAAGATTGTGATCATCGTCATTGCATGTCTTCTTTTTCTTTGTTTTTATGTTCTTTGTTGAAAGATACCAATATTTCAACAAAGAACAAAAAAGAAGAAGAAGACGTGTAATGTTGATGATTCATGGCCAAGGAGTTCAAGTATGTTGTTTTGACAAAAACAATTTAATTTCTATATTCTTCATAGTTTTGATAACAATTGATATCTGTTTGTTTGATGTGGTAAGATTGAAAGATATAATTGTTTTTAGGGAAATTGGGGCACTTGTTAAAGAATTATAAATGAAAATATTTTTTTGAAAATTGTGTATTCTACTTTTATGAAAGTTGAAAAAGTGTTATTTTTAATGCAAAACATTTTTCTTTTTGCTTTTAGTTTGTTAACTAGTACCTACCGGTTAACAAACCCTTGTTTTTAAGTACCTTAATTTCAAATTGTTATTGCTTGCATTGAGGGTGCCTTTTCTTGTAAGTCATTGTTTTACTGCAAAAAAAAAAGTATCTTTTTGTTAACAAAAAGTATGAGATCTATTCTAGAACTCATCTTTTGTTTCAACAATGAAAAAATGAAAAATTATTCCAGGTTTTGGATGCAAAAACACAATGAGTTTATCTCATGTTTGCTTGACTATATCGAGCAAGACTAAATTGCTAAAAAAATCATGTTGAAATTTAAGTCTCGAACACTATGTTTTTATTGGATTTGACATATTGACTTACATACATTAGTTTATTGTGACATCACCGAAAAAAAAAATTGAGATGAAGAAAATCTTTTAGCTAATAACATATTTTTTTTCTTTCTTGGTGACTCTTTTTATTGAGATATTCTTTTTTGAGAGATTCTTGGTTGACTCTTTTTCTGTTTTACCTCCAAAAATTAAATAAAAAGAATAGAATAACAAACAATAAAAGGAAATAATATATATACATATATGTCTATATATAGAGAGAAATAGATAGAGAAATACATAGATAGATAGATATATCGATTATCATATTGTCTTCTAAAATATTTCATCATAACTTTTGGATTAAGAAATCATTTTCTGAAATATTTTGAAGCGTTGTAATAATTTTGGTACTTCAATATTTTGGTAAACAATCTAAAATATTTTTGTACTTAATCTGAGAAATTTTTGGTACTTTCGTGAGTTACTTGTTTCTAAAGTTGTGAATTTTCTCTTTAAATATAGAGTTCACATGGTTCGTTCCAGACATCAAAAAAAGGCTTTTAAGTTATCATCCTTCTTCTTTCATTCTCTCTTTGGCTTGTGTTAACGTCGTTCTTCTATTCATCTTCTTTTTACGTCCCTTTGGAATGAGTGTTCTTAACACCATATTCTCTCTCAATATATATTATTATTTTGAAATTAAGAATGATCTTGAAAACATTATATCCGTACAACAATGAAAACAAAAAACAAATATATATCATTGTCAGGACTGTGATCATCATCATTGCATTTTTTTTTAGACTTTGTTTTTATTTTCTTTGTTGAAAGACACCGATATTCCAACAAAGAATAAGAAAGAAGATGAAGACATGTAATATCGATGATCCACGGTCAAGGAGTTCAAGTTCAAGTATGTGATATTGATAACAAGCGGTTTGATTTCTCTATTCTTTGCAGGTTTGATAACAATTGGTATTAGTTTGTCTCTTGTGGTTAAATTGAATGATATAATTGTTTTCAAGTACCTTAATATTGCAATTTGTTATTGTTTGCATTGAAGGATGCCTTATCTTGTAAGTCATGATTTTATTGCAAAAATGTATTTTAACTGTTTAAGTTTTTGTTAACAAAAAGTATAAGTATGAGATTTGTTCTAGAAATTATACATCGATGACCAGTCATCTCTTTTTGCCTCCATCACTAAAAATTGTTTTTGCTGCTTGGATATGACATTCAGAAACTCATTAAGTTTTAACATGCAGGTTTCGGGGATTCTTTTGGAAGGCTGCTAGAATAGGTTAGTCTTTTATACAAATTTCTCAGTTTGCATAGGGTCTAAACTTTGTTCAAAGTGTATTACATTTTGCTTTCTCCTTGATAAACAAGATCATCCCCACTAGAACTGTTTTTTCCAATAAAATATGATGTCAGTCTTCAATGACTAAATGACCAACTGTTTAACAGGTGATTAGCTTGCGTAAACGTAGAACGTGTATATATAACTTGTAAAAAAGCCAATGGTGAGGATCTATCACTTATAGCCTGATAAAATGGTAAATATAGACAAGGAATGAAATTTGTAAAATAGGGTCTGTATAAATAATGAGCTCTAAAACACACTAAATTAAAATTTTATGTTTAGTGCTTAACCCAGCCACTGCAGCCTCTCAAAACCACCACAAATGAGCCTTACCAACCTTTGCAACCGTAGCTCCCTATTTCATACACTGCTAGGTAATGAGAGAAACACTATCTACAAGGCCAAGCCATTGGCTTTACTGTTGGTTTCTTTTCTCTCTGCTATTCTTTTGAGAGACTGATGCTCACCAAATTTGTCGGATCGAACCCCTCTATTTGATCCCTGACCTACCCTTGTAATTTGTATATCTTCTGCTTCCACTTCTAATTACATTTCTGGCACACTGATGTGGTTATGCAATATTTTTAAATTTTTTTTTTTTTTTTACAGAAAGTAACTCTTATCATTTCATTCATCAAAATAGAGGAAATACAAGATGAAATCAAATCATAGACAAGGTGACAAGCATCCAACTTTGACGCCCTTGCTAAAGTATGAGCGACATAATTTGTTTGTTTCCTAACAAAACTTATCTTAAAGTTTCTAAATTGATTTAAAAGTGATCTACAAGAGGATATTATATTGCCAAATTCAGATTTGTTGTTAGAATTTTCCATGATGTTGTCCACCACTAGCTTACAATCTAGCTCAATTTGCACCATTGACAAACCTAATTCACCAAGCCAAACTATAGCCTCCTTTAAACCCAAAGCCTCTGCTTCTAATGGAGTAGGATAGTAGTCAAACCATTTTGTTAAAGCTTTAAAGAAATGACCTTGTGCATTTCGGATACACATTCCAACTCCAAAACATTGTTGATCACTAAACAAAGCAGCGTCTATATTACACTTCACATACCCTTCGATTGGAGGCTGCCAACGTGTGACTAGATGTGCTGGAAGTTGCTGTTCTGCTGGGACTTGTTGTCTGCGGGCTGCATACCAGCTACAGAAAAAGTCACGCGCCATTTGGATTGTTGTTCAGCCTCCCATACTTTGTTATTCCTTCGACGCCAAATACACCATAAAATCATTGCAATTTCGCTGCAAACCTGTTCAGAACAGCTGCAAAATAAAGAAAAAACACATTCTGTCAAGCTATTGCCAGCAACTGAATTGTTGTTAATCTTGTCCCATAACCCCACCTCTCGCCATAATCTCTTTGCCTCTTCACATCCTATAAACACATGCCAATCATTCTCATAATTGGTTTCACAATGTGGGCGTATATATGAACATGGCACTCCTTTATCTTGAAGCATCATTCGGGTGGGAAGGACTCCCCTTAGCATTCTCCATAAAAAAAACTTTAATTCTTTGAGGGATACACAACCTCCACATTCTCAACCATTCACCCGGTACTCTATATTCCTCATTATTAACAAGAGTTTCCATAGCATAACGATAGGCTGACTTTACCGTATAACAACCCTTGCTATTCAATTTCCATATAAGCTCATCCTCCGCCTCCTGTGATGATGGTAATATTTTACGAATTTCAGCCCGGTCTCTTTCATTGAAAACTGTGTTGATGACCTCCCAATTCCATCTTGCTGCCACCGAATCCATTAAATCCATAACCCTCAAATTCTCCATACCATGCACACAAGGACTTTGAGACAAAAGAGTTTTCTAATGAACGCAGCCAAGGTGCTTTCCATACATTTATGCTACTGCCATTTCCAACACGCCATCTTTGGTCACACTAACACCTGTGAAGCAAAGATACTACGCCAAATAAAACTTGGGTTATGGCCTAGATGGGCCCCCAAAAAATCAGTTGTAGGAAAATATTTAGCTTTGTAGATCCTTGTAACAATAGTATGTGGTTCAGTTTGCAACTTCCAACCTTGCTTCCCTATCATAGCTAAATTAAAGCCAAAAAAGTGTCGAAAACCCATACATCCATACTCCTTTCTCATAGTTAGCTTGTCCCAACTAAACCAATGCATTCCTCGTCCTTGCCTTCTATTTGTCCCCCACCAAAATGAGTTAATCATTTTCTGAATCTCTTCCCCGAGGGAGGTTGGTAAGAGGAAAGTGCTCATACAATATGTGGGAATAGTTTGTGCCACTGATTTGATCAAAACATCACGTCCCGCCTTTGATAACTGTTTCCCCGACCATTGTTGGATTCGATTCCAAACACGATCCCTCAAGTACCCAAAGATGGCCTTTTTATTTCTTCCTACCATTGATGGCAAGCTCAAATATCTTCCATTTTCCAATCCTTCTGACACTTGTAAAACCTCTTTAACCACTTCTCTATCTGCTTCTGACGTGTTGGTACTAAAAAAGATTTCAGACTTTTGGAAATTTATTGCTTGCCCAGACACCGCTTCATAAATTTGGAGGATCTCTTTTAGTTTTGTGTTTTCGCTTAGATTGGCCCTGCAAAACAAAAAGCAATCATCAACAAATAAAAGGTGTGTGAGGATTGGTGCTCCTCTACACACCTTAACACCATGAATGTCACCACTTGCCTCTGATTTCTTTAGTAATGCAGATAAACCCTCTGCACATATAATGAACAAATAGGGTGACAGTGGGTCACCCTGTCTAAGACCTCTTTTTGGAGTTATTGGCCCCACTCTCTCTCCATTAACAAGCACTTGATAATTAACACTTTCCATACACATACTCATCCATTCCACCCATTTATCATGGAAACCCATTCTTCTCATAACACTCTTCACATAATTCCAATCAACTCTATCATACGCTTTGCTTATATCAATCTTTAGCGCTACCTCTCCCATCTTCCCTTTTCTCTTGCACTTCATATGATGGACAATTTCATACGCAACCATAACATTATCAGTAATAGAACGACCTCCCACAAAGGCCGATTGCTCTTGAGATATGCATTTTGAAAGAAAAGGCTTAAGACGGTTTGCTAGTACCTTTGAGATCACCTTGTATATGACATTACAAAGTGAAATAGGACGAAGATCTCTCATAGATTCAGGATTATCTTTTTTCGGAATCAAAACAATATTAGTATATGTGACTTGAGTTGGAAAATTGCCATTTTGTAGCCATGTAACTCCAGCATGAAACAATTCCATCCTACAAAGGCGCCAAAATCTCTTATAAAAGGCTGGATTTAAACCATCTGGGTCTGGTGATTTATCATTGTGCATCGAAAATAAAGCTTTCTTGAATTCAGAAATTTGGAACAGAGCAAGAAGATTACTGTTGTCTTCATCGGACACTGAAGGGCTGATATACTCCAAAGTGGTAATCATCATGTTTTGCTCATTGCCAAATAGGCCAGTAAAATAACTTTGTGCCACTCCACATAACTAGCGTTGGGCTGTAACCAATTCCCCATCATCCCTCTTCAAACTCGTGATTGTGTTGCGCCTTTTCTTTGCACTTGCCATAGCATGAAAAAATCGAGAATTTGTGTCACCATCCTTTAACTAGTACACCTTTGCTTTTTGCTTCCAGAATGCTTCTTCTTGGGCTAACAAACTTCCCATGCGGTTTCTGACATCCTCATAACGGTTACCATCTATTTCAAGGTTGCTGCCTCCAAGTCCCTCAAGCTCTTCACGACATTCCTCGATAGCTACACGATACTTGTTTCTAAGTTTCCGCCCCCACTCATTCATTTCTTCGGTGCAACTCTTCAATTGTGACAGAAAGCTTGTATCAAGTGATTTCGTCCACCCCCTATAACCATGCCATCTAGCTCCTCCTCATTCAACCATGTATTCTCAAACTGAAACTCTTGCAGACATCTTCTATCTGCCTCACAAAGTTTTAGTAGTGAAGGAAAATGATCTGATCGATGTGAAATTACATTGTGGAGTTGACTTTGTGGAAAACTGTCTGCCCATGCCTGTGTCACCAGTGCTCTATCAAGTCTCTCCTCCTTATGATCATTACCTCCTCGGCCCTTCACCCAAGTAAACGGATAGCCAACCATCGGGAGATCAATCAAATTGCTGTCTTGCACCGCATTTCTAAACCCCCCTTATTCTCCACGGCGGATGAGTAACTTGTCCTCTCTTTTCTTCGTTCGATAAAATATCATTAAAGTCGCCTATGAACCAGGGAAGTGCATTATCTTGTGCCAACGTCCTCAGTAAATCCCATGACTCACGCCTTCTATCAGTCTCCGGGTACCCATAAAAACCAGTAAACCACCATTTAGGAAAATTCGGATGATTCACTTCCATGTTAATATAATTAGATGAATAATTTATAAGATTACATTCAAACGGGTACTTCTATAACAGTGCCAAACTGCCACTCCTGCCAGTTCTGTCTACTGCAAAAGAAGCATCAAACCCCAAACGAACTCTGATTTCTTCAATACGATTCGCATGTACCAAAGTTTCACATAGAAAAATGACATCTAAGCGATACTTCCGGGCCAGGTCTCTTAGTGTTGGAACTGCGCTCGGGTTGCCCAATCCCTGGCAATTCCAGCTTAAAAAACTCATTGCTCCCGGCAGGCCTGACTGCCAGGACCCGCCGATAAAAAAGGATTTTTGTTATCATTTTTTTCTGTCTTTGCTCGCCCACCTTCAGACCCCTCACGTCCCATGTTGCATTTGGTAGCATCAATTTGTATTGAATGGGATACTGATTGCATTGATTGAGAAAAAGAAATTGTTGATTCCCCCATTATAGCATCGCCCCCCTCTTTATTATTCCATTTCTTAGCCTTTTTTTATCAGACTCCACCACATCATTTTCTATTTCTATTACATTCATTTCATTGCTCACCTCCACTTTTTTCTCCACATTAATTGGCGCCTTATCACCTATTTTCCCCTATTTTAAACTTATGAATACACAAATGGTGAGATATTCAGTGTGAATGTTTGGGCCTGAAACTCCTACTGCAACCTTGATAGCTCTGGGCCTTGATTTTTTGTCAGTGATAGGCACCTTGATCACTGCCTTCTTCTGCAAGTATATCACAATTGCAGATTACATTATGTGATGAAAAGAACAAGATATTGTCATAGATCAACACCCTCCAAACCCCTCATGCACGAACATTTGAAACTAAAGTTCCCCATGGACTTCAGCCAACAACCCACTATTCTTATTCCATAAACTACATTAAGCTTCTCCCATCCATATGACCACTAGTCACCATAGTACATCAATCAAAATTTTGTTTGCTGCTCTGAACCCCGAACCTTGACCGCAAAATCCACCTTTTGCTCCCTGTAACCAACCACAACAGTATTGCATACCACCGCTGCCCATTCACCCATGACCTAATGGAACCAACATCCCCCTACCACCATAAGTCCACTGTGTCTCTTCCTACCACGGCCTTGATAACACCTATCACAACCTACAGCGTGAGCTAGCAACATAGTGCAAAATCGTGATCGCAAAACATTCAAACTGCAAATATGTGCTAAGAAATACCGCCTCTTCTAAGCCCGTCGCAGATGGCAAACATAAACTGCAACGTTTTGACTAGAGTGAATGGAAAACATGGTGCAAAATTGCAAATGATTACTATTAAATTGTTTTGGGGAGAATACAGTATATACAGAAAACCAAGCCGAAACGGTTCAAGACTATTAATACTTAATTGCCTCCACTGGTTCCCCCCCCTACTAAATGCCACGTTGTCATATAACTTCATTGTGCTTTTATGTTTTTCCTTTTACTAGGAAAGTTTGAGTTTTTACTTGTATTGGGTAGGAGCAAAAGTTCAGCTGATTTATTCGTTCACATCATGAAAAGGTTTGCTTAAATTTATTATTCATTGACGCCTCATTTGGAGACTTGTCAGTTACAGTGTGGAATGTGGATTCTAGTAATTCTAACTCTCTATAGTTAGAAAGCAATTCTAGTTTGGTTTTATGACTTTATCTTTAGCTCGCACTTTGGAGTGGTCTTCTTTTTTGTGAAGGGAGTTGCATTAAGGACTTCTAGTTTGGCTATTCGAGATTTATTGACTATTTTCATTTACACGATATTGTGCAGGTGAACGTTTAAGCCCCTGGGTGGCCGCTGGATGTTTTTACAATGGGCGTATCAATTCTATTCTTCTGAAAACTCGAAGTTGTAGTGTCTCTCAGTTCATCACCCTGGGCAGTCCTATCATTGTATGCAATGATGACTGAACCTCACTCTAACTTGAAATGGTTTCAGCTTGGTTTGTGCTTTAATCAGGGATCTTGCAGTGCAGTGATATTATCCACTTTCCTTTCCCTCCTCTTCACTTGATATTCAATTTGTTGGTTATTCTTTGTGAAGGCCCCGTATTTAAGGGGCTTTTTTCCGACTCAGTAACCTATTATATAACCTGAAGAATGTTACTTGGTACATTCTTTTTTTAATTTAATCAAGATTGACAAAATATAAGTAAATAACAACAATTAATATGGTGAAATGAAATAAACTAAGAAGATATTTATAAATTAAAATTCTGGTGGGTGGATGTGATCTGATTACATTTCAACCCAAAAGATGCAACTCTGTAAGAGAAGTGTGCTGCTTAATAAACTTCAGGCATTGCTTTAAGCAATGATAAAATTGCATCTTTAAAAACAAAACATCCCAACAAGGTTGGATGGAAAACGAAAAATGATAAGGATAAATTAGCATTTCCCTTAATTTAATAGTAGCAATGATGAAATGGGAGGTTAGACGAGTCTATCAGCCTTCCACATTAGTCCATCATGATCAATAATTTTACTTGGACCGTTGGTTACCATTAGCAACCACAGCCTGCGACAGGTCCACCTCTATTTTGTTGGCTTTTCTGGCTTCTATTTGCATCTTTGTGGATTTGTAATAGGTTGCATATAGAATCAGCTGCGCCACAGAAAACAATGTTCCAATTCCATTTGGTATCTGAGAGTTAACAAAGAACAACAGCAATGGTCATTCATTCGCTTTACGTCTATTTCATCATCATGTTGAGGAAAAAGGAAAAAAAAACAATAGGATTTAATTTGTTTACAGTGATGAATTTGTCGAAAGGGAGGAGAGAGTAAGTTGTCCAGGCCACGCCATTTCCAAAGGAAGCAAGAGATATGGAGAGCGGCATGTACTCAATGCTTTTAGTCATGATCACCAGTTTCTGCAATGCAATAGTAAATTTTATCAAATACTTCAAATTCAATAAAAACGCATCCAAACCAAAAATTAAGATTAAGTGTTTGTTTGATGATTACGTACCATCACAGCTAAAGGTGCAACATACATCATAATGTTGAAGACAATGCACGTGGTACCAACAATGGCAGAGCGTTTCTCGACGTTGTGAACAAGGCTCAGCGTGACGAATGTAAGAGCTACGATGAAAACAAGTTCAACAACTAACCACATAAGGACCTTGAGCCGTTTGTTGCCATCAGAGTAAATCAAGAAGAGTGTGACATATATGATCTCAATCACACAACCTGAGCCGTTGATGGTTACCACAAGCACGCTGTCCGGGTGCACCATAGGCAGACCGTACAGTGTCCATACCATGCAGTTAACAAGTGTTGCTAGGTATGGTGCTGGTGAGAATTGCTCCACAGATCCTTTCTTCCATATCGCTATAAAAGTTGGCCTGTATTATTATTTTTTTTCAATACAATTATTCAATTAAACAAGGGCCATATTCTTCTTTAACCTAGAAAAAAAGATAAAATCCTTGCCTCAACATGGCATTACAGGCACAAATCAATAAAAAAAATCTAAAATAAGATAAAATATTTTGTATTTCCTTAAATTTTTCATCACTTCATTTAGAGAGATGGTACAGTGGTGAGTTGCCCCCAACTGGTCTGTACAAAAAATCTAGTGCTAGGGACTGATTGGTTCGGTTTCTAAATTTAATTGGTAGATCAGGCTACTGTAATAAATAAATGAAAATTGGAAAGATAAAAAAGGAAAAGAATGAATGAGTGGTGAAATAAATATGAATGAGATTAGAAATTAATATAAAGTTGACGTTAACTTATGTCTTTAAGGCACATGTTAAGCATTTTATAAATAGTAAATATTTATTAAATAACATTAATTTTTAATCTTTAAAAGAATAAATTGACACAATTTCCTAGATAAAACTTACATTGAGTTCCTTAACATGTGCTCTAAAGGCATAAATTAGCATTTCTCTAATAAAATTAGGCAAATGTTAGCTTGCGCCCTCAAGGGCACATGTTAAAATACTTATTATAGAAATAAACATATCAAAATGCATGCATTCAACTTCTAAAAAGTTGTCATATTGTGTTTTCCAATGCAGAATTGTTTTTAGTAAGTTACTTAACATGTGTCATAAGTCCACAAGTTAACATGACCCATAAAATTAACATCAAATTTGTATAGCATACGAAACCTATATTATCTGTTTGGCATTAAATTATTAATGAAATAAGTAGTACTCCAATTTTGATGGTATTCATTCATTCCAACTATTTTTGGGGGGACAAAATATAAATAGTACTAAGTACCAGACCTGTTTTGGGATTTCAACCCTTTTCTATCACATGGCCAAATTAATACTGTTTGGGTTTGGGATGGTTTTCATGGATGGAGGACTGTAGGAGAAATAAGAGAAGTTTAATTATATATTTTATTTTATTTGGTGGATGAGAATCACTAATTTATTTTGTTCAATCTAATAAGTTTTGATGGTTTTGTAAAATAAAAAAAAAGTTTTGGCGTTACATTTCATGTAATAGTATTTTTGTCGGCACATCTAAATTTTATTAATTTATCATGAAAAAATTATTAAATTAATAAACTTAAACACAATTTTTTTTTTCATAAACTATTATACTTCCTCAAATTCCTAATATTAAGGAGACTGTCACTAGCTCTAAAAAAAATTGAAGTATATTATAAATTTTTTTTGAAGCATATTATCAAAATACTATCACTCTCTTTTGTCCATTTTCTTCCAAGTTCCAAACAAACCAAATACTACGTTACTAATTTAGCAAAAATTTAAGAACTGGGTTTAATAATTATTTTTTCCAATCAAAGTGTAGCAATCGAAATATTTTATTTTACATTTCTAAATTGCCGCTTTAGATAAGATAAACCAAATCCATAAAGAGACACAAATTGTTTATCTACTGCACCACTCCATAAATAGAGGATATCCATTTTGCATCATAATAGTCCTCTTGAATTAATAATGCAAAGATTGTCCACAACGGGCAATAAATAAACATCTAGCTGACCAAATTATAGTCATTAAAATGGCATGCCACAATATAAGTATATTGATTAGTCCCACCGTCTCCAAATACTCCCTTAGTCCCAACTAATTCACATATTAAAAAATATAATTAATTTTAAATGGAAGGTGAAATTATATATTACTATTTGATAAAGTTAACCTTAATTAGTTGTATAAGAAAAACAAGTTTTGACCAAAAAATGAAAAATAAGTTAAAAAATTTAAAGAAGAAAGAGTAATGAATAGCTAATAGCATAATATGAAAAGTATAATGCTTCAACTTATAATTCTGGACAAATTTTTTTTTCAAAACAACCTATAATTTTGGACAGAATGAGTATAAGATTCTCAACCCATAAGATTTGTTGATTAAATCAAGGAAACTAAAGAAATTGATAGTAGTTCTCTAAAACAAAGTTGATAGTGGTTTTAATTATTAATATTTAATTTGTATTGCTTTCTTAAATTTTAATTTTTCTTTCAAGAGAGACAATTTTTTAAAACATAATTTATTTCCATTTTCTCTCTTAATTGTCTTCAATAGAGCCATATATATATATATATATATATATATATTTGACAAACACAATATATTATTTATTGTTATTTTAAAAAGAAAGATACATAATATAAAGAAGAGTGTGTAGGTAAATAAGTAATGCAATTCGAAATTGAAATGGGGTTCACAAAAGAAAAAGAAAATTTCTCAACATATATAGTAATAGTAATATTGAATAATTGATTTTTTTTGAAATAATTGAATAATTGATTATAAGCATTGAAAGCGGTAAATCATCAGAATTTAAATATTTGTAAAAAAAAATTAATTCTTATAATTTAGAGAGACAAACTACTGGTAAAAAAAAATCACGATCATTTGATTTAAAATATTCAATTAATTTCTCAAGAACAGAGAAAGATGAAACTTACACTGGGGACAAGAACAAGAAGCCCGAGATGATGTTTCCTGAAGTTATGAAAATTGTGAAGACAAAAGATCCATAAGATTCTAACAACTAAGAATATTAAGAAATTATATATGTAAACATATATACACATAAGTTCGTAGTGTAGCAACTAGCAAGTAAGAGACTTGAGGAGTACCGACCTATAACACCAATAATTGTTCGAGCAATATGTGCTGCTGCTGCGGTCATGATATCTCCAAGCTCTAAAATAATATGATTATAAGGGATGAGGTATGTAATGAATGAAATGCAAGAAAGAGGAATCGTGAAGAATATATATATATATATATAAATTAAAATGAAGCTAGAGCTAGCTATACGAAATGAATAGGTTGATCATATGCATGACATGTATTGCTAATGCTGGTTGGTTGATGCATCTGTGAATATAGTGCTTCTTAAATAGTGCAAATTCTGCTACCTCATTTAAATTGTCACTCTCTATGTGATCAGATGCTGAGACCCTACTCACCAAGCTTTACAGTCATTAGAAAGCGACTAAATTCCTCAATGTTTTCCATTGACAAAAATAAAACAAACAATAAATAATTAATATTATGTTGTTTAGTAATGTTTCTATTCTAAGAAACCTCTTCCTCCGTAGTCAATCAAGTGGTTACGGATTAAGTTTCAGCGATAAGTAAGTTTCACTTCAAGATGAATTATTTGAAGGACTTATTTTGAATCGGAAAATGCTTGTTGGCATAAGACCAACCAAACACGGCATGCGACAAATGCATCTTGATCCTTAGATTGCACTACTTTTATTTCTCTCTCTTTCATGTGGTTTATTGCAATGACTCTTACATGTGTTGTTGGTTTGCTGTGGGTGTATATGTCGTGCGATATAACACTCTTCTTTAAAATCTTAATTGAAACAATATTTGATGATACTTTACTTATCTTTCAATTAAATTTTATGTTCCTGAAATCTCTTTTACCGGAAAGTTAATATTGCAAATAATTAAGGATGCAAATAGGCTTATAGCTAGGATTTATAAATTCTAAGCCTTGTCCGGTCAAAAGGTTTAAGATCTACCTTTATGTTTCTTTTGTTTCTCTCTAATGACATGTGGAAAAATTACATGTATATGTTATTCATCGATTTTGTCTTCACATCCATGTAATCTTGTAGATGATTTTACTAGTCTCTTTTTGGTTTAACACAAGCAAGTGATTAAAGAATGATATATACATTGATAATGTGAAAAATTTCACACATGCATCCAATTAAAATATGTTAACTCGGTATTTATAAAAATATTTTATTTATAAACCAATTTTTTTTAAAAAAAGGACATCATTGAATGATTTGATTTGATGTATGTGTAAAAAGTTTTAAGTGTATATAAATCAAATCCATCCATAAAAAATACTCTGCAAATGACAAATTGGTTTTAAGAAAATACTCTATCCGTTCTCATATGTAAGCATCATTTGCCTCTGATAAATGAAGAGGCATACTATGTGTAAGTTGTTGTATTGAATTGGTGTATGGCTTTTGAGCATATGATTTGACGGTAAATTCGGCAACCCATTATAGAAGATGATTACAGTTTTCCTGCTATGATGTTGGGTCAAAACTAATTTTGTTGTGAGTTTGAATATCTCTATACTCCCTTTAATAAAATAAAAAAAACTCATATTTGTATAGCTCCCTCCCTCACAATTTCCCTTTGTTTCTCAATCCGCTTGTTCCCTCTCCGTTTCACGGCTAGGAGGCCACTTTCCCATCACTGTCGCAAATGCAACGAAAACCATGTTTCTTACAATGTTATCACTCTAACTTCAATGTCCTCCCCCAAAACACTTTATGAGTCTCTTTTTCTTGCAAGACTTGAAGTTCAATTATATATTCTTCTTGGAGCAATCCAAATGTGATGATGTGATCTTCATTCAAAGATTATTTTGCGGGTTCTATATTGAACCACATCATCTTAAAGCAGATTATTAAATTTTTAATCCAATGGTAATCGGTAGAGTGATTTGTTGATAAACTTTGAGGAAAAAAATCTATGTTGGATGTGCTCTTAGGCATCTATTTCTTGCAATCCAGCAAAATATGGGAAGCGTTGCATTTGATTAGAACATTTTTTATTAAAAATTATGAAATGTAAACAAAATAATAATATTAAAAATATGTTTATCCAAGAGTCAACCCGTTTGACTTACATGTTCATAGAAGACTTGGTTAGATTAGTAGTTTAGTATTGCAAACTAACGTGGAAATCGCTCTTTAGGCACTTAAGATTGTTCGCAAGCACCTCAAACTTTTAAAAATACCTCTACTCGTAGTTAACCATCGTTCGTTACCAATTTGGAGTTAAAAACCGTTCAATGCAAACAACATGGTTGGACATTGACTTCAGGGAAACAAGTTGAAATTAATGTACCAAATATATGATCTTTGTACATGGCAAACCAACGACGTACTAGCCTAGTGGGTTGGAATAGGCTTGTAGTGGCATTTAAATTCATGGCATACCTCATCTTTTTGTTCCTCATAAAGTTAAGAAAATCAATTTTAATGTTGTGTGGTGTAAGCAAAGGGCCAACCGTGCCTCTTGCACTAAACAGTTTTTAATTTTCGTTTTGGCGAACAGTAGTTAATATTTGATAGAGATATTTTCAGAAGTTTGAAATTTTAGGTGCAAAAGAGCAACTTTCAATTAATATTAATCTTATCGTACTTAGCTCGAAGTTGTCTTAGTTCAAAAGGACCAACCCTACATAAAATATCAATGATAACTTCAACCATTTCACACATCTAGTCGTCTACCATATATCATTTTGTAAAATCTATTTTTTTTTTTATATAGTGTATAGTGTTTAGTGTTTTTATAAGAGTAGTTGAGTTTGTTCTTTTATATTTTTATTGAATTTGGTCATATACGAGTGACATGCCAATATGAACTTAATAAAAAAATCAAATTTCAATTACAAGGATCAATTAAAAATTAAACCAAAATTAACATAGTCCCATGGTATTAACATATACAATTAATCAATAGTATACAAAATATATTTAGATTCAACAAACTTCAGATTCCCCTTTTTTTTTTTTGAGGGAAACTTCAGATTCCCTTGTCTTGCTTGCGAATGTTAATATTGCTATGAAGAGTGAAAATTATTCTGTGAAGCTGTATGGAAGTAGTGACGGACCACTATCAACAGTTCTTTTTAGGAATGTGATAGGCTTCATTAACTGAAAGCAAAACTTTTAATATATAAAGTGGGGAAGCAGGTACAACGTGTTTAGAGAATGCAGTGAGAGAGAGGGTATCCATGCATGGTGTTTGTTTGTCTTTATCTTGTTACTTGATATTTTAAAAAATTCATCGATACAAATCGAACAACTTACATGTCAATATTTATATTCGTATATTAGTTAAATGAATGTGATAATAAATTTATTTAAATAATACACATTATAAAGATGTGACAAGTATTTACGATTGGAGGAAATATTAGATTTTGAGGTTAATTGGCTTCTAACCCCCTACCATTTGGGGGACTTTTGGTTTACCTTTGTAAAAAAAAAAAAACTTGTAGATTCCCACTTGTAATATAAAGATTCATTCGTTTACCCCCTAGATTTTGAATACACCTCATTCCACACAGTAGAAAGGGCAATTTCATTGGACGACCCCACCTACAACTAGAAATGGAAACGACTTTTGGGTCCACCTACCAAAGGGATTTGATTCTATGTAAGTGCAAGTCATTGTCTACTTCTCTTTGGTCTCACCATGATTTGTGAATTCACCAATACTAAACATACACTCAATTCATATTTAGATCGCAATTAATTTTAGGGTTAAATATGTTTTTGATTTCTTTAAATATATCAACTTTTCGTTTTAGTCCCTCTAAAATTTTCCTTCCACTTTTAGTCCCTATAAAATTTTCAATCACTACTTTTGGTCCCTATTTTTAAGTTGATTTTTGTATTTTTTTAATGAAATTATGCAGAAATGTGTAGAATATTGTAAAAAATATTCCCAAAAGAAATTAGAACTTTTTAACAAAACACAAATTAAATATGAATTTTTAACCGTAAAAAATATAAAAGTTTATATTAAATTCATGTTTTGTTAAAGAATTCTAATTTTTTTTTTTGAGAGATTTTCATAATATTATGAATTTTTCTAAAAAAATTTATTAAAAAATATGAATTCTACATATAAGTTTACTTTAAAGGAGGGACCAAAAGCTGAAGAAATTTTTTAGAGGGACTAAAACGAAAAGTTGGCATATTTATAGGGACCAAAAACATATTTAACCCTTAATTTTATAAAGTGAAGTAGTCAAGGAGCGGGTGTGGGTGCTTGAGCCGCCCCACAATAAAGGGCAACCTAATGCACTAAAGTTTTGTATTGTTCACAACTTTACACTATTTTTATAAAAGATGTTGTTTTCAGGATTTGAACGCGACTTTTCAATCACATGACAACAACTTTATCGGTTGGACCACTCCCACAATGTTTTGACATTTTTATGTCTATGTTTTTCTTATAAAGACATTTTTCTTCTTCAGTACTTTATATGTAAAGTTTGTTGAGTCAAAAAAGTATATATAAAGTTTGAATTTTGTTTTTTTACCACAAAATGATATTCATTTAAATTAATATAGTACATCATTCAATGTCGGTTTTTTTGAAAAAGCATTATTCAACATCGTTAAAAATGTAAATGATGAATCTGTTAACAAAATCACATCATTCAAATTAATAACATAAAACGACAAAATGCTTATAAATAATATGATAAAAATTAAAGTTACCGGAATATTCATGCATTTAAATATGCAATTTTGACGCTGATTGAATAATTGATCTTTCAATATTTACTATAAAAGATATGTGAGTTATTAGGTTGGAGAATGAATAACAACTTAAAACAAGAAGATGAAAAGTAAATTATGGTTATCGTCGTACAAATAAATCTGAAGCATGTGAATTTTAGCTATATTTGATTCTCCTCCCCCCACCACTAATTTATGCGATATGGATAATTGTGAATTCTCTTCGGAATAATTTTCAAGTGAATCACACTCTCTCTTCAAACACAAGGACAAGGAGCATAATGTATTTATCATTCGGTCCCTTAACTTAATTCTTTATTTTACAATGGTCCCTTATTTAAAAAACGTCTCAAACTGATCCCTTATGTATTCTGCCGTTATATATTTTGAGGACCAGTTTATATATGATTGTTCCAAAAGTTGTTACACATGATTGTTCAAAAGTTGAGCATAATGTATTCTTCCAAAAGTTGTTACACATGATTCTTCAGATAACATATCTCCTCTATTATTAGGGGTTATTTATCCGGACAAATAAAACCTAACCTCGATTCGGGTGTGCATATATGAACTTTGCATCTTGCCCAAGTCCTACCGCGTTATATATACCGATGATACGATTCTGCAACACAAACCCTATACAAGTGCATCCTCAAATTCTTCAAAAAAAAAAGTGCATGCTCAAATGATTGACATATTTAAAAAAAAAAAAAAATCTAATTATCTCATTTCTTTCACAAGGACCTACATCGTACATTCGTACGTTCTCTTTAATTTGTTTTTATATATAATATAGGTAACGGAGTGAAATAAAATACACAGTATAGAGAAGAAGCAATTGCTATGTTTTTGGATCGCATAAGGTTTTTGGGAAATGTTAATAAAACGATTTTTATAAAAATAGTACGTACATTGTAATTATCAGTAGATTTTTTTTTTGTGGTGTCCGGGGTTTGAACCCCAAACCTTGCATATTTTATGCATTGTCTTTATCAATTGAGGTAAGCTCACGAGTACCAGTAGATTTTTTATTACTAGATTAAATTCATAACATAATTTAGTTTTTGCATTCGGACTCAAAAATTATAAGAGGCTTAATTTATTTAACTTTCTTTTTTAAAAAAAGGAGTTTAATTTATTTAACTTGGAAGTAAAATGTATGTTTTAAACTTATTAAGGGAAAAATGAGAGCCTGGAGCACTCTTTTAGAACCTTAAAAGGTCACTACCAAAAAAGAACCTTAAAAGGTGATTTTTTATTTTTTTTTTATAAAAATTTGTATTTAACGCATTAAAAATTATAGTCTTTTTTTGAAAGAAAAAATTATAGTTTGAATGCTCCGACCCATTTATTAATTTTAACAAATTGAATTCGAAAATAGTTTGAATGTTTGTAGGCAAACATTTAAAACCTGAAAAATTGAAAGTTATAAATGTCAAATTACATTATTGATTAAATCGATATTTTATTATGAAAATAATATATTGGTTCTCTGCATGTGCATTATATTAACTTTTATGATTTTTTTTCCAAATTTAATGATTTACAAAATATTGTAATAATCTAAAATGATTCCTAATTTAGCACCATACAACTGAAAGATAAGATAACGTTGGGTAAGATTGTCGGGAGAAAAAAAAACAAGACACGCATTGATTGAATTGAGTCTAAAGACCGTGATTGCGATTTATGAGCCAGTGAAAAAATGAAGTGTGTGATGCAAGACCAAAAAAAGGATCATCAAGAAGCAAATGAAATTTTTAATTTTTTTTTTGAAGTTACTGGTCTAAATACAGTGATAAAGCACTGTATAAATTATACCGAAAACTAGTTACTACAAAGGGGAATGGATAGTTAATGTTATATCTAAAATTTTGGATTGGATATTATTCAATCAACTTGTAAGCTTTGTTTGAGAGTGTTCGAAGGAGAGGGAAGGGAAGTAATTTGAATAGAGGAGAGAAAGATAGAGAAAGGTTTAACATTTTATTTGAAATAATGTTTTCGTAAAAAACAATATATCAATGTTTATAATTAATGGTTAAAGGGGGTGTATTCAATTGAGATTTCAAAGGATTTTAAAATATTTTTTTGTTTTAAAAAAGTCTTTAGGTATTCCAAAACTTTTGAGGAATCTAAAACATTCTTGTGGTATTCAATTAGGATTTTCATGATTTTTTAATGAGTCCAATAAAATTCAGTGGTAATCAATTGAGATTTTGCACAACTTAAAAATTGTCTATTGATATTCAAAATTGTAAGGATTTTAATGGATTTGTGAGTAATGGATTTTGTGAGACTTTTTAGTTTAAAATGTACCTACTAACAATCTCACACCTAGCCTTGAGACTTTTTTTGTCTCCCACACATAGCCTTCAGATTTTTTTTAATTGCTTTTCGTTATTTTCTTTTTTACGGAAGTTGCTTCTCAAGTCTCGACGTTGTTGTTCACGTTCCAGTAAAAAAAAATATTGTTCCTGTGTACACGTTACATAGTTATTACATTTCACTTTAAAGTATTACAGATTTGTATTGGATCATGATTCTAAGGAATTTTAAAAGACTTTTTTATTATGAAAAAGTCTTGTGGTATTCAATCAAGACTCTTAATCACTTAAAAAAAGTCAAGTGGTATTCAAAATCATTCAAATTTGGAAGGATTGTTTAATAAATCAAATTTTGATGGATTTTGTGGGGTTGTCTAGTGAAATTTTAGCATGAAAAAGTCTTTCATGAAAACATGAGATTTCTTAGGATTGTTTTTTTTCTTTTAAGATTTTACTATCTCTCCCTCTCTCTCCTCCATTCTCTCTTACTCTCTCTTTTCCTCTTCTCTCTCTCTCTCTCCTTCCTTCTCTCTCTCCAGCTCTCCCGTAAAAAATAAAGTAAAATAAATAAGAGTTTTTATTGAGATTTTTTGAAAGAGAGTGTGTTATGATATTTTTTCAATTATTTCTTCAAATTCATAAAATCTGTTGAAATCTCTTGAAATCCATAAAATCATTTCAAATACTTTAAAATCTTATAAATTAAATTCATTGAAATCCTTAATAGTCTTTTAAAATCTTCAAAGTCATCAAAATTCTGCAAAGTCTTTTAAAATCTTCAAGACTTTTTCAAACAAAAATTGTCCTTTAAAATCCTAATCCAATACACCCTAAATCTGAAGTTTTGTTCAAGTCATTTTTTTCTACTAATTTATTATCATTATTTTTTTTTTTAGCAGATTGTTTTGTTGTTGTTATATGTCTTAAGATTACCGTTAAATGACCATTATTTTTTTTAAGGCATTTTTATTATTATGATTTTTTATCAAGTAGTCTAATTGCTATATTCTCACACATTTTGTGTGGAGAAGTCGGGAATCCGGGATTCGAACCCCAGCCACTGCAAAAATCATCCCTAGTAGCTATCAACTGAGTTACACTTACAGGACAATGCACTTTTATTATTATTATTAGTCAATTTGATATTATAGATTTATAATATCTTTTAATCCACGTGTCATTTTGAATTTTTCTTAAAAATTGATGCAATAATTTCAAATTTTAAAATCTCATAAAATCCGTTGAAATCTTAAAAATGTGTATTATAAATCCATTAAAATCATTTGTTCAAAATCTTGATTGTAAAAGGTCATTTGAAAAAAGTCTTTTAAAATCCAATAAAGACAATATAATCTCACAAAATCTTTTAAAATCTTCAAGATTTTGTTTGTCAAAATAGTATTTTAAAATCTCAATCCAATACATCCCCCTAAATATGTTTTTGGTCCCTATAAAATTGAGAACTTTTAAGTTTAGTCCTTACTTAATTTTAAGGAAAATTTTAACGAGTGCCTCCGGGGCACTCATTAAGCACTTTAAATGGTAAAAATTTTAATGAAAAGTTGTGTATTGAATGCATTGAAATTGTAATAGTTGACTTTTTAAAAGAATAGTTACTAAATTTGAGATGCTTAAAGAGTGCCTCCGGGGCACTCAATTTTTTAGTCCCTACAAAAAAAAATTACTTCTAGTTTTAAACTCTTAAATTTTTGAACGATTTTTTTTAGACAAGTTTAAAACACAATGAAATGTTCATTTACTAAAATTTAGAACTTTTTAACATGAAACAAATTAAATATGAATTTTTTAAAACGGCAAAAGTTAAAGAAAAAATTAGCAAAATCTGAAAGTATAAATCAAATTTTACGACAATTTTTTGCAGAGGAACTTTTAGTAATGTTCTTAATACGTCTGCAAAAAATTGTTCAAAAACTCAAGAGTTTAAGCATAAATTAAACAAATTTGAATTGAGGAGGGACTAATACTAGGTGCATAATTTCTTTTTAGGGACTAAAAGAACTATTAAAATTAAGTAAGGATTAAACTTAAAAGATCTCAATTTTATAGGGACCAAAACATATTTAACCCTATAATTAATATATTTTAAATTTTAAAATATTTTTTCCACAAGAATTTTGAAAGAATTATAAGACAATAGAATTATAAGAATATAGATGGGACTTCAAAATTTTATTGCAAATCTTTAAAACTCTCGTAAATCTTCAATACAATTACATAAATTGGATTTAAAGACTTTATCCATGCCCTCAAAAATCCTCCAAAATTTCTCTAAAATACCTTTTTTTTAGTTTTTTTATTTGTGACGATTTTGTACTACGAAGAAAAATAGACTCTTACAGCCAAGTTGGAGGACGGATATTTCTTTCATTTTCCTTTTATTCTTCATGTAATCTAAAGCTTTCCCTAGCTACCCGTCCCCATCTAAAGTTTCAAACAGAATTTTACAAAATCAATTTGTCAGGTGATGACTACTCTTACTTATAAACATACGTTCATGTTACATCTCATTCAACGTGAGCCTCTCTGGATACCCCTCGCGCCAAAAACTAAACATATGAAGTATGACTCTCAATAGCATTAATTTGATATCATGTGCATCACCAAATCTCAGATAAACTCCGATGAGGAATGATAACAACACTTATTTTTAATACTCTCTTTAACATTTACTATTTTATTGCATGAAATCAATGTATGTCCACCACTTTGTGTGAGTTCAATTTTTCAAGTGTAGACCCACAATGATTTAAAGAAATAAAAAAAAAGTGGATATTAAAGACGGTATTCAAAAAAGAATATTATCTTAAAATTTGGATTGAGCATGACACACTTCTGCAAAGCAAGGACTACTTCTATTTATAAACACATTAACATGTTTATCTCATATTTAAATTTTTGTTGGCAATGGGAGGATAAGTGAAACCCAAAAACAATTATTCCCTAGGAAAGGAGTGTTGATTGTCATATTTAATTCAATATGAGTCTTAACGGAAAGTAAAACAAAATAGAAAAGGCGAAAAAAAGAAAAAATGTACGTGTCCACGAGATGATTTCTGTTGAATTGAAGTATATGTTCTTTGGAAGGTTACATGATCTTGCAACCCACTACGGACCCAGAGCTAACAACACAACATATATACTAAGAATCTATCTCCAACCTTTTTATTTTGTCTTTGACAGCAAGAAAAGAAAGCATGAAATATTAGAATAACAATATGTGAACAAGATGCAAGGAATATATGTTTACGTAGAAGAACAACTATAATTTGATCACAAAGAATTTGGATTTGGTTCCTTACTTCTATATCCTCGAGACTATTTTTTGAAAATTCTGCCCATTTAGTTAAGCGCTGAGATTCACATGCCAGTCGTAGAGATTAGAGAATAATGTTACTGCAGATTTGAACCCACGTTCTAATATATCAATGTTCATACAATTTTTTTATCATCTCAATTGCACTTTACATGTCAATTTCACTCCTTTTTACTTGTTAATAATTGTCAATATGATGATGAAGTCCTTCACATAATAAAAGTTTATTCATAAAAAGTATGGACACGTGTTTAATTTACGTAGAGATGAATTTGAGTTTTGAAATCACAATTCAAAATATCTCTCATTTGAGAAAATTTAAAAGGACCATTGGTGGACATAAATTATTAGGAGCTCCCCCATTATTAATAGTCAAAAATAGTAACATACTCGCATATTTGAAAACATGAATAAATATATTCACCCTTATTATTTACTATTTATTTTTTTGAGCAAATATTCACCCCAATTTTACAAGTCCCGTTCTCAACCCACCTCAAAAATCATTACGATTAAATCGACTTCGATTGTCCAGTGAATAAAATTTATTAGTATGGAGTATAAAACAGTGTTGATAAGATTTATTTCAGCACGTCAAGCGTGTTAACAATATAGATCATTAGAATGAAAAACATTACAAAAGTTTACAATAGAATAAATAATAAAACTTTAACTTACTAATATAAAGGCTTAACCCAATAATTTTATTATCCAACAAAAAGATCATAAACGTATGTTTGATGCTCATATTCTGATATAAAAGAGGTGGAGCGTATGAGTTGCATATGCCCAAAGATTTTACCTCACACACTGATAGGGTGTCGACAAGGTGCACATTTGATTTGTTTGTGATTTGGGATGATAAAAAAGATTGGTTTGTCGAGCAGCAGACCGTCAAAATGCAAAGTGAGGGGTATCTACAACTGCAAACACTCTGACAGTCAAGTTAATAAGAGTAAGATAGTACGGGCGAGAGGCATTGAAATGATAAAAGTTGTGTACTTGCATTTATGATGAAGGGCACCTTTTATATGCGTGGACATGGAGTCGTTGAATGGTTAACGGAAGACTATTACAATGTTGAGCTCGACGTCTATTATATGTCTTTGAAGCTTCTATGCTCGGGCCCAGGGTCGTTCCTTGCCAAGAGCAAGGAGCTCTATGGAACTAAGCCTCCAATTTATGGGGGCCTCAAATATTTGTAGGGATAAGAGTATAATTGTTGGGGTGTAGGATAAAAAAATAACGTCTTTACTTATGACAAAATTTGTCACTAAATGTCATTTTTTTCTTAGGTAAATGTCTATTTATTTGTAGATAAAAGTCGTGTTTGAACTAATGTTAATATATTTAACTACAACTTAATTATTTATCACTATAAGTGGTGTTGGATTTTTTTTTTAACGAAAATTGTCAAGATTACAACTGGACCTCTAAATTGTTGGGAACGGCCCTGCTCGGGCCAGAGCATTCTTGGGCCTAGTATATATTGAATTTTGGGCCTTTGGCAAGTACAGAACAGTTTGGAACTTCGCAAATTGCTTTTCTGACATACAAAAGTTCACAATGACAAATAATTTACCTAAAAGCCCCCAACGGCAGTTAACTGTCGCTCAAGGAACCGACAACAATTAATTGCCGTTTACACCAGTAAACAGAACCAGTGCAGTCTGCAATGGTTTTTCCAGCCATTTTGGCCTGTTTTTACCTGCAATTTCAAACGGTAATTCTGCATGAACTTAAACCGAAACAACAACATCCAGCAATCACAAACATCAACATTTCATAAGTTATCAATTATTCGGTAAGATAACACAAAACCGATAATGCATTAACGTTTCGCAATTGTTTGAAATTCGTCAAATTGTCCACAATATGCAACACATTACACATAAAGTACATTAATTTCTAATAAATGAAAAACTCAAATATATTGATATATATATATATATATATATATATATATATATATAATTCATTAAGGGTTAGTTACATATTATCCAAAAAAATTGGTCATTACATTATATATCCCAAAAAATACGTCGGCGCATATCGACCAAAAAACGGATGAACACCGACCAAAAAGTGTCATATTTCACCTAATGAAATTAAATCTTCTAAATGTTCCACAACATCTTCAAATTTTTCGTTTGCTTTAACCGGAGTGTCACTCAACAAAATAGGATTGTCTTGATCTGTTGGTTTTTTGGTGGAACCGGTCTCTCTCGTAGCTCAGTCTCCATGAGTGTTTGGAAACGATCGTGTTGATCTAAGAATTCATCCTTCCATGTTGCCGCCTCTTCACTCTTGTGTAGCTTCCACTCCGTGGATGATGGAGGTAGTAGGCAACCATCTTTCAACGAAAGAATGACAAAATGATTTGCGGTTAAACCAAGGCAAATCATGTTGTTTTTCGGGTTAACCGGAGGCCGACCTCTAAGTGGGAAAAAAGTCTCGGAGACTCCAATATCAAGGGTAGTCATCTCTACCACCGGCCTATTGTAACAAGATGCAACAATGTGTCCCATATCCGACAATGTCAACCATTTGTTGGGAGGTGCAAAACTACTAGCATTTTTGGGAGGATGCAATCCATCGAAGATGTAGTTGTACTGGGGCTCGCTCGCATATATCTCGATGTATTTGTTCATATGCTTTTTCAACTCTTTAATAAGTGCTCTTTGCACCATAACATGACTTTTTTCCGTCAAACTCACGGATTTGGCTATAGCCTTAAACCCACAATGTCCATCACCAATAACATTCACAATCCTCTCAATGTATGGTCTCATGAATTTTGGCATGTGATACATAGGACTCGATGGATCATAATTTCTTGAAACCGGGACCGGAGAAATGTCAATGCGAGCACCTTTTCTTTTAGGTTGTGAAGATTTTTTTCGTGGTGAAGATTAACTTTTCGGATGTTAAGAATCAATAGTCTCCCATGAAGATGGGATCCTACGTGTCGTTTTTGGTGTAGATTTGATCTTTTTCTTTGCTCCTTTGGTTTGTACCATTCTTGGAGGTGGTGACAACATTGTGGTCTCCAGAAACGCTAACAACCGCAAACCCTCTTTGATTTCTAGTTTCATTTGGAATGGAACTCTTTTGAGACGTTCTTGAATACCACTTCACTCCTCCGCGACCGAAAACAAATCTTCATTACTTTCTTCTTCACCCATATACAACTTATGTCAATGCGGGTGTATCTCATCCAATCGAATGGGCTTGTTGTGACGGATTTTCATAGCAATGA
>Ga0315914_1001042_pt1 | contig 39708 bp, 22 predicted proteins | sample MpolenodulesMG_FD_203920 | JGI IMG/M metagenome (GOLD analysis project Ga0315914, IMG submission 203920) | Medicago polymorpha root nodule microbial communities from Los Angeles, California, United States - elongated nodules | ecosystem: Host-associated > Plants > Roots > Nodule | place: USA...
CCCACCCCCCAATAGGTGGGTATTTGTGATTGCATTCCCCAGATTAATCGGTATTTAGGCCAATACCGAATGTCTTTAAAAAATTACTGTATTTATTATTAAAATTTTAATTCATAAAACTATTGATCAATTAATAATTTTCTTGTCAAATTAAATTGTTAAGGGAATATGTAAAATCAACATGTCACTCTAAAGAAGTATGTGTATTATTAAGTTTTTTTTAATAAATTATTAAATGTTAGCTATTATTTTTTGAATAATAGTTAACATTTAATAATTCTTTCAAAAAAACTTTTAACAAGGATAAAGGACTTCTAACACATAATTTTAGCATGATTTCTATTTTATTAGTTTAAATTCACATGGATCTTGCTAAATTTATAAGGGGCTTGTGTAATTTGGTGCGGTCCATATCAGTTTTAACTAATAAAATAGATTGTGCTTAAAACTATGTTGAGTGCGAGTTTCAGACACTCATCATCATTAAATAACAATGTAAAAGTTAAATTAAAATATATAAAATAGGTTGTCAATCATGTATATCCATTTTATTATAACAAATTTGACTTAAAAATAACTATCACAAAAGTTAACTTGAAAATATTTGTTTTGTTTTAATTCTCTGATTCTAAAAAAAATAGGGTATGCTAATCTGATGTTTAGTCGAGTAGGTAAAGTTTGGTTAATGATTATTCTACTAAGGATTTAAATTCAAATTATTTTGAATGACCATTATAAGAGCTTAAGTATGGCAACATAATTGCACCCACCCAAATCCATCCAAACGAAACCATGCTTTGATTGGGCGTGGATGCATAATTTCTTTGATATTCAAAGCATGGGTGTCTTCAACCTCCTCCAAACTCGTTTATTAATATAAAATAATATTAATTTTATATACATATATTTACTCATATTATTTATTATTTAATTAAATATTATAGTATGATCTTATCCCAATAGAAAAACTAATTTTAGTAATATTTTATAATAGTTTAGTATTTATGATTTATTATATTAATTACATTAAATATGACTTTTAAATTATATATGGTAGGAGAGGGTGTAAGGTAAGGAAACCTGATTCCTATTGGGGATGAGGATCCCAACCTAGACAGAAAATGAATGTGTGTGAGTCTTTAAATTATTATTATTTTTTTGAAATTTGGATATTGATAAACTATTGTATAAATTATATCTATAAAATATTATATTTATTAAAAGTAATGTATTAAATATCATAATGAATTAATATTCATTGAATTTTTATTTTTTAATAAAAAGTTTTCTTTTTTCTGAGTGATTATACAATATTTTTTCGAATACAATGTCTATAAAAGCAGCATAACTCGAGTAATAAGAAAAGTATAACAAACATCGTTTTCATAATTTCTTTCTCACTCATTTCTTTTTGTTTTTGGGTCATCACTACCATGGGCAGAAAGAAGCTCAAACTTGAATACATAATCAATAAGTCGAAACCGATGGCAACATTCAGAAAAAGAACAGAAGGTTATAGATTAACTTTTCCTTAGTTTCAATCAAATCATGCATTATCATTTCATATCATCACACATGTTTATTTTATTTTATTCATCCCATTGTAATTAAAATCTTTGAACTTCGGTGTGTGCCCCAAGGTATCTCTAGAACTTATGCCCTTGAGGCCCCACTGTAAAACTAATTTTTCGTCGACATACATGTTTGGACTCACACCATGTTGATGAAATAGTTACATATTTATTGCCATTATAAATAAATAAAAAATTAGTATCGCTTTTTAAATCATATATTTTACCAAAGTAGAATAAATATTCATCTAAATGATCTAACTAGTGACATTGTTTTTATTATACAATTAGGGTATGTCGTGATTGCCACCAATGACTTAGCCTATTATTTTGAAGATAAAAAAGTAAAATCATGGATAACAACCACAAGACTTTCATTCTTTATTGAAAAATTGTTAATAAAAATTATTACTGCTATTAATGGTTTTTTATCTTTCATTTTTTCAAAAACAGGCAAAGTCGGTGGTAGCCTGCTATGAGTGTCCCGAATCAAATAAAAAATTTAAATTGGTGCAAAAAATTGAAAAACATATAAAATCGATTATTGTTGGATACTTTTAGATTGTTTTTTTTTGTGAAAATCAGTCATATCACATCATAATTCATATTCCTCTTTCAAAATAAATATATAAATTTAAGTATTTATCTGTAAACATTTATACTAATAAAAATAAATAAGAATATATATATACACACACACACACACACACACACACACTCTCGTTCAATTTGGTTTGGTTTTGAAACGACAATAAGAACTTCGATCAGATCCTAGAAATTTTCATAAAATGATATCCAATAATATTATGTTTTGTATGATTATTTGTTTTTTAATTTATTTATAGCTTTGCAGTTTAATTTTGATTGTTTTAGATATGAATACTTATAGCGGTCACTTTCATTACAAATGGAAAAATAAAATGTTGGTTGCAGTCCATGATTTTGATGCTTTTATTTTTTTTTATAATTTTTTTATAAAATGTTAAGTTGTTGGTGGCAATCATGACTTGCTTTAACTGTGTAATAAAAAAAATTGCACTTGTTTGGTAATGTAGTTGAGTGTTTTTACTATCGTAAAAAATGTTTGAGGTTAGTAGTTTTGTTTATTTTAATACTAAAAAATATTAAATTTTTAAATTTATGCTTTAACTATTCTTATCAAATAGAAAACCTCTTATGTTTGGGTAAATTTTAATTTCCTTCCTCAGTTATATATCATTTGTATATATGTTTTTCAATAGGTATAATGAAGAAGGCTAATGAATTGAGCACCCTTTGTGGGGTAGAGGTATGTGTAATAATCTATGGTGAAAACTATGGTCAAGCAGCAGTTTGGCCATCAACGATAGGACTAGAACGTGTGTTGCACAAGTTTGAGAGTTTGCCTGAACTCAAAAGAAACAAAAAGATGGTGGATCTATATGGCTTTTGGATGCAAAGGATTGAAAAAGCCAAAGAGAAGTATGAGAAAGCAATGATGGAAAACAAGAAGAAAGAAATGACTAATTTTATTCGTCAATTTATTCCTACTCGTATCTATAATGTTGGTGATCTGAGCTTAAATGATATCAATTATCTGACGACTTTAATTGATGACAATATGAAGGAAGTTGATCAAAGGTTGGATTCAATGGTAACCCAAGGCCATGAACAGGTTGTAAATGGAGCTGAAGCTATGAAGGATGGAGATTTGTTGGCTAGTACAAACATTGCTCAAGTGCCGCTGAGTGGAGGAGATACGCGGGATAACATGAATGAGGTTGCTGATACCCATGGTTATGAGACTAGCATGAATTATGGTTTGCAAAGTGATGAGCAACTACCTATGGACTTCCTCATGCCACCATTTGATGATTTTAATTTTGATTTTGATTTCGACCCAAATGGATTTGGATCTATCTAGTCCATAATTCTGGTGAAAGTTTATGCTATGTTTAGTTACATTTCTAGTCTATGTCTTATGTCTCATGTTTCACTTTTTTTAGTTTATAATGTCTTAGACATTATGTGCGTCTTTAATAAAGTTAGTCTCAATGCGTGTCTGTTTCAAACATATAGTCCTCTTTTTTATGTTATGTTTACTTTTAAAATGTTGGTGTTCATAAGAACTCTCTTTTTGTGATTTATAGAAGAAAATATTATTAAAATTAAGGGAGTCCATATGATATTTCAACTCTTTATTGTTAGCTACTAGGAGTCCATCCAACAAAAACACTTAAATCAACAAACAAACAACATAAAAAATCTTGTAATGAACTATCTCCAATTTGTAAACACCAAAAACAAAAATAAATAATGAGTAAAACATTTAAATATGATAGATGAGTGGTAAAGAGGAAAAAGAACATCACATATAAAATGATGTCGGAGTAGAAACCTCGTGATGGAGGAAGAGTATGTAGCGGATAGCGACAAATAGCTATGGATAATGAAGACATGAAAGTTGTTTTCGTCGAGATGAGAGGTTGAAGAGGGAGGGAAAGAAAATTGGGTGAAGCATATGAGTTAAAAAAGTGGGTTAAACCATTATGGAAAATATGCACTATTGGAAAAAATAAATAACAACATTAATTATGAAATAGACATTAATGTGACCGTTACAAATACTACATTTTGACTAACCGGGTGAGTCAGACATAAGACGTTAAACTCTCACAATGTAGTGAAATACAGTTCAAATTAGACCCAAATTGCAAAAATATAGGTGTATGAGTTAATGACAATCATACCCATATTTTGATAACCACGAAAGAATTTGTCCCCCAACACGGTGACGAATCCACACACCAATCGTTTATTGTGATAAACAACAGAAAACACACGACCATTTTTAGCCAAACAATTTAAAGCTCCAGAACGCATGATGAACTCATATCGAGGGTTGAATTCAAAACGTTGATTTAACCAGAGATTAAGGTACAAATGAAAACTAGCAATATGCGACCAAGGATGGAGACGACTGCTTACTCAGCCCCATTTGTGGTTTGGGGTGTCATCATCAGCCAAAGTGTGCTCAAAACTCATCGATGCAAAAAGAATGAATTATGAAAATGTGAGACATGCAGAGACCAGATCCAAAACTAGATATGAAACAAACATAACCAAATCATCAAGAACCACAAACCAACCAATTAGGCCAAAAGTAGAACCCACACAAATCACCATGTTCCAAGAAAATGACGACTAACCAAAGGGGACGACGAGGTAGGAGGAGGATTAAACCTGCCAGTGCGTCGGCCCCCAAAAGGAGAAGGCGGAAAAACGACCCTGACGAAAAGGAACAATTGTGCAAAGGGAGGATCTCGTTTGCGAGCTTGAAGGTTGGATAGATATATAGAGAGGTCATAGAGAAGGGTATTAGGGAGAAAAAACATGTTTGGAAAAAACCTCATATAAATCCACTAGAAAGTAATATGTTTGATGTAAAATATAATATACTAAAAATTAACATTACAAAATGATAAAGATTGCTTTTAATTTTAAAATTGATTCGAACACAGTTTATATTTCAACTTATTTTTACAAGAATGTATGTAAACATAAGTCCCTTTATTTACAAGTAACTTTTAATCGTAGTCAATTGTTTTTTTGGATTGATTGTCATAATATTTGACACATTTTTAAAAAATATAAAAGCTACACATGATTTGACTAAAAAGTAGGGGAAAAAAATAGTGATTAATTTTTTATGAGGAACTAAAAATCTAACAATTTTTTTTTTGATAAAATAAAACGAAAAGTTAAAGTACTATGGTGGATTCTACGGTGAACCAAAAACATATTTAACATTTATCAGTTTTATAAAATCTAATCAAAATAATTATATATTTTTTTTGTGGTGACTTAAATCCCGAAACTTACCTATATTATATATTGTTCTGAACAATCAATTTTTGTTTTAAGTATAAGGGTCTTGTTAATCGGTGCACCCGGAACACTAGTTAAGGAATCAAAAGTAAAAAGAAAAGTCAAGTTTGACATTGAAAAAAACACCTTCATAACTTTTCAAAAATAGAATACACAATTTCCAAAATAATATTTCTTTTTATGATTCCTTAAACAGTGTCCCGGACACCGGTTAACATTTCCCTATGTATAATCAAACAGGGTTGTCGTTTTCCATCTATTTTTTGCCGTATTGAAACAACCATGTCATGAATGCTTGAACCAGTCAAAGAGGGAAAGCACGTATAAAAACAGTATAGAACCAAGAAGCTTCCATGTTTTCGTGAATCCATTATTTAAAGACATTAAAACATCCACAGTAACAATAAATAAGACACGACACAAAAAGCTGCGAAACTAACTTAACAAAAACCGCTTTCCCACGTTCTCGTCACGTCTCTTCAAACTTCCCACTTTCCTAATTTACCCCTCAATTCTTCACAGAAACCGCGTATTTCCAAGGACATTCTCGTCATTCAAACCCCTTATTCTCAAACACTTCCTTCTTCAGTTCTTCTCCGAAGAAGTTACGATACTAACCAAAAAAATGTCTGAAAACGGTGAAGAGAAATTACTCGCTGTGGCACGCCACATAGCAAAAACTCTAGGCCAAACAAATCACAACATGACCGATGATATTCTTCAAATCTTCTCAAATTTCGACGGTAGATTCTCTAAAGAAAATCTCTCCGATTCAGCTCCACGGAATGATACCATACGCTACACCGCACTTGAACAAACTCTTAACAATCTCCACCGTCAGATTTCTCATCATCTCTCCTCGGAGATTCCCACGGCTGCTTCCGCCGCGTTTCTCTCCGCCGTTGACGAGCTTGTTGCGATTATTGAAGATTGGAGTCCTCTCTCCGATGATAAAACCGTCGGCGCGTGTCTTCTACGTGCTGATGATATTCTTCAACAAGCTATGTTTCGTGCGGAGGAAGAGTTTCGGTCGTTGATGGAACTCGGTGGCGCGTCGTTTAACGGTGAGATGAATCTGAACGGTAATTCACTTTATGAATCGAACGACGAGGTGGATGAAGATGAAGAAGAGGAGATTGACGGTGATGAGGATTTGATTCCGGTGGCGAAAGCGGTTGTTGATTATAACGTGGTGATCGACGCGCTTCCTCCGACAACGGTGAACGATTTACGTGAAATCGCGAAAAGGATGATAGCGGCGGGGTTTGGGAAGGAGTGTTCGCATGTGTACGGTGGTTGTAGGAGGGAGTTTTTGGAAGAGAGTTTATCGAGATTAGGGTTACAGAAATTGAGTATTTCGGAAGTTCATAAGATGCAATGGCAAGAGCTTGAAGATGAGATTGAACGATGGATTAAGGCTTCGAATGTTGCTCTGAAGATTCTGTTTCCAAGTGAACGGCGTCTTTGTGATCGTGTTTTCTCCGGTTTATCTTCGTCATCAGCCGCTGCTGATCTTTCATTTATGGAGGTCTGCCGGGGTTCGGCAATTCAGTTACTGAATTTCGCTGATGCGGTGGCGATTGGTAGTAGATCGCCGGAACGGTTGTTTAGAGTGCTTGATGTGTTTGAGACAATGCGTGACCTAATTCCTGAATTTGAATCATTGTTTTCTGATCAGTATTGTTCGTTTCTTGTTAACGAAGCAATCACGAATTGGAAGAGGTTGGGTGAAGCCATAAGGGGAACTTTTATGGAATTGGAGAATCTGATTAGTCGTGATCCGGTGAAGGCGGTGGTTCCTGGCGGAGGTCTTCATCCGATTACTCGTTATGTGATGAACTACCTGCGTGCTGCATGTAGGTCGAGTAAAACCCTAGAACTAGTTTTCAAAGACAATGCACTTTCTTTGAAGGACTACCATAAGCATGATGAAAGTTTACAATCAAATTCATCGTTTTCGGTTCAAATTTCATGGATTATGGATTTGTTAGAACGGAATTTGGAAGCAAAGTCTAGAATTTACAAAGACCCTGCTTTGTGTTCTGTTTTTATGATGAACAATGGGAGATACATTGTTCAGAAGACTAAAGACAGTGAATTAGGAACACTTTTGGGTGATGATTGGATCAGAAAACACAGTACAAAAGTGCGGCAATGTTATACGAACTATCAAAGAAGCTCATGGAACAAGTTGTTGGGGTTTCTGAAGGTGGAGACATTGGCTGCAAAACCTATGAAGGAGAAACTAAAGATGTTCAATCTGCATTTTGAAGAGATTTGTAGGGTTCAATCTCAATGGTTTGTCTTCGATGGGCAGCTCAAGGAAGAAATAAGGATCTCAATCGAAAAGCTCTTGTTGCCTGCTTATGGAAGTTTTATTGGAAGGTTTCAAATTTTACCGGAGCTTGCTAAGAATAGTGATAAGTATATCAAGTTTGGAATGGAGGACATTGAAGCTCGGCTTAACAATTTGTTTCAGGGAAATGGTGGATCGAATGGTAGCCGTAAGTGAAGGTAAAAAATGCTCCTGGTTGTTGTGTGTATATGTATGTGTATGAATTTGTAGTGTAATTAGGATACAAAGTTTTGAATGTGATCAATGTAGTCCACATTTGCTATCTATCTATGTATGTCATTGTATGTTTGTCTGCTCAGATCAGGTCTGTTGTAAAGTTTAGGTTTCAATTAGTGATTTCATTCCATTGTTCCATTGTAGTAGTTACTGCACATTTGAATGTTTAGAACAGGATTTGAAGAGCTAAGAGTGAGCGTTCTTGATCACAAAATTTCATTTGTTAATTATATATGCATGTTTCACTTGTATATTTTTAGTCTTTTTAGTTCAAGGCCAAAGTTATGGCAGTGACAGGACTAGTACCTGTTTTATGTGGTGTAAAAAAGGACTACAATCTTTTGGATCCATTCTATGTTTTTTTAGCCCGGAAGATTCACAAGCCTTTAGGAGTGGTGGGCAAATTGGATTTTAGATAGTTTACAGGAGATATAGGAGTGGCGATTGGTTACACCAGAAAACGTAACAGTTGCAGCCATAGATTAAAACACTGAAAAGGAGGAAGGTTCCGCTAGCATGAATAAAGCTCTATTTTTTGTTTCAGACTAATTGAGTCATGGGTTTGTTAATTCCATTAATCTAACTGTATTTTTGAGATTCACAAACAGTACCAGTAATTTCCCCCCCTCAGGTGAGACATGACAAGGTGTGAATAATTGGAGGAATAGAGAGAGGATCTCTGGTTTGGTCTTTTTAGAGTAGAATTTGGGAGGAAGAACCCTGGTCTCTCAGCACATGTAGGAGTTGGTATTCATTCACATGAATTGTATATTTGGATTGATGGCGAATTTCACGAAATCATGGTGACATTGTGATTTTGTTGAAGCTCTAAGATGTAGCTTCTGTCAAAATTGTGGTGGTTCACCTTGATTCCGCCAAAGTCACTGCCAATCCAAACTGCACAAGTCAAGAGACAGGTTTCTGTAAACAAAATTTCAAAATTACGTTTCAGCTGTCTACTTACACTTCACCCTGGTAATAATTGGTTTCTATCTTTTTCAATTTTTGAAAAGCCTATGGAATTTGATTGGGGCTGCAGAAGATTTTGTTCTTATTATCTTGTTGTTTTTTAGTAATTAACTAGACAGAGAAAATAGCTAAAATTGATTGATCCTCAAGAAATCTGTATGGATTCTATCCTTGTCTTCATTCCTTTATCCAAAGATGAAACTGAGAAGTAGAGCCTATGGCTATAGCCATGAATATATTCCGGCAAATGTTAACTTGATTGGATAGTCATGTAACTAGCGCAAGATGTAGACATAATTGAGAGTATCACCGTGGATTTTGTCAAAATTACGGTGTCACCATGAAATCAACCGTGATACCAAACATGCACTTCAATTAGCGATGAGTAGTGTTCTAGAATCGACTCTCAAATCCCATTGGCTCATCACCTTGTAACATATGTATAAGTTTGCATAAGCTATTTTTATAGCAAAAAGATAACATGATATTAAACTGTTTTTGTATATGTTAACTTATAGAAATAAGTTGAGAAAAACTTATGAAAAATTGTCATAAGTTGTTTTCATATATTATCCCAAACAGTCTCACAAAACCAAAACTTATGTCTGTAGATAAACTCACATAAATCAATCCAAACAAGAAGAAACGAAGTGTTATTTCGTATGTACCATTATGAGGAGTTGAGGAATCCCATTAGCACTATGATGAAGCTGAGGGGAATAATATACATCCGTTTTCATAATTTTATGAAGGTGCACAATTTGGACAGTTTGCATAAGCTATTTGATCGATTGTGTATGTTTTTAAAAATTAACTGTACATACTTATAGAGCAAAAATGTAATCCATCTCAATATATCATGTTCTTCTCTAACTTAACTTGCAAGACAAGTGTATTAACCAACTAAACATAGGTTGACTGAGTCAATTGACCCGTTGAGAGCATCAACAATGAGACTCAACTATTTAAATGTTTAAATGGGTTCCTTTGCTGGCTCTCATGTCAAAATTCAGCTCCCAATAATTGTTTTCTTACTTTTAACTGCAACTACCTTATCCTACAACAAGAAAAAGCTTTAGAGATAATAACATATTTTCTTCCTTCCTTTTCCTTCCTCGCTCATTTGGGAAATTGCTCATCAGGCACCTGGCAAGTGTCGAGCGGTAATTAACTATCGGTCGGAACACTTTTTAAATCGGTTAAGTTAATTTAAAAAGTGCCTTAATTGATTGAAAAAGTGACTAATAATAGTTAATTATTGTTCGGTAGGTGTCTGCGAACAATCACTAAATGTCTAAAGAGCAAGCACTCTCAGTTGAATGTCTCCAAGCCCATGAATCCTTGATAAGCCCATTTGTCTACTCAACCTAGCAAAACTTTGACAATCGTTGCTCTTTTAGCCCTTCTATTTGCTATATCCTGAAAAACAGCATTCGAAGGTTATCTTCTCAAGCCTTTAAAAACGCAAAAAATGTTGTTTTGAGAGATAACTCCCGAATTTGAACTTTGAACTTGCACCAATTGACTAAATCGTTGATAAGCCTATTAGAGCATCTCCAATGGTAGATGTTTTGCCTAATAACATGTAGAGCTTATTAGCTACTCTCTTTGGAGAAGAAATAAGAAGTATGCTATTTAGAGGCAAGGTTTGTACAAAAAATTGTTTCTCTCTTGCATAAATGTGGTTTCATTGCATTCTTTATTCAACTTCTTTTTATCATATTTCAAATAAAAAAATCAATGCATAAATTCAATATTACAAATAGAGTGATTCTTTAAAAGTTGTTGGGTTGGAGTGAATGAGTGCTTATTAAATATTAAAATAAAAAATGAAGTGAATATGTGATGACTGATGTGTACGCAAAAGGACCACTTAAGCTACCTCCTAATAAGGGCAACGTTGAAGATACTCTTAGTCTACTCAAATCGGCAATTAATTTTATTCAACCATCAGCTAATTATTTTCACTTATTAATACAACCGTTTCTTAACAAATATAACTTACTTTAGACAATCTCCGATGCAATATCAAGCAAGAATTTGAAATAGCAAACAAATAAGCAAAAATAAATAACCAAAACCATACAAGAGCAAAAAAAAAGAGCCCACAAATACGCTAATTGCAGAAGCATTTTATTGTTTTTAGCAATAATTGCTTTGATTGATTCAATTTCTAAATAATAATTTGGTTAGTTAGCAAGATGATAATTTGTATTGCTTGAATCTTGTTCAATGTATAAGGTTCTCGAGCTAATGGATGTGTGGATTATGTTGTCCAAATATAAGTATGATTAGTATACATGTATTAGAGGACGCGCCCCTCCTTATGCACTTCCTATCTTTAATTATAAAAAAAAGACATTTTCAAACTATTCCATTAAGTTCTTATTATAAACAAAATTTCACTTATCAGGTGAATAGTGCATATACATCTTGTATATAATAGTGATCAGAGGACTTGAAACATGAAATTTGTTTATAATAATGTGATCTGAGGAAATACCCCTATATAAATCTGTCATTTTCACTAGTTAAGTTACACCAACAATTCAAAATGTCTGAATCAATTATTTGTATGTGAGTGTTTGGTGGAATTAGAATTTCATTTTCTTTTTTATCTTCTAGTTAATTGACCAGACTTGAATTTCCTAAAGTCGAGTCGGGACGATCCAACCTTCACTTAGTCACACGATCTTACGCATTTTAGATTGAAAAATCCACGTTTTAATATCACATTTCTTATAGCACAATCCATACCCATCTTTATAAAACATATTCAAAATGCAACGTAAAAACGTTGACCTTCCAATCTTTGATCAGATAGTTCAAATTCGCAATGACGTGATTGCGTAAATCTAGACAATCCATTTCTCTGATTGACAGCTTGGCTTGATTTCTTTGTGCATGATAATTGTCTATCTGGCTTAAGAAAGTCTCTTAAATTGTTAACCCATGCAGAGTTGAACTTATTACTTCGAGACTACAAAATACTTTAGAAACCTGATTTATGAATTCTCTAATCACATCACATTTTACATGATAGAGGATATTTTGAACATCTGTAGCAATAACAAAGGAATGCATTAATTAATTATTACCAATTTGATTGAATTTGATTCCATATCTTCAATTTGACTGTGACCAATTGAAGAGGTTCATGCACCATGCATGATACACGGATGCCAATCTGTGCCAATTTCACCAAGACCAAGAGTTTGTCTTATTATTAGATTTGATTGGATACTAACCCACTCGTGGGCAATATATCATTATCATATACTAGTCCAATTTATTGGTCTTGCCAGTTAACACCAATGTTTAAAATTGATCTCTTCATATATTCTCTAAGATCCTATTCAATGTCCCGAAACTTGAAGCAGTACTTTCAAAAATATATGTAGATTTGGTAGTTACAATAACATCTATAGTTTAGGATTTTGATGTAAAGCTTTACCTAAACAATTACTAGGGTGAGGAAGTATTACACATAGCCTTTAGTAGATCCATACCTTTTTTTTTTTAATTTTATTTTTTAAATTTTGGTTACTATCATCGTCACATTTAAGTAGAAACTCCGAGCCTTTTAAGTCTTTGTGATTGAAAAACTAACATGATTGACGTTGATTTAATAAAAACAAGAAAAAACATTTTCTTTTTATGTTTTTTCATTGGCACCAATTAGATCACCGTCTTACCTTTAAGGACAAGTAATATTATGAATTTTTACTTATGGAATTTGGAGGACAACGCAACAAATTTTAAATATTAATCTATGGTAGACGATATGAGATACTTGTGCATTCTAAATGACACCTTACTTGACATGTACAAAGGTAGTATATAATAATGTTGAAGAGATAATAGTATAAAATCACACCTACTGCTCATATATCTGCAAAACGATGTCATAAATCAATGATCATTTGTAGTTGGAGATAAATTTGTACTTTTGTGGGTGTAGATGTAGTCTTGGAGAATGGAGACTAGATAAGAGGAGTTTTTGCTCTTTCTTTATTTTGTTTTTCAATATAGTATATAGTAATTGTTTTGTTTACTGAAATTGATTTTGTATATAATCTGGCTCTTTCAATTTTTGGCACCCCAAACAAGTGAATATATTAAAAAAGAAAATTAGAATATTAATTTTTTATTGTTAGGATTTTCACTGTTAGTGTATTATTGTTGAATTATGAAGGGAGTTCGAACATCATATTGAACTAAAAGTAATACACAAGCGGATTGAGCATCACATTTGTATCCAAAATCTTAAAACGTTATATGAATTATCTCACTAATTATATGTTGCTCGATGTCCACTTTTCCATCTAATTTAAAACTTATAATTGACACCAAACACACTAACATTTATATATTTATAAAGCACGAATACATACATGGATACGATACAGACACCGCTAATAATTTGAAAAAAATCATATAAGTCAGTGTAATATAATTATATGTGTCAGTATCATATCGGTGTCAGACGCGATATATGTCTGACACTAGGACAAGCCTAATCTGAGAAGAGTCTGCGCTTCATATACCATTACTATTAAATTTCATAATATCTTACTCTTGCTCTCTTTCGTAAATGTTATTATTATTACTATTATTATTGGGTTTTTTGTTTGGTGAAAATATATGATATGGTACGTATTACGTCGATTTCAACATATTCGTGGATGATATAAACTCGTCTCCATGGTATACCACATTGTTTGGACGTTAGTGCAAGATACATATACCAACAAGATCTTAGGAAAGTACGTTAACCACACAAATGAAAAGTGAGCTACAAAAATCTAATAAGATAGGGTTGGGTCATGGTCTCATGAAGGGTCCATTCAATTAATGTTCTTCAACTTTACTAAATTATTTCAAGATTTCGACTTTGCCGTGAATCAAGCCTTGCTTCACATACCAACTGGCATTTTAGTTTTTACCAATCTCACTCAAATAATGTGTATATGATACACTTCTTAATCAACTAGTTTGCATGGTTATGAATATTAGAGCACTACCTTTACATTAAAGTAATAAGATGAGTAAGTTTTGAGATGCTAGAAGTGAAAGATCAAATGATCATATGCATAAATAATAAAAATTGTTGTAGTTAAGTCTAATTTTGATAATTAGAGAAGATTAGTAAATCTAACAAGCTAGGTCACATAATCATAGATGGATGATCAGAATAAAAAGTTATTTAGTCGTTGTATGACTACTAAACAAGTCACATGGCATTATGTTTCAGTTTGAACTAATTTATTGTTAGATTCAAAGGGTTACTCATTTCAATCTTGAATAAAAAAGACACCCACTCATTTGATATGTATTCACATAGTCAATTGCTAATGAGGTGGGACAAAAAAAGAAAAGGAAGGGTTTGATCATGTTTAAAGTTGATTTTATAAAAACATATGAGTCGATGAAATTAGATTATCTCAATGTGATGATGGCAAAATGTTAAAAAGTCTTACATTGAATGAGTTAGACCCAATTTCAATATGATATCAGAGCTTATTTCATGATCCATTGGACCACATACTATAAAGTTTCCTCTATCGGGCCACCACCATTTATATCCATGCTTCAGATGTCTAGTCCTGGGCATGAGAGAGCGTGTAATAGAGTCTCACATAAGATAAAAGATGGCCTGCACTTGTATTTTTTTTTATAAATGAGGACAATTCTCAACTCACAAGCCGATTTTATAGGGTTGTGCTAGCCTCAACCACGATTTTTAAGATTTTTTTTTAGTAGATGGAGAAGTCGAATGTTTGCTTGTCTTAGTCCGGCTACCAGAAAGTTTTGGTGAATGAGAGTTCAACAACAAAATTTCCTTCGAGTAGAGGTCTACGGCGGGAGACTCTTTATTATCTTTTTTTTCCTTCTAATTGATAGATAGATGAAATGATGAGGTTGAGATTTTTTCAAGGGTTTTCGGGTTGGTTAATAATATTTTCATCATGGGTGAGAAGTTAGGCAAAAATTAGAGCTATTAAGAAAATCCTTATGTATTTTGAGGTGGTTTCAAACGTTAAGGTGAATTTTCATAAGAGTAGTGATATATGTACAACTCTTTGATACAACTTTTATTACAACTTTGATTTTCTCTCCTTTGATCGGTCAAAAATAATAGAGAGAGAAAAAGGAAGAGAGAGAATAAGAAGATAATGTAAGTATGAGAGAGAAAACTGTCAAAAAGTTGTTAGAAAATGGTTGTACAAATTTCATTTCTCTTTTCATAAATGTTTGTTGGTGGATATTACCAATTTATTTTATTTCTTAAAAATCATGTTTTTATTACTACTATCAACTTTGTTAATTTTTATCATTTACTCAACAAAATCCTATAAGAATGGTGCATTAATTAAGAAACAGATGGAGTAATTCACACGGTTAAGTAAAATACTGCTCAAGGTTATGGAACCAAGTAAGTATCTGCACCTGATCAATCTTGTGCTGCTTAAAGATGATATTTTATCGAGATGTTAATAAGTCTAGTAGAAAGAACATGCACTTAATTGACTCATAATAATAATAATATAGGAACTTGTTAAACACGGATACAGACACGGAAATCAGACACAACACGGACATCGGTATGCCGGTTCTGTTAATAATTTAAGAAAATAACATAATTCTGCATAATTATATATGCCGGTGTCGTTCAATGTTGGACATGACATATATCCGATACAGGAACATCCATAATCTGAAGAGTGTACATGCTTCATAGATAGTAACAAAACTAAAGAGTCTCTCGAGATGGTGTGCATTGATGAAGCTCATAACAAGATTAAAAGAACATTATCAGTATGTAGCTTATTTAGAGGTACCACGGTAGTCTTGATATGAAGGATCTTATAATATTCCTAATCATTTATACATCAATGGTCGTTACTCAAGTACATTTGTTTAGACTTTACGAAAGATCATAAAAATAGAAAGTGAAGTGGATTAAATAATGTGCTTCCACCTTGGATTTAATGTAATGACAGACTAAGCTCACGTTGTTCCATAATGAATTAAATTTTGTCTTTGTTTCTGTTAGATTTAATTAAGTGTTAAAAAATGGTTAACCTCGTGCGTTCATGTAACCACCACTATTGTTTATGAGAAACGTTTGATTGAGGTTTTGAGCTTTTTGTGGTCGGTGCCTGAAACCTCAGTGCCATGAAGCTTCGTCTTATATATTGTGTGTGCACATATTCTTGCACTAACTGCCAAAAATTGAAGTTAGGGTATACAGTTGACTGGTTTGACCAGTGTAAATGTTATTTTTTATTTTACTATCATAAAGGTTGCGAGATCACCAACACTCTAAAGATTTGACCAGGTAGTTAAACAACTGATTTGAGTCTGAAAATCGTCTTATTGTTTTCAAGTGAAAAGTAAATGTAAATACTTTTGTAAATATTTTTCAATGCGAAGATATTTTTTATTTTAGACTGAGGCATCATACCCTACCCTACATTTATTTATCAAAAAATGTTTGTAAAGTGACTTTTGGGTTAACTGAAGATTTTTTTTTTTTTATCTACAAGATTTAGACTTGGTTAAAAGATTACTTCCTCAAATATTTATAAAATTTTAAAACTAATGTATAATAAAATTAGAAAAACTATAAGTAAATATCACATGTTAGATTACGTAGGTATAATATTGGCAAAGGCCAGTGTTTATGTAGTCGAGCTTCTCGTCAACTACAAGTCGTGATGTATATTGGTAAAGGCCAACGTCTGATCGTATCAAATGCAAGATATGCTTCTTTTTCACAGTTTATGAATCATATAGGCATTGGTATATGTGGGCGCGGCGATGGTGGAACTTTTGTTCTAACCAAAATTATGAGTTTCTCTCCTTTATGTCATGTTTCTGTTGGAGAAGTTTTAGGTTTGTTTAATGCTATACAATGGTTGAGTGATATGTAGATGAACAACGTCGACGTTGTGGTGGATTTTAAAACAACCAATGACGCTTTTCACTCCAACATACTTGATGTTCCAAAATTTGGTTATATCATATCAAGGTGCGAGTGACTCTTTCATTCACTGTTCACAAACTCTCGTGTGGAGTTCAACATGCGACAATCAAATGCGGTAGTTCATGCTTTAACTGGAGAAGCCGTGCTATCAACAAGTCCCAATATTTATTTTCATATCCCTCATTGTATTACTGATATTATTATCAATGAAATGCTATAAGTATCTTTTCTTTTTTTAAAAAAAAGATTATGCAGGTACGAATTTTGAATTTATATAAACTTTTGTGTGTTTGGCCATTAATTAATATAAGAGGGTAAACAACGATTGAATTGTTGAAACCCACTTGGGTTGGTCTGATAGTGTTGACCTGAGACCTTGCGTTTTGTTTCTCCTCAAGGTCTCAAATTTGATTCTTCCATGTACCAATTTGAATGAGTTAATTTAGCTTTTTAAAAACAAACAATTGAATTGGTGAAATATATTATTTATAATCTTAGATTATAAATAACAAATATTTATTTAAAAAATTTAATTTTTAACTTTTTGAGAAATAAATTGATACAATTTTTAATACATAATTTCTTTTGATATACTAACATGGGTCGACATGTGTCGGACAGATGTTAACATTTTCCTAACTTGATCTCTCATCTCTATACATATTAGTTGTCAATGGCACGATATGTATAAGTTGCTACGGTTATTTTGCATATTAACTTCGGTTTTGACCGTGGCTAAATAGCCTTTTTTTCTGGTAGTGACGATATATGCAATAATAATTTTGTACTGATATTCCTTCATCTTCTTCTATATTCCTAACATGAAACATGATGTTTATTTTTCTTCATAACCCAGCATATTAAAAAAAAAAATAGAGCAACATATTTAATTCTTCTTTTTTTGACTGGTCGTTTTGTTATATGTCTCTCAAGTTTAAATTTTAATGAACGAACTATTAATAAATGGTTTAAAAAGAACAAAAAGAGCCAGCTCTACATGATAGCAAGATAAATAATATCTATAGCTACATAATGGAAAAGGCCAGCCTTATCTGTTCAATGTAAGTTGATTTTTCAGTACAACTACAGACATAATTAGCAGCAATATAGTATAAGAAAGAAAACAAATGTTTATCTTAAAAAATACACGAAAAACATCAATATTTGTTAAAAAAAATTAAAAAAAATGATGGGAAAAAAGAAGAGAGGAAGTGATGGAGACTAGAGAGATCTGATCACCGAATTAGTATACTTGAAGAGCTGTCTAATTTCACACGCTTTCAGAAATAAAATGATGATCCATCAATTTAAATATAATTGATACTAGTGATATTTAGTGTTTATTTTATATATATGGACCTTATTAGTTTCCATCAATGATGAGTTGTACATTTCATCACCTAAATTATTTTATGTAAAAGGGAAAATAAATTAAATATCTGTCGTATTTCCTTTTAAGTAATAGAAATATCACATCACACAGTAGTCCCCATTTCCTCAAATCATATACATGAAAGGTGGCATGGGACATGGGAATTGAGCTGATGAATTAATGATAGCCTGGTCTACTTTTTAATTTTTTTTATATATGAAGCTTAGTCCACATCTTTTTCATGCTTAGTCAACATTTTAACTAAAAAGGAAAAATTTCATGTTTATAGTATCTAGAGAATGTCTGCATAATAGTAATCGATGTTGATCATTATCACATTCTGGTTAGTTAAAGAATTAATTCATAAAACAGTCTTTTTTTTTAAACCGCTAAGCATGTAGATATACAAGCAATGGAAATTGTTCTATCTACTAGTCATCGGTTTTGCTAAAAAGTCCTTCAGTTTATTAGAACGTAACTCCTGATCACATAAAATTTATCAAAAGATACGTTTTGATCGTTTTTTTTTTTTTTTTTGCATCAGAAGGTATCTTATGATCAACTTATTTTAAAGGCTAAACAATTTAAGGAGCACATAGAGCAGCCAACATAATCAATTAAGCGTAAGTGAAACTCAAACCTAGTTACAAGCACATATCAGTATTTGAATTCTGTTAAAACCATAAGAGTCAATGTGTTTGAATCATTTTTCGATCAACCAAATTCGTGTGCAAGTGAATCATCGATTAAGAAATAAAGAAGTTTAAGTGGGAATATAATGAGTGAGGGTTTAAATATATTGAATAGGAATGTTGAATGATCCCTAAGTCGCAAGACCTAAAAGTTGTATTTAGATTGTTGTAGGGGAAAAATTAGGCTACTTGTTGACAATATAAGAATATAGCCGCCAAGCAAAAAAGTCTTCCACATTGACACCTTATTATCCACTTCTATGGAACCCATAGGCTCAAACCTAACTCAAACTATCATAAAACCTCCATTATTACCCATAGACTTTGCGCACACTTTTTTTAAAATCAGAGACTCCTAGAGAACACATATGCATGAGTCCAACTCCTCAACCACAAGAGTGTTCTTGTTTATCATATTCAGTTTTGATCACTCGTACATCACACGTGAAATCAGACGTCACATTTTCACAAAAAAATCTTTAGACATTATTTACATATACGAGTTCCCTCGTTTATATGTTTTTCAACATCCAATTTTTCATCAAATATTATAGAACTCTCACCCACCTTTGAAATACTGACAATCTCATCATAAAACGCAAGTAATTTATCCATCAGTAGGGATTATTAGTCCTCTTCAAGTGAGTTTTTTCCATCCACATTCATTTTCACCGCCATTGACATTTACATCAACGAGATACATTGTTGACCACCATTTTCACAAAGATTTTCACCATAAAAAATCGATAACCTTTACTCAAGCACAACTCATACCATTATTGAGTCGTATTAGGAGCCCAAAGGATCGTCACACTGAATTATGAACAACAATATAAGTAGATTGAACATTACATCTTAACCAAAAGTCTTCACACTTGACACCAACACAACTTTTAGTCACTTAGATTAGATAAGAAATAATAATAGTTTAGAATTGCAATTCCTAACCGTTAATATATGATTTTTAAACACATATACCACCGTACGTATTTGAAGACTATGTACTTTCCAATATTAAATGCACCTAACTAACTTTGGTGAATAATTCATAGCATGAAGATTCTGCCAGTAAACACGGTAACCTTTAAACGCGGATTTCTCAGTTTGCGAGTTTTATTTGTCATTATTTGGAGCTGTATTTGATTGATTATGGTTTTATACTTTTATTTTACCTTTCTTTCTTTGTCTCTATTTATCGGTGAACGAGTTTCTGATCAGGTGTCATGCATTATATTCATCTATATTTCTTTATAACCTTCACACTTCACATTACTTTGATCTTGGCAGTTTCTGAATCTAAATTAATCTATCATCTGTTTATGGGAAATGATGATTTGTTTCTTATGTTTTTTAATTTGTATATTCGATGTCACAACATAAAAATAATATGTGTAAAAAGTAGTAGTAGATAGTTAATGATTCGAATTATTTCTTGTAAGACCAACTGCAGTTGAGAAGCATTTTATTACTAGATTTTTACCTAGTTCGAGTAATGATATGGCAACCAAACAGAGCAGTCTCCTCAACATAAGACGTATTAAAGAGAAACAAAAAAAATAGGTTAGTCGATGCCCAAACATAAAAGAGGGTTCGACCACCACGTATGAACACCAAAAACAAAATTGATCTTTTTAGCCTTTAGCCACCACAAAGAATATGACTTTACTTTATCTAGTAACTAATATATAGAACTCTCTTTATTCTTAAATAACCCGCAGTTACGTTCATTCCACACGACCCAAACACAAAGAAGACAATAAGTTGCAGGAAAAACCGCCGCGATTTCAGAACTCCTGTGGAATATATAAACTGAATAAAGTGATCTGAAATAAACCGAGTGTCCGCCCCTGTGAAGCCAATCCATGACCACACCAACGGCCAAAGAGAGCCAAAGGTGCTGCACGATAGAAACAAATGTTGATCATCCTCCACCTAACCATAACTAGCCACACAAAAACGCGTGTCTGAAGAGATTACCCCTCGAGTCGCCAAGTTTGATTTTGTTGGCAATCTGTCACGAAGCAACCTCCACGCAAAAATTGAGACCTTCAACGGGACCTGTTTATGCCAAATTAAATCCAAATCTGATTGCATCTGCGCATGTTCCTGAGATGCCAACATATCATAAACACCACGAACTGAATAACCCTTTGTCGGGTTCAGATGCCACTGCCACACATCGAAAGAAGTAGTATGCAAAGAAACATCATTAAGTAATTTCCTACACTCCTAGTAACTCCTCCTTGGTAACACCTATTTCGTGTGTTAATTTTGCTAAAAAAAAAGACAATTACATGTAGATTTTTTTTTTCTTTTTCAATTAAGTAATCTAGGGGTTAGAAATTTACCTTGTAAGTGAATAAATGGGATGTCTGGAGTTCAAACTCCAGCCATACATATATTACCAACTGAGTTAAGCTCACGGTGACGAGATCCGTTCTATTTAGAAAAAGAAATAGTAGACTTCATTTTATGAGAGAAATAATTTAAAATTAAGTGTAGTTATAAGGTTTTTAATTTAGTTTCTCATTGATATATGGTAGATATATAGTGAAGGAGGAATATTTTCTCACTCACTTTGATGTTGTAATTAAAAGAGAATTGTCAGGAAGAAAAACAGTACTAATAATTGTACTAGATCGAACTCTGTTTAAAATATATAGTTCAAATGAGACCACAGCTGTGCTACCAACCAGAACTCATATTTAAATTCATCTAAGAAAACTCATATTTAAATATACACCCAATAAATTAATTAAAATTATCCTGATTTTTATAGTTTTATATTTCAACTCAATTGGTCATACTCATACCCTCTATCTTCTATTTGAAGTGTTACCCTATTTTAATTATAATTAGAAATTAAAACAATACTAATCATTTCCGTAAAGCAACCTACAAGAAGCTAGAATTACAAAAACAATGAACCCCACCTCACCCCACCATGTGAAAATACTAACCACATAAATTGAAAGACACCCTATTCTCAAAGGACAATTTTGTAAATTCAAATTTAAATCCACATATAGTACCTTAATTATTAACTAGAACATCACATCACAATTATTATTTAATCGAATCCTTATTTACATTATGAGTATGGTTGGTGCTATATATACCTAAGTAACCTCACACCTTTTTCCTCGGTTCAAACAATCCCAAAAGACTCAAACAAATTTTGATTAGTTTTTCTACATTGTTCTTTTTTATTTGTTTTTGCATAGAAGCTAGAATAATATGGGTAATAGCTTAAGGTGTTGCTTGGCTTGTGTTCTTCCTTGTGGGGCACTAGATTTGATCCGTATAGTGCATTTGAATGGTTGTGTAGATGAGATTACACATTCAATCACAGCAGGTGAGATTCTCCAAGCAAACCCTAACCATGTTCTAAGCAAACCAAGTTCTCAAGGCGTTGTTCGTCGGATTTTGATCATTTCACCGGAGACTGAGCTCAAGAGAGGAAGCATATACTTCTTGATCCCGGCAACATCTTTGCCGGAGAACAAACGAAATGGATCAATTGTTAGTGACTCTCATCTCAACAAGAAAGCATCATTGTCTTCAAAGAAAAGAAGCACCAAACACCGTGATGATGGTGATCATGAGAATGATGGTAGTGGTGATGGTGATTGTTTTTACTCATCAACATCACCCTTACAATATAAGGAGAAGAAATCCTCAAGACGGGATCGCAAGAAAGGTCGTGTTGGAATATGGAGGCCTCATTTAGCAAGTATTTCTGAAGACTAGATAGTTTTCAAAAATGTCAACCCGTGTCATGTAAATCATGACATGACACTGGCTGCAGAGGAGGACCGTTAAAAAAATTTAATGGTTCAATTATTGAAATATATAGCAACATGGCTCTTTTTCTTGTTTTACAAGTGTACGTGGGCATTTCATTTTGTGGATAATTTTTTTTTAACCTTGCATTTCGTATACTTGTGTTTTAATTTCTGTGGGGTGAATTATGTGTGAATTGGATGCTATCAAATCATATAATTTTATTTGCTTCATAGAAAAAGAAAAGAAAACAATATATAACTACATAAGGTGATAAGAATTAATGTTCAAATTTATATCTAAGTTATTTTCAGTCTCAAAGTCACAAGTTTCGGTGAAAATAGATTGATTGACTTTGTAACTTGAAGGATAGAGTTCAACTTCTCTCGCGGAATGGTGGTAAAAATAATAATTAATTCATGTCACTTTAATTAATAATAATTATATATATTTTTTCTAATATTATAAAAAAATAAATTCTCAAGTTGTAAGCTTATGGAAATAGAGTAGTATCTTCCTTTTCTTTGTGTTTTGTATACATAATTGAAAATGAGAGTTGAGGTGAAACAAATGAGTGTTGAGCTTTTCTTTGTGCCCCACCTTTTGAAATTATTCAATGCTTACCTAGCTATTTCTCCTAATTAATTAGCTTTGTGTTAAATGAAAATTTGAGAGTACACAGTCCTTCACATTAAAATATAATCCATCAATATTATTTCATTGGTCTTCGATATATATCAATCCATATAAATACTTATTGTCAAGAGTTGTTGTCATCATTGATGGACTATTTTAACGTCAGAAGTTATTTTGATCATCAACAAAGTGAACAAGCAATGATTATTTAAAATTTTGATACATTCAAATACTATTGTGATTACTCGTTACATAGTTAGGAAATAAAATGACTATTAACGCATATATTACTTTAATTACATATATACATGTTAGCCTAATAGATTTAAAAGATATTTTTAGAGAGCATGAATATTTAATTGGTATATGCATGTTAGGCACATATGCATACTCAAGGAATCTATCTATTGAAGAAAACGAGAAAAAATGGCTTAATTAGGCTGACATTATTATTAAATAAATGTTCTTTGATTAAGATTCTTTTAATTTATACTTCCTCTAAAATAAAATAGACTAAAATAGGCATATTAAGAATTGATACAATAAAAAAAAACTAGAAAGAAAGAAGTAAACCTTCTCAAGCCGGCCCTATTTATTTAATGAGAAAAATTCTAACTTTTTTGTAACCTCTTGATATGACGTTAGCGTACGGTTCTATTACGTAGTAAAAAGATCGATACCATAAGGACTAATGTTTATTATCAACTTTTTAATATGATTACCTAAAAAGATTATAACTTAGAGATTGATGTTGGTATGAAGATTAACAATAATATAAAAAGTGTTTTAGGATTTTGGTTTCATCGCAATGATATAAACTTCTATCCCAATTCTTTTTATTTGCTATGAAAATCAAATTTCTAAAGGTTAAGTAAAATAATGTAACCTACATCCCCTTTCATAGATGCATAACTGTGTTTGAACCAATGAGAAATTCCATTTTTTGTGTGGAATCATTGACAAAAATATTTAGGTTTGATTACCCTGTTATGTCACGAGAAACTAGACTATTTTCTTATTTTGAATCTCTTATTATATCCTATAGGCTCGAGACCAACCAGGGGCGGACCTGCTTTAGGCTGGGCTTGGCTATTGCCACACCAGCCCAACCCTATTTGTTCTTTCTTTTCATATTTAAAGTCTAAAGTTTATATTATATATCTTCAATTTTGAAGTGTAATCAAACATGATGTATTGGTCTAGTGGTTAAGTGTTTGTTTTTCTAACTCATAGTCATGGGTTCAAGTCCTATCTTTTGTTTTTGTTATCTTTTTTTCCTTCTCAAAGAAAGAATATAACTTACTCAGAGTCATGAGTTCAAGTCCTATCTTTTGCTTTTGTCATTTTTTTCCCTCAAAAAATGAATATAAGTTAAGTGTAAAAAGAAACACGACATAATCGAACTCGTGACATAAAAGTTTGTATCTTACTCGTAAATAGTCAATAAAAATATATAAAGGGGTATGCTTAGGCATGGCAATGGGGCGGGGTGGAGACGGGTTTTGCCTTCCCCATCCCCTACTCCCATATACTTACCTGTTACCCTACCCATACCCAACGGGGATGAGAAATTGAATCACATCCCCGTTCACAATGAGTTCGGGTATTCCCGCCCCATCCTCGTCCCCGCAGTGAACCAATTTTGTTTTAATAAGAGTTTTTTTAAAGCTTCAATGGTAATGTTGTAATGCATTATCCAAAAATTTGCGCTCATTTTAACATTTTCTTACCGAATAATTCGGTTGCTCCTTTAACCATCAATGAAAAATCTTATATCATGATAGTTATCAAACCAAATAACATGACATATCATTATCAACCCCCTCAACAAAAACATGACCTTTCTACATTCGGGTAAGGTTTGGGTATGGGTACATATATCCCCGTTACCCGTCCCGTACCCTTATTATGAAATCGGGGAAAACCCAAACCCAGTCAAATCGGGGAAAACTTGTCAAATCGGGGTTGGTTTGGGCGGGTACCTATGGGCACGAGTTTTGTTACCATGCCTAGGTATGCTTTTTGGATGAGATTTTCTACTTATTCATTTAAAATATTTTATCTTTTTTATAATATTATTTAAGTTTTAATTAAAAAATGTTAAATTCTACTAAAATATGAATAATATTTATTATGTTTATCGTAATTTATTTTGCTAAAATAATTTGCCACACTGATAATTTCCTCCCAGATTCGCCCCCGAGACCAACCATCACCATTGATTTGATGATATCAAACTTCATCTTTTAGTCATACGTTTTGAAATTCATTGCAACAAGAAAGAATTAAAATTATGAAATGTCTTTTATTGAACTTCTTTCCACCTTAGGGCTTAAAATCCACCATTCTGGACTCAAATAGCCCCTACATATGTAGTTTGTGGCTACGGGTGGCCGTAGCGGCCTATGCTCTTTGTATCGGCTGTTCGATTTTCTCTATCTTTTGCCTACGAACTTGGAAGTTCTTGCTACGGGAATAAATTGATTTTCCTTGAGTTTTCAACCCTATTGCATTGACTTGGCCTTAAAGTATCATCGTTTAATTCCTTTTCTTTAAAGCTTGGCCAAATGCACTTTTTTCATAACTTTCTTCACGTTTTCTTGTTATTGGGATATAAAATAGAAAATTAAACAAAATGTAGTGAATGGAAACTAAATCCAAATAAAAACACTAACTTCTTATTATTTTTTTAAAACTCAGTATCTGATCTAAGAACCGACTAATCCGAGGGGACCAATTCCACCGTCCATTAGCCCACCAAAATTGGCACTAGGGAGAATCAAACTTGAGACCTTGAGAGGAGCAAACTCCAAGATCTCAAACCAACCACTAGACCAACCCCAAACGGGTTAAAAACACTAACTTATTAACTAAAATAAAACCATAAAAACAAGGCTTATCACCTAATTTTTTCTTCATCCATTAGAGAGAGGTCGTTTTAAGTCATAGTTTAGCTCAAAAGACCTATCTGCATCATTTTCCTCTCCTTTCATCTAAATAAGTATTATTCATGTTGTAAATTTGGACTCAAAATCACACCAATAAACTTAGATATGTGGAGCAGGAGAAAGGTAGTAACAAATATCAAAGCAACCTCAAGCAACAACAACAATAACAGACCTAGATCATATAGGAACCAAATGTAAAACACAAAACCATAAGCAAAAGATAAAGAGAAAAAAGAAACAAACACACCAAGAAATGTTTACTCAGCTCGGCCCAAAACTAAACTACTATGTGAATATTACACTCTTTGATTCTTAGATTGTTTTTCTCTCCATTTTCTACTCTTCTATGTTGCTCAAGCTCAACATTTGACAATATATGTTTCAAATTTTCGGCCATACTGAGAAGTACTATGATCAACGTTTTGAGGCAGAAGCTTACCCAGAAAAAAGAAAGTGATGGAAAACAGTGTTTGTAAATTGTAATGTTGTGACATGAGAATATGATATTTAGACCTTGTTTCCTTTTATTTTTCTTTGTTATTTTTTTAAAATATCTTTTGGTTAATTATTTTTTTAGGCATATTATTGTATAGAGAATGTCCCTATACCTAGGACGATGAGAATGAAAGCAAGTTTAGGCAAAAAAGACAATAATTTTATGAACAAAGATTTTAGTGTTACAAAACAACAAAGAGTGTATTGGCATATATGTTTTCACCTACAATACCAAATTTCATTATTATAGGGTTGTTGTTGCACAACTAAAACAGAAAATGTAAAATCTGATGTAGCTAAGAGGTTCCCAACAGGACCAAGCTCAGGAAGTTCACACCATTCTGTCAAGCCCATAATACATGGAGAATTTGCTATATGATGTCTACCAACTATAACCAAACTATAACGTCCTTCCATCCTACGAATAACTTGTGTTGTTCCTGCCCCATCTTCCACAATCTCCTCCTTAAAAAACACCTTTTCTTTAAGGTTACTAGTATACCTTACATGTTCCATCATATCAATGTAAGGATTTTTTATGTTACATTGTTTTTGTTGCATCATGTACCGTACCCAAATCACGGTGAGTTTTACATTAGGATGTTCTGCGATACGCATAGCGTAAGCCATCGCTTCTTGATCATCCGCACCACCTAAAAATAGCATAGCAGTTTCACAAAAGCACTTTTCATGAATAACCAATAATTTTCCGCGCATTTGGCTTCGATCGATTAAGACACCGGTCGAACAAGGCGCTTTGTTTAGTACTTTTTGGTTCACTAACCTAATTGAACCATTGGAAGCTTCAACATTTCCATTCATGGACCATTGCTTATGAAATGGCACGATTAAAATGTTCGATTTTGTGTCCATTGCCATGTAGCATATATCATCATGCATGCTAGCATATGGTGCAATTGCTGTAAAAAGTTGCAATGTGACACATCCTTGGTTATGCAATAAAAATTGATTAAACACATTGCTTATGTGTTGAGTTGATGTCTCCTTATAAGTGCTTGGTTTAAATTTAGTAGTCTCATTTTTGGTGAGGATTGAGGCTGCTCTACCAGATAATTCCATGAGATGCAAAACAAAGACTGAGAGAGGTGTTGTGTTTGTTGGATTTGTGGCTTGAAGGAGGTTTATCATTGGATGTACATTTTCTTCATCTTGGATGCATACAAGTATTTTGAGATCAAAATCTTTTTGTGAGTCTTTAACTGTTTTTCTTATGTAGGTTTTGTATCTCCTTGAAGGATCATATATGTAATGAACAACTAGAGTTGCAAATCCTGTTATGGCCACCATTGTATATATCATGAGAGTGAATGGAAGTTCACCTATTTGCTGTTATAACATATATTAAATAGATGGAAATTAGTATAATATTTAATTTAAATATTGTTATATATTTGCTTCAGGTTGAAAAGGAAGAGCACAATCGAAAATCGCAATCAAAATCAAAGGATTTTACTCAACTAGTTTTGTAGAATCGATATAAGAAATCGTAAAATCTAAAATTGCAATCAAAATCGATGGATTTTACCAAAAACAAAAACAATGCTAAATATATTTTAAATTGTATATAGTCATAAATGACCCAGTTTAAAGTCCACAAAATACTTATACATAAATGACTAAAATAATGGACAAAATCCTTCAAAACCCTTTAAAATCCTAGCGATTTTGTATGGATTTCATGATTTTGTGCGATGCGATTTTACTAGGATTTGCCTATTTTAGGATTTTGCTATGGATTTGAATCGTTGAAGGTAAATAAAGTTGCAAAGTCCATAATTTTAGGATTTCATCGAAATTTTGACAACAATGTATATATTTATAATATAAAGGGACAAAGAAAGGATGTAGAAAGTACCTTACTGTTCAATAATAAGTTGTACAAGCTGAGATCAATGAGGCCTTTGCAACACATGATTGTAGCCAAAGCAAAGGAATCCCAAAATTCAATATGAAAGTGAATTGATGGTAAAATGGTTCCAACAAATTTTCCTATATACCCTGCAATTATGATAACCTCCATGAATGCTATTTTTGGCCCTACTAAACTAGGAACTTTTGTCCTTAACCCACTAATAGTACAATAAGCTGGAACAGTCAAAGTAGAACCAATAGCACCAAGTCTTTCACTCAAAATAGAACCTAAAGGAGGACCATCCGGCAAAAACAAACCAAACCAAAACGCAATGATAAAAGAAGATTGTCCCGCGATTTGTGCGGAGAGTCCAACCAACAAAAGTATACAAATTATCATTAAGAAATGGCTTTCCGTCATCGGCTTTCCCTTTGGATTGCGGTTCGAGATCCATACAACTAATGGCCTTAACAAAAAAAATAAGACGGCGAAATAAACAATTGTCATAGACAATTCTAGAAGAAATTTATATGATTTACGTTCCAAGGCTAAAGTTCCATTGATTACTACAAAATAAACTACCCACATACATGCATCACTAACTATGGATGTTGATAATGCCATTCTCCCAATCTCTGAATTTAAAATGTTCATCTCACTTAGGAAACTACTAATAACTGAAAATGAGGTTAATGAACCAAATATTATCAAATTTATCATACTAAGTTTTTCAGATCCTAAAGGGGTGAATGTTTCAACAACTCTTATTGCTATAATGCCAAGTACCATAGAAGATAAGTGGCCTGATATTCCAATTATTACTGCACGCTTCTCAACCATAAAAATCTGTTTAGAGTTTATTTGTACCCCCATCTTAAAGAAATAAATTATCATTCCAAATTCTGCAAATGTTGAAAGTATCACTATGGTTGCTGTTGGAAATAACATCTCAAAACTTTTGTTGTCTCGACCCAAAAATAATGGACCCACTATGATACCAGCCTGTTAAAAGTAAAAACAAAATGATGATTATGATTATGGTAATTGTAACAACAATAATAATAGAAATGCTAACAAGTGCTTTGATGCACTTGTTTAAAAATCCAAAGAAATATCTTTTTTTTTTTTGGATTGTTAGCATAACCCTAACAATAATAATAAACGAGTCATGTTAACTCGTATCTTAAGGACATTGATTAAGGAAGTTAGAAAAGAAATTTAATTTAATTTTTTTTAAACATTTGGGACATTGATTACACACAATTTTCAAGATAATACAACTATATTTGATTTCTTAACCTGTGCCTTAGGGATAACACTGATTGCATTTCTCATGATAAACATAAATGATCACTCTTTTACTACTTTTGAAAGTTTTTGTATGTTTGTTGAAAGAAATAAACTTACCACAATTTGTGCAACAATGAGAGTTTGATGACAAGGACTTAACAAGAAATGAGTAATTCTACTAAGAGCGAACATAAGAATAATCTGAAATGCTAGAATAGGTTTGGTTTCTTTGAGGGGATTTTGTCCATAAAACACACCCTTGTATGTATCTGTTGTCATGTATTGACAAACTAATTTCTCATTATCAATCATTCCATGGGAAGTCAATTGATCTAGTTTTTCATTTTTGGCTTCCATTTCTATTGATTTAATGAAAGTTAATCCTCATAAGAATTAAGTAAAAAGATATGAAACAATGCAAATAAACTTTAGAGAATGTGTTTCTAAGAGAGAGATGATGGAAAGAGAGAGTGAACCAATCATTTTGATAATGGATGAATGAGGAAGTCAGAAGCTTAACGGTTGAAAAGTAACAATTGTTGTTATCCAATAAAATTGAGTAGCCAAAAATAGGAAATTTTAACAAAATAATAAAAATAAATCTTGATTATTATTGCATCATTTCAAACCAACAACCAACCTTGGTATGAGAGAAACTGAACTCAAATCTAAATTCTTGATTTCGAAGAGTTTTATAAACTAACATTGTTTTTTTTTTGCGCACAATATTTTTATTCAAATAAGATAGTAGATTTACAAAAATAGTATTAGTTGTTAGATCACTAATAATCAATAAAATAAATTTGTCAAAAAAATAATAATCCATAAAATAAAATTGTCTTAATACCAATGCCAGTTTGAAAAAAATTACATTCTAGGGTTCCTTACTTTTTTATTGACATTCTGCTCTAAAGATTTGCGCGAGAAACTGTTGTGTTTATGGAAACCTATTGACCAGTGGAAGATGATTCCCCTAAGCCAAGGCTTTTTTGAATTTTGTTTCTCTTGTGCGGGTGATTTGAGAAGTGTTTGGTCAAATGGTGCTTGGAAAACAAACTCATAGTCAGGTATGAGTGCGTTTTCACTATCTCCCTCTGGAGTATTGGCAAGCTAGAATTTTATTTGAGATTGTTGGGACTATTGGTACACCTATAACAATTGATGAGAACACTAGTAATCTTGCATTTGGTCATTATGCGCGTGTGCTAGTTGATATCAATATGGCTGACTTTCTTCCCGACTCTTTGGGGGTTGAAAGAGATTTTTTTTTTCTTTTGATAGTGAGATTGAGTATGAACAACTGCCCTATTTTTGTTTCACTTGCAATTCTATTGGCCATTCTTCTGATCATTGTAAAAAAGACCTTGCCAATAAAATTACTCTTGAAAAGGTTACCACCAAATCTGACTTTGGACAAAAACCCAAACCAAATTTTGTTCCTAAAGGGAATGTTGATCCAGTGAAAGGCTGTAGTAAACCGGTGACAATTGAAGGTCCCCTTATTATTGATATAATAACTTATTATTGATATAATAAGGTCTAGAGAGGCAACATCTGGTGTTTGCGAGGGAGATGTTATAATCCTTGAGAAAGAGCTACTTCCTAGCACCTCTATTGGAATAGTTTCCGTGCAACCTTGTACAGGTAGAAGATGATCTTACCACTGGTCTTGTTGTGAAGCAAAGAGAAGATCAACAAAGTATAAACTATCCTGATTTGCACATTGTTGGTCCCTGGAGTGATGCCGTCACTAATCTTGACTACACTCAAGATTCCTCAACTTGGTGTGATTCACTTTCTGATGAGATTTTAAATCTAAACATTGCTCATGATTTGGAGATTTTGCGGCAACATGTATGAAATGGAAATGATGTCAGAGATGCAGGGCCTTGAGTTTACACTGATGAGGGGGAGAGAGAGGCGGCTATCAAATATTTGAAGAACCGTTCTGCTACTACGGAAAAGCCATTCACTGAGGTGGTTTCTAAGGCAACTAAAAAGAAAAAGCAGAAGGGTTTTCAAGTTCATAATACTCGATCTAAGAGTAGGTTACCAGGTTGATTCATGGATTTTTTGTTGAGTTACATTTCTTTTCCTGCTCTTTTTATTTTCCCTTTTGTTTGTTTTGTTTTTAATTTCTTGTTATTTCTCTTGGTTTGACGTTTGTCCCCTAGTTTGTTTCATCTTTATCGCTTAAGAAGGTTTTGGTATAGTCCCCCTTCTCCTTTTGTTCTAGCTTCTTTTTTAATATATCTAGGGTGTTGCATATGGTTCTCAATCTGCACCTCATTTGCTAAAAAATCTCTTGGAGCCAAGACATTTTTGTGCAGTTTTGGATAATAAAAATGTTTTCCTCTACGAGGTTTTCTTGGAGCCATAGACCATCAACATAATAAGGTTAATGAAAAAAAAATCATCTAAATGCTCCTTCATATCACACAGCATTCATAGAAATGGAGAAAATGTGCATATAATGCAGCAATTATATATTTTACTGTGAGTAACTTTCCATGGCCTCAATTCTTAAGGAAGGCAGCTAGCGACTACAAAATAATTGCGGCAAGAATAATTTCATAATCTTTGTCATGGCCTAAACTTTGTGTGTTGACAATCCCTTAAATTTTTTATACATGCACCGATTATTGCACTAATTTATTTTATGAATCAATATTTATTAAAAACATTACTTTATGAATAAGAATCGAGCATAAATATGGAACATATATATTCATCACTGCTCTAGGTTCGAATCCAGCTCTGGAAATGCAACAACTTAAATCTCTCGAGGAATAATTTTACAATCCATCGTGATCCTACTCATCCTAAAAGAATAATCTCTACAGATGCGCGTTGAAAATACTCAATATATACCAAATGAAGTCACCTTAGAATAAGCAAAAGCAATGCAAAGAAAGAAAGAATTGAAGCAAATTTGGAAGGTTTTAGGAAACATGTTCTATTTAAAACTAAGTGTATACATAAGAATGTTTCTGTCAAATCCTAAACAATGCTATACATTTACTCTTCTCAAATGTGTAGACTCCTCTGGATCACGTGACCCCCAAAATTTAATTTGTTGTTGCACAACTAAAACTGAAGTTTTATCTCCAATATTCAAAGAAGCAAGAATCTCTCCTACAGTTCCCAACTCACCATGCTTCCATTTTCCAAGTTCAGACATCAACTTTGAATCTTCATGCCTCTTTCCAACCATAACAAGATCATAAAAACTGTCCATGTATTCAATAACTGAAAGCACATCTCTTCCATTTGTTACAACATTTTCTTTATAAGAAACCCTATCATTCCTAAACGCACTCAACCTAAACTCACTCAATATTTGAGTATCAAGCGTTTTGCTTCTATCTGAACCACCAACAATATCTTTCGAAGACGAAGAAAAATGAAAGAGAGTAATATTTACATTAGGCTGATCCATCATACGTTTCGCGTACGCGAGCGCTTCTCTATCGTCTGGGCCTCCAAAGAAAAGCACAGCGACTAGATATGTTGATTCGTTCAAATAGCCGCACCAAAATTTCTTCTGATTTCCACGATCGATGAGGACACCGACCGAGCAAGGAGCTTTCTCGAGAACGTTTTTGTTGAGTTGCTTGAATGCGAAAGTTGACTCAGCCATACCTCCGATTATCCATTGTTTATGGAAAGGTATGATTATTAAAGTTATTCTTTTTTCAAGTGCCAAGTAGCAGACATCATTGTGCATTGTAGCATAGGGTGAGATACCTTTATAGCAATGCAATGATACCTTTCCCTTATAAGAATCTTCAAATTTGCTGAATGCATTAAAGATTCTTTCGCTTGGCTTTTCTCGCGGTATGTGCGCAACAAGCACAGAGGCAGCTCTTCCAACAAGCTTAACAAGCTGTAGTACAACTAAATCTATGCGGGTTTTTTCAGTTGCATTCGAAGCAGCAAGGAGGTTCAGAATAGCCAATACATTATCTGGTTTGTGAATGCAAGCTAGTATGCGCAATTCTTCGTCGCTTTGGTGATGCAATATTGTCCTCCTTTTGTAAGCAAGAAACCTTCTAGAAGGATCATACAAAGCTTTCACAACAGGCGACACAATGCCGGTTACAAGCACTAAAGTAAGAACCATAATTGCAAACAATTCATCATCCAGAACCTGCAAAGACATAAAAAAAGTTTCCCTTTAACAATCTTATATACAATACTAGGCTTTGAGTAAATAAACATTTTAGTCTTTGAAATTGTAAGGGTCTTGATTCAGTCCCTGAAATTTGCAAAAAGCAATTTAGTCTCTCGATCAATATACTTCTTTAGTAAATATCCATCAAAACAAGCGTATAATCTTTAAAACTGTTGCAAAATTTGAGAAAAAGACTAAACTTATTGATATTTTTCAACTTGAGGAACTAAATTGACCAACACTTGCAATTTCAAGGATTAAAATGTGTATTTACTCGCTAGCTTATGAAATTGTAATATGAAGATGAATGAAAAAAACATGACTTACATTTTTTAATCTCAGGTTGATCAACAATGCCAATTCAACTGTGCCTTTGCAGTTCATTATAAGACCAAGAGAAAGAGCATCTCTAAATGGCATCCTAGAGAAAAGTAGAGGCAATAAAACCCCAACAGTTTTACCGAAAAAAGCAATGCAAATAATCAACTGAATAATTCCCAAATTCTTCATCTTCTGTATTGCAAAAACATCCGTCCTCAATCCCACGACCACGAAAAGTATCGGTAAAAGCACAACTGAAACAAAACACTCGAGTTTATCTACCAATGCTGCACCTAATGGAGGACCATCTGGTATAGCCAACCCTACCATAAAAGATACAATAATTGCATCTATGCCGATAACTTCACCGATGAATCCACAGAATATTAGTATTATAAGAGTTCCACAAATGTAAATTTCTTGAACAGGTTTTCCTTCTGGTGTGTGTTGAATAGCATATAATGCAGCTGGATGAACAACAAAAACTATGAACAAAATAAGAAGAATGGTTGAACAGATCAATCCAATAGATATTCCTATTGACTTCGTCGATATATTTGCAGCAAACTTCATTGCCAAAACTAAACTAAAGCAAACATCGCATACTAGCGAAGATGACGAAGCCAACCGTCCAATCTCTGAATTGAGGATTTGAAGTTCAGCAAGAAAGCAAGAAATTACTGGAAAGGCTGTGATAGATTGAATTTCTACCACTATAGGAAGCACCTTCGAAACATCATTATCCAATGATACAAAGCGGCCGAGGATATAAACAACCAATCCGCCAAGTATGTAAGGAACAAAGAAGCCTAAAATTCCAATGGCAAACGTCCTTTTCCCTGATCGGAAAATGATGGTTGGATCTATCTTTACCCCAAGTTGGAAGATGAATAACATGAATCCAAAAAATGCTAATGTGTCAAGCACATTTCTTCCTTTTATTGGGAAGAAAGTGTTGGCAAATGCTGAATAGTGACCAAGAATTGAAGGACCTAGTGTCACACCACCCTAGTGAACACAAACATTGTAGAAATAGATCAGATATACATATCATTAGCCATTCATTCTCATTATACCAAAAACCAATGATAAGTGTGTGTATTACAAGTGATGCAGCCAGGTTATATCACTCACCAATGATAATGTAGAAACAAAGTAAAACTATGTAGCCAGAAAATGAAAAGTAGGAAATAAAATAATTTGTTCATTATTAATTATTATGGGTTTAGTATCAACTAAGTGGTGCACCGGACCCGAAGGAGTAGCTCAGTGGTTTAGGTTAGGACACCAAAGAAGTTATACATAAGACATCTAGGATTAAATTTTACTACTAACATTCTCGACAAACTAATTACTAACATTTGTCTATTAATAAAAGGTGCACCGCTGGTTCACAGTAATTACGAAAATAGCATGTGAAAATGGTGCTATGGAGAACAAGCCAAATGCAGTCACCTAAATAATGTTGTAAAAGATCTCTTGTGGTAGGGATTAGACTAATAAACATAATAATCTCTTAAAAAATCTCAACAAGAATGATATAATGAGATAACAAACAAATACAATATTCTATACACATAAACAATCAATGAATAACCCAATACCAAAATGGCACCTTAAAATCAAAATCAAGGTTGTTTTTAGAAACCTCGGTGACAACTATTTGGGCCGCGACATCAAGGTTTTTGATGTCTCTACGAATGTAGCACGATTTTTTATTGTCCTGACTCTGGCACTAGACCAACACATGTGATTACTTTCAACTAATTCAATATTCTTATATTATTAAGAGTGTCCACGTATCAGTATCAGTGCCGTGTCTATGTGATTGCTTTATTCATTGGAACGGCATTGCAAAATTTAAATCTTGATGAAAACAAAGAAGAGAAAAAGCTTGCAAACTTACAAGAATCTGAGAAACAAAACAAGATTGTCCAAATGGCCTGAGAATAAGGTAACTGAGCTGTGTGAAAATGAACATGAGAAAAACTTGGATCAAGAAAAGAGGGACAGAAAAAGCAAGTGGATTTTCTCCTAACCAATATCCCCTAGAGTTGATATGATTAACTGTATGACATATGAAAGATCCTCCAAACTGTGACTCAGTTCCATCATCAGGCATAGAATTGTTGCTAATGCCTTGGAATGACTCCATGGATGGAGCAAGAAGAGAGTGGTTGAGAGACCTTGAGGGAAGGAAGAGAGGGAAAGAGACAACCCCATTTGGATTGTGAGAGAATTGTGATCATGTGGATGGATGAGATAGAGAGAGAGAGAGATTCTAAGTATTAATTGGTAGCGCTATTGGTTCCCTCTTATACGTTACTATTGCTTTGACCATATTTTGCATTTTTTTTTAAATGCTAACTTGTGCACTTGGTTCTGTGGTATTAGCTCACTTATAAAACAGACATTTTAAAATCGCTCAATTTTGGTCTCATCTCAAATATTTAGGCTTAAATTTGATTTGATCATATGTCATTAGTGAATGCAGGGCCGTTTATGTGAAATAGGAAGCTCTGCTCTCTTTTTAAAATAGGTCCTTAGTAAAATAAAACATAATTTTTTTGTGTAGTTAAACTTAAGTGAAAAAGGTGAAATTTATCTAACAGTGTCGTTTTGATTTGTCACTCCTCTGTTGTGGAAAAGGGTAAAACGAATGGTTTATGCGAATAAAAAAAATAGTTTTTCAAATTGATTGATTAAGTGGTTATACAAATTAGGGGTGGTTTGATAGGATCAGATTTATATACAAAAAGAAGAACTAGAGTCTAGAAAAAAACTCAAACGTGTACCGAAGAAAGAAAAAGATATAACATATGTTTTTTTATTTAAGTGGGAGGTGAGTATTAAACTTAATTTTTTGTTTGAGCCCTTTGCATTTGGAGGTCCGGCCTGGTTGAGAACCTTGCACTCCTCCAAGGCCGGGCATGAGTGAATGACATGTCATTAATTACATAATTACATTTTTTTAAGAGAAAACAATAAAAATACAAAATAAAAAAATTAAATTACCAAAAACATTAGTTAAACGAAAATGCTAGTTGTCGCGAAATTTTTTCTCACAGTAACCTTGCGACAGGTGTAAGTGTAGTTTCATATACCCTATGTATTTATAATAATTTTAAGATCGAAGGCTTCTCTTTTATTCGATATACTCATAATGTTTATTTTTTAGATAAATAGCAACGCTCTGAATGAAATCCAGATCAACCCTTTTTTCATCATATGCCCTTGTTAAGTGTGGCTTAAAATCACATCATGTGCAAAAAGGGAGGTTTATGGAAAAAGGTGTATTATGGATGACTTATATCTCATGGCGAGGCACATGGAAACTTAAATGTAGCTTGTTTCTTGGCTATGTCATTGCGCGCGCGGGGGGCTGCTGATTAGTCCTCTTGGGTTAGATAAGACACATTAATTACAATAACAATTTTTCTTAAAAAATATGAAAAAGGTAAACAAATATAATTAAACAAAAGAAAACCTTCCTTTTACTGATCCATGTTGCTAACCATTTAAATCCACATTATATGATAATCAAGATCTTTAAAATTCATACTGAGTCATTCCGAACTTCATAATAATTGAAGTGGATAAAAATATAAATTAAAAAGAAAGAAACATTTCAAATACTTGTAAGACGTTTTATGTCAGATTGATCTCATGAGCACTCGTTTGAATAATTATGAATACCAACATCATACCTTTGTATTTTGCATGGAGAGTATCAATGACTTCACAAAAAAATTCAGCCTCCTTTTATGTCATATCATTAACCTTATACATTTGGATATTAACATTTGCTAACCCAAGTATAAGTAAACACAAAAGATCAATTATACATATTTCCACAAGCAATCCAACATCAATGATATAGGGTAGAAAATTAACAATGCAATAATCCTTAGTAAAAAATAAAATAAAATACAGTACAACCATTGCATGGTATCTCATATGTACCATACCTTTAGTGGATAAATCCTCGTGTAAAACCAAATCCATATGATCAATTCTTTCCATTTGATCTACATACGTACTATAACTTGAATGAGTTTCTATAACTCCCTACCCACACAAAGCAATGACTTCCTTCAGTAGAATCCTTATAGATTAATCTACATAGAAGTATATCATATGGAAGACACAAGGGAAAAGAACCTAAAAAGAAAGTAAAGCTAGTCTATTTGGTTTTATTTAATACTGCATAAAATAATTTGATGTGTGTGTGCGCGTGCGCGTACCTTAAGTATTGTTCAGGTAATCCAAATTTTCAAACAAATTATGCCTCTCCCAGCTTGTACCCTAGCTTTTAGTGACATGCAAACAATATTTTCTTTCACCTCTTGCCAAGTAATTCAAATTCGGTCAAAACTTTGATGGAACATATTTTTTCCCGTTTCAAAAACAAAATACACCACTTTTTAAAATAAAGGATTTTCAATTGCATGAAAAAAAAAATTAAGCACACAACAATTAGCTTTAACCTCAAAACTATTGCACATCAATCAAATATGCATAATAACATAATGTATAGTATCACGTGACATTAAAGGCATATTTTCTACTCTTCACAATCATGAGCCCATTTAGATTGACTTATTTAAACTTACCTACACATAAACACTTGTAAAAACCATTTGACACAACTTATAAAAACAACTTACAATAAGTCCACAAAAAAAAAGCATCTTATTTTCATAAAAAAAATTGCTTATGATTTATATGAAATCAGTTTTACTTATATGATTAGCATGTATGCTTTACTCTCTACAGTGAAATATAAGCAAAAAGAATATTTAGAAGTTAATGTGTGCAGTTATTTATTAAAAAGGGTGTTTTAGATTATATACATCAATTTTTCAAATACATATTTTCTTATATTTCATTTCATATCACTAGTGCAAAATTGACATAAGAATTATGTGTATTATACCTATTTTATTAAAAAAAGGTGTGAGATATAAATAAGGTGGCAGTTTTGTAAATATATTGTAAATTTTGTTTTTGTGAGTAAATTTCAAAACCTGATTTTAAGAATAAATGAGGTCAAATATGAAATAAAAACAAGGTGACAAACTTGTAAATATTATTTTATATATGATTTTAAAAAAAAGGTGTGAAATATTAGTATATTAATTGTTATGTTAATGTT
>Ga0315914_1001043_pt1 | contig 39698 bp, 22 predicted proteins | sample MpolenodulesMG_FD_203920 | JGI IMG/M metagenome (GOLD analysis project Ga0315914, IMG submission 203920) | Medicago polymorpha root nodule microbial communities from Los Angeles, California, United States - elongated nodules | ecosystem: Host-associated > Plants > Roots > Nodule | place: USA...
AAAAGATGGAATAAAAAAAAAATAAAGAGGGAAGAGGGCCCGACTCAGAATCAAATATGAGGTATTTTAAAATACCTCTCTGCCGAATTTTTCATTGAAAATCAGAGACTAATCGAGGTCAGACGATGTATGAATGTAGGTCCCAACGACACGTGTCTGTGACATGTTAGGTCAAAAATTGGGGTATGACATATATGTTTTATAATGTCAAAGCACACATGAAATGAATCGACCTTCTAATGTGTAAGTTTTATGATGTCTAGAGAATTTTGTCCCTCCTAAATATAATGCATAAAAAACAAAGTTCGATCAGTGGCTATCCATAACATATATAAATTTCATTCGTGATTAATATGTTAATAAGCTTTCAAATTCCCCCCAATAACTATAACTAAATGAAAACCTTTATAAGCTTGGGAGTAATATGTTGGCTAGATTCCCATCATACTCCTAAACTTAGCTTGCATTTAACAAAGGTCACTAATATAGTGTTTGGTCTAGCTAGCGGTGGTGTTAATGCAGTCGTGCGTTTGGTAAAAAGCTCAAATATGTAACTTCTTAAAATAGTAGTGAAATCGACATCAAAACATGAGATTGGTAATTTGGACGTGTAACTGAAAGAAGGTGAACAGTAACGTAATATTATAAATATGCTTTCTTGTCTTATTCATGTCTGAAGGATACATATATATACAATACTAATAGGTTTAGTCAAACCTATGAATAATGATAGACATAACCAAAATTAATTATAAATAATTACAAATATACTATTGATTAATGACAAGAATATTCTATCACACCCCCGCAGTCGAAGCGCGAGGTTCACGAACGCTTAAACTAGTCTAGAAATCATTAAAAAGAATACGAGGTAGGCCTTTGGTGAAGATATCAGCAATCTAATGACGAGAAGAAACATGAATGACGCATGTTTGGCCACGAGCGACCTTTTCTTGAACAAAGTGAATGTCCATCTCAATTTGTTTAGTGCGCTGATGTTGTACTGGATTACCAGAAAGGTAGATGGCACTAACATTATCACAATACAACAAAGTAGCCTGAGAGAGTGGGAAATGAAGCTCCAAGAGAAGATTGTGTAGCCAACAAGATTCATATACCACATTAGCAACACCCCTGTACTTGGCTTCTGCACTAGAGCGAGAGAGTGTGGGTTGTCTCTTGGAAGACCAGGAAATGAGGTTGTCACCAAGAAACACACAATAGCCGGAGGTAGAACAGTGGATGTCAGGACATCCACCCCAATCAACATCAGTATAAGAAATAAGTTTCTCAATATAGGATGAATAGAGATGCAAATCATAGTGTAGGGTGCCCTGAACATAACGCAGGATGCGTTTGAGGGCAAACATGTGGTCGGTGCAAGGGGCATGCATGTGAAGACACACCTGCTGAACAACATAAGAGATGTCAGGATGGGTGAAAGTAAGATATTGCAAGGCTCCTGCAAGACTCCGATATAAGGTGGGATTGTCGTATGGTGTGAAAAAGTAAAGATGCTCTTAATTTTATTCTAAATGAATTTGATCCATTGATTAAATTCAACCGTAATTTTTTCGTGGTCCACCGGTGAGGGACTTAATTGATCCCTCACCCTAGAATCCACCTAAATTTTATATACAATGTTTCTATTAGATATTTTTTAAATTTTATACACATGTGAAACTTAAGTTACGTTGTAGGTATTTTCGGAAGTTCAGTTGGGAGTGAGCAAATATTGATGGGAGAAAAGCAATTTTCCTTTTATTCTGTTCATAATTTGATGGAATGGCCCAACAAAACTAACTTATTACGTGTGTGTGTGGAAACACATTCAACACTTTTTTCTCGTGTTCCAACACAAATCTACTGTGATTTTCAAAAACTAAAAATCCAAGCTTTTAGTAAACGTACGTTTGGAGTTGTTTTGATGTGGAAGCAAATGAGCACTACGTCTTTTCTTTTTAACTTGGTGTATTTTGTTCCTCTTGGGAAAAAAAATTATCTTGTAGTTTTTATGTCTATTCTTTTTGTTAATTTAATAAATGTTTTATTTATTTATACCTAAAAATAATTATCTTGTTGGCTTTTTGTCAAAAAAATAATATCTTGTTAGCTAAACTAGGTATATAGGCGATTGAATTATTAAGCAAGAAGGCCTTTCAACATTTTTTTGTTGGTTTAGGAAGCCTTTCAACTTATTGAAGGATATGCGATGTTAGAGCAGTCAAGCAAGGGGTTAATTTTTTCTTGAGGCCGCTAACTTAGAACATGGGTTGTCAAATGCTTAGAATTAAGTCAAAGGGAATCACAGTTGAGGAAACTATGCTGATCTCGACTAATTTCAATTTTCACCAACAAATTTGACACATTCGATGATACAATACAACCTTTACCACTGAAAACAGTTCCCCAGGTCATGATTCTGTATAATGTATGCATCTAAGGTCTGAACTTAATATTGTGTGAATTATCTGAAAATATTAATATTATTTGGCTCAGTTACACATGGCAACAAAGCCTGTACCCGCGTATACCCGTCCAAACCTAACCCAAGTTGACAGGTTTTCACTATAAGAATTCCTCAATTTACTATCTAATTTAAAATTGCATTACTGAGGGATTTAGACCCTCAGTAATTTCTGACAAAATAACTCCTTAGTAACACAAAAAAAAACCTCAATAACGTTACTGACGGAAAAAAATCCTCAATAATTCTGTGAGTTACATTACTGAGGGATAAATCCGTCAGTATCATCAATAATAAACCAGTCAATCTTTAGTGGTGGAAATGTTCCGTCAGTACTGAAGAACCACATGCAATTGTATTACTGACGAATATAAATCCGTCAATAATGTGTATTACTGAGGGATTTGATACACTACTGAGGGATTAAATCTGCCAATAATAATCAAAATAATGGTAGTGTTTAGCTGCTTTGGCTGAGTTTGGGTATGAGTGTTATCCTACTCGAATTGGGTCATATTAGACGGAATCAAGATCGGTGATGACCGAACGAGGATGAAACATTTGACGGTGTACAACCTTAATGGAATTGATTATGATGACACATTGAATGTGTTAGACGAGAGTGATTAAAATTTTACCTTACTCCAATAATGTTGAAGTTAGCTCAGTTGGTATAAACAATACATAAAATATGCAAGGTCCAGGGTTCAAATCCCCGCCACCACCAAAAAAAAATATCCCTTACAAATATAAACTTCTAAAAGCGATTATATGTATTAAAAGCCTCAACAAACGAACTCATAAGAAACTAAATTAGACAACTCAAAAAGCAGTAATATGATAATTTTTTTAAGGGATCATTTTAATGATTTATCAATTTTAATAACTAAATGCATAATATATGTGTGCAAAATTCGTATCTTCATTGTTATCTTCGTTGGCATCTCCATTTTCACAAACGCTCACAAATGTTGGTGGGTGGTGAAAGAGAAAACATGATTAATTTCAATGTTGCAACAATACAAGTTGCACAAAACATTAATGTATATTTTTTCTCATAAAAAGTTTAAAATTAACCAACCTCGTTTCAATTGCATATGTAGAAAAAAGTACAATTCACAAACCAGCAATTAGACAAAAATAGTTGTCTTTAATAAATCAATGAACACTTATATATAACTTACTATCGAGCAAATCTTGCTAAAATTGGTTTAAAATCTAGAATTGTCGACCTACAATCTTTGATATAACGTAACACGCAAGTTTTTGAAATGTTCAAGATATCAATCAACTTGTGCTAAAAAAAAAAAGATATACCAATCAACCAGAATATTTGAAACTCATATACTTTTTCCAAAACCACTTTTTCCCTCGTGGATAGGGATGAGAATAGGTTAGACCGAGTTAGGCTTTGTGAGGCCTGAGTCTGACCTATCAATTTTTTTTTGAAGGCCTAAGTCTGGCCTGCGCCCTGTCATAGACTTACTTTTTAGGTCTGAGTCTGACATTCTGAAAGTTTGATACGGTCTGCTAGCCTGTTTAAAAACCTATTTCATATTAACATATTTAAATCAGCAATGTGATTTAAGTGTAAATAGACTAGAAAACTAATATATCAATTAGATTAAACTCCCTTTTGATAATCAACATGAGTTTTTTTTAGGGAATTTGACTATATATTGTATCATATTTCAGCTCTAGTTTATAATAATACATTTAAATATGCAAAAAATTATTTTATACTAATAAGCTTAAATTACTGAAAAAGTTAACATGTTTTTATTTTAACTCAAAGTACAAAATATAATATAATAATAAATAATATTATTCATATTTACTTAAATAGGCCGGCCTAATAGGCCTAAGAGGCTTTTTGAATGGCATGTGGTCTTGCCTGTTAAGCTAAATAGGCTTTTAAAAAAGCCTAGGTCTTCTCTATTTAAGAAAAAAGTCTGGCCTGGCCTGACGTAAGTTAGGCCGTAGGCCCCTGTAGGCCGGCCTGACCTATTCTCATCCCTACTTGTGGATAATAAATTGGGTACTTAGTTTTTCAGCATCATCCGTTGCAGGATGTCATTCTTATTAACACCGCCAACCAACTTGAAACTATGATGCTCATATTTGATATGTTGCGTACTGTTGGTGTTAATTTTGTTTATATCATTGATTTATGTTAGTGTAAAATTGAATTTGTGTTGCTCAAATTATGCGTACTGTTAGTGTTAATTTGATGGTGGATTGGCGGTCACCCCAAATTTTTTTGTCTGACTCCGCCACTAAATCCAAGCAAGTATGCATCTAACTCTAATTGATCTATGCTTTTGTGAAGATACCATACAACCAGAGCAGATGATAATGACACAAAGTAACCAATTATTCAAAATGCTCAAGATTAGCCAAGTAACCTGAGCAGATTAATAGTTTATAATGTATAAAAAAATTAAGAAAAAAAATCTCTAGGAAATTTTTTGACCCTTCAAAATTGAAATCAAACATATGCTTAGTCTTACGTTTTATGTGCTATAAACGAGTATAAGCTAACTTACTTTGTTTGTCAAACATACCCTAAATAATCTCACATTAATTAATCTAGCTAGCCAACTAATTTAATCTCTAATTAACTAAATGCAATTAAACTATTTTTCTATTTATTAATATGAAATTAGTTAAACTAAGACAGACATGGTTTATATCTTTTAAGTCAGCAAGTTAAAACAAACACTGTTGTCCAAAAAATAAAGGTAAATTATCTTTGAATGCAATAAATGTTATGAGATAATGAGAGTTAAAATATTTCAATATGACCTATGAATATTTCCTATGATTTGTCATTTTCTTTAGGGGATTGCTTTGATTTGTCTCGTAGTGTTAAGGAATCTTTATGATTTGCAGTATCTCAGTATCTGTCAATATACAAATTTCATCAAGCTAGTATTGCTTTAAACATAGCCAGCTAATCAAGTCCAATGCATACACACAAATGACATAGCAAAATGATTAAAAAAATGAGAAATTTTGCCATAAACTTATCCTCCCTAGTAAATAAGATCACATTAAAACATCAATAGGACCAACAATAAATAACTGAATATTGCAAAAGAAAAACAAGTATATCTTATTATTAATTTCTTGACAAACAAGAATAAAATCAAATCACAAATTTTGTAACACCAAACAAATATGAAAATAAAAAACAATATAAAGACAAAAGCATCCTTTTAGGCAATCTTGTCATTCATTCTCAAGTTTAGAATTGTGCCTTGAAACATTCAGGAGGCATTTGTCCATTAAATCTTTTGGTATCACGACAATAATCATAGATCATATAATTATTTCTGACCCAATTCATCTGACCTAATTGAGCATAACCCAATTGTTTGTATGTAGGAGAAGTCCACCAATTTGCAGCTATATTTAAAGCACATTGGTTAATACTAATTGCTCCATTCCATTTACATGCTCTTGCTCTAAAATGATTAAATTTGGCTACAAATGGTGCATTAGTCCAATTTGTTTTAACAAGTCCACCTCTTGTGGCCCAATTATCTGCATTCCATAAACTTGTGTAAACTTTCATTCCTTGTTTGTTTGGGTATGCAATGCCCTCATTTTCATAGTTTCTGAAAACCCTAATTGGTATACTATCAATATACCACCTGTGGTAACAAATAATGTAAACCATGATATACAAAGTTAGAAAGGTGTAACCAATACTTTCTTATAGAAATGAAAAGGAAAAGGCATATGTACTATCAAGATAATATTTTACAATGTCAACTGATCACAAATAATTTTATGTGATTTTTAAAATTCTACATCCCTTATGCTTATTTTGTAATTTTAATCTCGGACACAAACTCATTTAACTATTTAGAGATTATAGAAAAAAAGTTCGTTAAATTGGTCGTTTTAAAGGGTACATTTGCTTAAGGAAAATGTTACATTGACGTCATTTGTTTGTACCATCCTTATACACCCCCCATGTGGCACTAGGGAGAAGAGAGAGTGGGAGACAAAGTTGGTGAGTGTGTGGGGGCCACGTCGCCACATGTCACTTTTGTGTGTGGAGGTTAAAGGGGTGTATGCCACGTATAGTGGTCAACATATCATTTCTCTTTGGTTAATGTGTCAATAATCAATATCGTATAGGATAATATATTTAACTCTTAATTTTCATCTTTCAAAACAGTTAAAAATAATAATCATATATAAAATTTGAAATGCGGGTCATTAATAATCATTTTACAACAATGTATATGATATTTGAAATCCGTCCATTAAGGTTACATAGTCAAACTCTTATCACTGAATTGACATTTCATACATTTATATTTAAGACAATTTTTTTATTTTTTGTGCAAATGTAGCTTGTATACATAAACAAAGGTAGAAATTAAGATTAAAATCAACATTTCTAATGATATAAAAATTTAAGATTAGTTGATAGTACCAAAATTTTAAGAATGAAGTGGATTAAAATTAAACTTAATGAATGCTTAGTAGAGTTTAGTAGGATTTTATCAACTTACACAATTTCAGTAGGGTTCCAATGGATAGTATAGTTATGAAAATCAGCAGTTGGGTCAAACCAAAGATAAAATTGTTGCTCTCTACTTCCATTTCCTTGTGTGTATATATTTGTATGAACAATGTAAGGTTGTCCTGAACTATTTCCTAAGAACTCAAAATCTAGCTCATCATGTTGGCTTCCTGTGGAAGATAGCTGCACAAATTTTTATGAAATGAAACATTAGGATATTTTTTGCCTTATGTAAAATCTCATTTTCATGTTTTTGTTAATATAATGAGATTAAGTCAATTGTTCTAATGCAAATTTAAATTTATGTTATTTATTGGATTGTCTAGTTGAACTTACATAGTAGGCTGTAACTGTTCCTGCAGAATTACCAGGGACCAATTTGATTCGTGATTCAATGGTTCCAAATAAGAATCGTTTCTTTGTTTCTGCTGCAGATCCTGCAATTCAAATGTAACACCACCATATATTACATGTTAAGTTGACTTAAGAAAAATTCATTTACTTATTTATATTCAAATATATAATTAACACATTGGTTAAATTTGTTATTATTGGGTATGATTCATAATTACTGATAAGTTGCCAAGGTCACTGGAGCGACCATCCTTCATGCTTGACCCAATCGTTTGTTGGGTTGTGACCAGGGTGCGGGGGCGAAACCTCCCACTATCCCATATTATGATTCAAGGGTAATATTGTAAATTGGATCGTCAATAAAAAAAACCTAAGTTTGATTAATAAAAAAAGTATAGCACCTCACTTATTTGACTATATCAGAATTTTTTTCATTTATTTGACATTCAATTGCCAAATATTGAAAGATGCACCATGTAATATAAAGGCAAACATATATAATCGAATTAATATTATTTTTTTATAATCTAATTAAATTTGATGCAAGTTATAAGTACATAATTTAAATTCTACCTGAAGTTTTATCCAACACAAGTTGGAGATCTTCTCCCTGAAGCAATGCATGTTGAGCACCCCATGTAATATACATGCTTTTGGAGAAATTTGCATCAACTAACATAATGCTGTGTATAAGAGCAAATAAGAACAAAGTAAACAATTTTTCAAAATTTGCCATAGTTAACTCCCTTGATTATAAATATTCTATGCCTTTGTGAATTTGATGTTCTATGGAGTTGGAAACTTGCAATTGGATATTTTTTCTTTTGGTTTTTAATGTCTTTATATAGGAATAGTTTGACAGAATTCTAAATATTTAATTAACTGGTTGTCAAGGATATTGACATTCTCATAGAATTTGATAATTTGAAATTGTTATTTGAAAGTGAGAGCCATTAAGATTTATGTCAACTATATAAGTATAAATAAATTTAGCTCATGATATATGACAACTATTTGAACCAACAAATCACCTAGTTTTTTTCCCTAAAAAAAAAAGTAATAACCAAGTTCTTTAACCAAAAAAACCATGTAGAAAAGCATGTAGTCAAAATTCAATGTTAGCACAAAATGTATAATAGTTCAACTCATCAAATATAACATAGTGTTAGAAGTATTTATATTAAATCACCCACCAATGAGATATTTATGTTGGTAAGAGAAGTTGATCCCACACTCTTGAAGATGAGATATTTATGCCGATAACAAATGTTGATCCCACACTCTTGTGAAATATGAGTCAACTTGTTATCATGTGAATCATCATGTGTTTGACGGTTTTGTTTTCCTTTATGTACTCTCTCATCCATTATGTATTTCACATATATTAAGGAAATTTAAAAGTATAATTAATGTGTATATTTTTTGTGTATAATTATTATTTTTGTTAAATGAATTTAATCAAAATTTGTAAGTTTTTAGAAAGTTTGTGTGTTGTGTTGGTGAGAATTTGCTGGAACGCGGAGAGAGAAAGTAATATGTCGTGGGTAGGACTAGTGCAAAAGATCAATCAATATTGGACTACCCTAATTTGAGTGTTGATTAATTGAGTGATTACTTTACTAGAATAGAAATAAGGAATTTCATACATCAACGTGCATACCTGATTGAGGAAAAAAACATTGGGCTAGTTGTGCCCTATATATACCAACTTACCATTATTAAGGACACTTTTTTTATTCTTTCTTTGAAGGTTATTTTCTCATTAAAGAAGTAAAATGAAAATACTTGATATGAAAAATGAGATTAATATTTAATATTTATACTAACAAGTGAATTGGTTCAATCACGATTCTTTCTAAGTTTCATATTACGAGATAGAACCAAAATGAACCACAATCAGTCAATCGGTTCAATAATTTACATTCTTTTGTAAAAACAATGTACTTTTAATATTTTATATTATTTTATTAGTCATATGATTAAGTCGTAACTCAACTTATTGAACCATGAATATTGGATGTTTGATTACACATCAATCATATTTCACCATCTTATTTAGCCCCAATACATGGGGCAAAAGCCGAAAAAGAAGTAGTTACTGTGTTATACTTATACTCTCTCCCTTTCATATTATGTGACACAATTAACTCCGTCACACATGTTATCGCATAATTATAAAAATTTAATATTTTGAAAATATTTATCGGGACAAATCTAACATCTTATATGCTATCATTTATATATGTATATTAGTAGAAAAATATGCTCAATTATATACATTTTTAAACTAGATCATTTAAAATGAGACGGAGTGAATATTGGTGAACACGTTCAACTCATGACTTATAATTTTAATGCACACTTTGTTTTGTAATTTTTTTGAAGCTTGTGCTTAATACTCCTCATGTCTTATATTCAGGGTCGTTCCTACGAATTCTGAGGCTCGACTCTATAAATGAAAAGAAACCCGTAATAAAATATATTTTTTTAAAAGAACAGTGTTCTATTTAAAATTTTTAAAAGATAAGTACAATGTGTCATACATATGTTGTAACCCAAAGGTGAAAATCACCACCGTATACATGAGAAACCTCAAACCACCATCCCAAAAAAACACCCACCTAACACCAAAAGCAAGATGACTCAATTCTAATAGGCCTAAAACAAGACAACAGAAAAGGAAAGTGGAAACCTGGGAAGTAGTGGGGTAGTACTTAGTAGTACTACTGAACTATATATTTTTTTAGGCCCATACCTTGAAGAGGCCTAACTCCATTGAACGGTTTGCACACCCCAAGGTCCAGCCCCCGCTTATATTGAGTGCCTTTTTTAAGATAATACACACTTTAAGAAAAAAAAGATTAATTAGGTTGAATTCAATAGTAAAATAATGTGTTCCTTAAAAAAAAAAAAAAGTAAAATAGTGTGTCATTTTTAAAATAGTTATATTAAACAATAGGGGTTGAACCAGAAACATATTCTGCAAATTTGCATTAAAATTACTTACATGAATGACTTTGACACACTATAACTTTGTCATTAAAAAGTTTACATTCAAGGATAATGGAATCATTTTAAAAAATGCTTAAGGTAGAATTTAGGCAGTTAGCTACATTAGCTGCATCGATTGAGATTGTTACTCTATGCAGATTGAGCTTCTTTGCCACTTAATGACACCATCCTACGAAGTATATACACTCCTCGGATTAGGCATGTCCTGGTTTATCCGACACCGACTCTTATAATTACATTTAATTATGTGATTTTCACAAATTATTAGCGGTGTCGGTGTATAGGTGTCCATGTCCGTATCCATGCTTTATCACCATCTCATGCAAGTGCTTATGCTGGCAAAGTTTCCACTTCAATTTCCTCCCTTTTGCAGGCTAACATAGTAACAACCCCAAACATATCGCAAATGACTAGTCCTCAACTAGTTGAACCATTTTTTAAACATCCAACATCAATAAATATTTTGACATGTTAGCTCTTTAGTAAGGAGTATGATTTTTTTGCAAGCCACTAAAGGAAGTTTTTTACTCTTTTGGGATTGAGGTCTTCCAAATTTCGCGCCACAAATTTTCTTGGTAATTAGATGATGGTTGCGTTCTTGCTGCTCACCGAGTATTGACCAATTTTCTCACAATGCTAAATTACTTTGTCTCGAGCTTCTCCAGGATTAAAGCAAGAGGTAATCAAGTCTCTTTTCGACTGCTTTCTGTCAAGATCAATCAGCTCACCCATTGTAAAATATAATTGGTTTGGAATTCAACTGTCAAACCAAATTCTAACATTCTCGCACTTAGCTCCTTTTCGATCACATTTCTTGCAATTAGCATACTCCTTCAAGCGTAGCTGGGTTGATAACATTTCTTGGCTTCCAAGAATTAGCCTCTAGGATATATCTGGTTTTAAAAATTCTCCACATTAATTAAAGAGTTTTCATCCTTTAGTAATCTCCAACAGTGTTTTCGAAGGGACGTGAACATTGAACACTATTGAATCAATTCTAAACTAACAAGTGAACATTTAAGAAGTTGAAAAGTGATTTGCAGAAGAAGAAAAAAAAACCTTCTCTGGTTTCTTGCAATATATTTTACATCATTTACATTGTACAAAAAAGAAATTATCCTCTATACATGATATATGTAATTACATGTATAAACCATACTAATTTTTGTGCAGCAAATTAACTTTTACATGACTAATAGTAACATCACTATTTCCCTCCACATTTTGTACATCAAAATTGAAGAATCTCAAACCAATAAAACAAAAACTACAATTCAAATCAACTACCTAAAAATGTACATATGTAACCCAAAACTAAGTAAAAGTTTTGAGTAATTTCTCAAAATACTACCAAACACTATTTGTCGGTGCGCCTGAATTGATTGAACATCACATGCTTAAGATATTTGGATCAGTGCAGCACAATGCAGAGTTGTTGGATCTAAGAGAAAAAAATATAAATTTACCCCTCTCTTAGATCTAACAGCTTCGTAGCGTGCTATACATAACTCCTAGATCCCTATTGAATGCGGACCCACATTCCCTTGCTAGGCACGCCACGATGGACAACATAGAGTATATAGTATCCCGGAGGAGCAACATCACCGGACGGAGGCGCCAATGATTCAATACTAAAAACCCCTTGGACATTTTTGAACATGGTCCTACTCTTGATAACTACAAGCCTTTGACTCATACTATACCCATGAGTAGTAAAAGGTGGAAAATACATAGTAATCTTAATGTCATTCTTAACCACATTATTATTAATATCTTGTGGCAATTTAAATATTGTCTCTAATTTGTGACCATACTTCAAATTCTTTGTTGAAAATACCTCATCAATTATTGGTCTATACTTGTCAAGAGTTGGATCTAAATATGGTGGAGAAAATCCTTCAACTCTAGTCTCAGTTGGGAATTTATCTACATCCTTGTATGTATCATGTGTGTTACTTCCAGCTACCCAAATTTTTCCATTAGGAAGCAGTGCTGAAGTTGAATGATACATTCTTGATATTTGTGTTGGATTCAATTGTGTAAACCTTTGACCCTTTGGTTTCTCTGGATTATACAATGCTGGTGTGAGGTTTGGAGTATCAGCATCCCACCATCCTGCTGTTCCCCTTTGTGCACCATTGATGAACAAAAGTTGTCCATTTGGGAGGATTAGACAATCCCCCATTGTTCTCCTTGATGGCATGTCTTCGGTTTCCCATTTCGCGATTTGATCTGTGATTACCATCCTGATTTATAAAAACAGATTGTTATAATCGAAGAAGCACCAACATAGACACCAGACTCGACACTGATATCGATAAATAATTTAAGAAAATGACATTTATGTAATCATACGTCAATGTCAGACACTGACATGCACTGGACACACATTTGATCATATAAAATTCAAGACTATATATAAGATGAAATATTGGTTAAGGAAGATTTTTTTCCGATTAATACCTGTTACAATCTATGGAAGCAGGCAGGAATACTTTATTTTTTTGTTCAGCCAAATAGAAAGCATCAGGTGAGTTGCCACCACAAACAATAACCTCTGCCTTGATGGTTGCATTAGTAGCTAGATTTATAGGGAGGAGGGCAGACATGCCGGAAGCCGGATAATTCCGGGAACCACCATTGAGGACCGGAAAGGTGCGGACAATTTTGTTGGTGGTAGGGTTAAGGAGGAGCGAACGGTTGTTCGAGAAGATGAAAAGGTTGCCATCAGTTGAGAGATGAACAAAAGGATAAAGATTGTTTTCTTCAAGGTCTGAAGTTTCATAGAGAAATGGAAAGAAATAGGGTTTTAGAGGTCTTTTGCCTTCTATTCTTGGGAGGTACTCGTAGCTAAATGCCCTACGTCCTCCTACTACAATGAAATCTCCATTTGCAAGGATTACTTGAGTTCCATACCTAAAATGAAAAAAACATATAAAACATTAAAGCATCATTTATTGTATTTGAAAGTTTTATAAGTGTAACAAATGAGTAAACCACCAAATTGGTCTCTATCTTTGTAAGTCATATGACGAGGGATCTAATTGAAAAACTTTTGACAAAGACATAGACTATTTTGAAATATTAATAGAGTCAGAGACTAATTTGAAAATGGCTTACAAAGACAATGACCAAATCAGTGGTTTACTCGGTAACAAATCATATCAAACCATTATCTTATACTTTATTATATTAGTTCCTAAAATACATGAGAAATGATATCTATATAACCATTTTAAAAGAACTTTTGTGACAACTCTCTTTATATGAGTCCTTAAGTCAGGTTAGAGGCTTTGGGATCCATATTTTTCGTCAATCAATAATATTATTAGAGAGATTTCTTAGAAATTTGTTTTCGGTAAAAAATTTGGATCCCTTAAACATTTGATCTGAGTCATGTTTTAAGGTTTATACAAATTAAGAGTTGCATGTACCATCTTGCTTCTTGCAATGCATTGTCATATTCCCTCCAATCACAATTGTTGCCTTTGCAAGCAGCAGGACCACCATAGTATCTGATTGTTTTTGCTCCATCTAGGAAACCACCAGTACTTATGAGGGTCCCATCAGGTGCAAGTCCTCCACTGGAGCACCATGGATCTGCAATTACCTGCCCCAGAATTTACAGCATATGTTTGTTTAATCAACTCATGATATTTATGGGTTGCTCAATTGGTTTAAACTAAGGTTGAAAGAGTTGAAAGGTTCAAGTTTAAATCATAGTAAAGAAGAAAATATCAACAATAGCTACTGGTATGAAGTAATTTATTGGTTAGAAATTCATCCTTAAGATAAATCAGCGAGAAATTTATGGTTCGAATCCTTACATATTAACCTATCAACTGATTTATGGTCAGAGAAAATAATCACTACTCCTTAGCACTAATAACATTTGCATATCTAAGAAAGTGTGTTAGGGAGATTTTATGTTTGTTAATTTGTAATAATATTAATTTTCTTAAAAGCGATTAAAAAAAATTGGATTAATGTACATGACAATAAAATATTATATTTTATTCAAAAATAAAATATTATATTTTATTCAAAAATAAAATATTATATTTGTTCTTCTTATTTAGTTATTATTAAAATTATTTTTACTAAAAATAGTGACGGCCCATCTTTGGATAACTTTCTTTTTATTTATACACCTAACAACAAATATTACCTAAAACTCATATACACACAACTTCAAGATCCCGAGTTTAAACTATTTTCTAACCATTTTAAAATTCTAATTACAAAATCTAGTGGAGAAATTAGAGACGGATTTCACCTTTTTTATATTTAAATTTTTGTCCCTATGTTTTATTTTTGGTTTTTTTTTCATACATTTTCTCCATAAGAGATAATCATATTCAAGACATTGTCGAATATTAAACGTGGGCACCTCTCTTAACCATAATTCAAACTTATTTGTTTATAGTATTAAAAATATATTCGAGTTATATAATGATGATACCAACCTTGATTGGCCTAACTTGATTTGTAGCAAGATCATATTCCATTGAATGAGCAAAACAATCAACTTTATCTTCTTTGCTCTTTAAATCTTTGAAAGGAGCACAAGGTACCCCCTTTGGTAATAGAAGTCTAGAGACACGATAAATGGTAGCATCATAGACAACAATTTTGTTTGTTGGCATCAAATTGATTTGCATTGCAGATACACCTGAATTTTGAGAAAGAACCTCCCAAAGTCCTTTAGAATTTGTTTCAAAATCAGGCTTAGGTATTCCTTGATCTGGTCCAGGGATTGGAATTTCAAATGTAGGATGATTTTTTTTGAGTTTAGCCTCCACAACAAAGACCAAACATGAAAGAAACAAAAGTGTGACAATCAAAAGAACCTTGTGCAAAGTTGTCATTTTTTTATTTTTTTGTTGTTGGATTACTTGGTTCAATGTTTTTTTCTTTGCTCATATACAGCACCTAAAGGCATAAGAATTTTAGTGTCTAATAAACCTTTGCATGAGCTTTAACATAGCCACTGGTTGGATAAGCCATTTGCTTAAATATAGCAAATTGATATCTTCGCCATGTTTGTAGGAGAAGGACAACCCTCCCTTAATTTTCTGTTTAGGGAATTATAGACAAAGTTGAATAGAAGCCATTTTAATTTTGTGACAAAAAAACATGCACCTTCCAATTCATGTGACAAATGTATAGACATCAAACAACATTTGTAGCTACAAACCATGCATAACATTTTTATTCAAGGAATACTTGGTTCTTTAATTTTATTTACATATATTGCAGGAGGCATATTAAACAATACATCATTATACATCTCACTTAATTATAAGTCTATATTACATATTGGCCCAATATTTAAGATCTTTTTGATTATAGAATCCAAAAACACCCCGACTCTAGCAAACAAAAAATGCAACTCATATATGTGTGTGCGCGCGTATATGTGCTTAATTCCCTAATAACATACATTTGAACTAATATTGGGTGAGGTCTATGTTATCTCATTCAACACTTTCAAGAATATCCTCTTCAACTATTACTACATCCGCAACCTTCTTATCATCTTCATCCTTCTCAAGGTTTTCAACTATCACCACACCATCTTCTCCAATATCACATTACCTACATTGCGACTGAGTTAATTGTTAACCATCTTCTATGCAAATATCTATGCTCTCAGGCCACTACATCATCTTGACGAGGGTGATCCCATACTTGGGACGTAGGAGGAATTAAACATTCGTCCTTCAGATATATTTGTAATAATTATGATTGTTACACACAAACAACAATAATACTAAATACAAACTAAATATTGATATTCCAAAAGCATCTTGACCATCATAAAACGATTTTCCTTCTCATATGCAAGGAAATGAATCAATTACTTTCTGATGGTGCCCCACGTAAAAGAAAAAAAGGTTTTGAGGGCCCTATTCCAGACAATAGAATTACCATATACTTTTATGTAATAAAAAAGCCATATATGGAATAATCATGCATCTGTCCCTAAGTGGAGAGCCAATTCTAACCGGAGTCAAAGCATGTTTGACATCGTTTAATCGATTCTTTGTCCCAAATAGACACATATAACACCCACAATTATTGTTTAACTTTGGTGTAAGATCAAGATGAATAATGTGATGAGTGTCAATAGACTGACCAAGCATACTTGAAACAACACAAAATCCACAATGACCATCATCTTAGACATCCATCACATTTTCAATAAGTTGATGCATTAACTACAAGATTTTCTTCTTATGTGGAAGTCGCGTTGAACTATAGAAGAGCTAAGAGATATAATACTAGCACGCATACTCTTTTTACTTGGGAACGATGACTTCGGCTGAGAAACTAATGCATCTGAATAAGTTTTGTCGACATGATCAAAGAAAGAATGTGATCACTTAGTTGACCATTTAAATGGTCATCTTTCTTTAGTGTACTTTCTGTGTTAACCATTTTTGGAGGTGGACATATTGAGGTTGGTTTTGGTGAAACAAATTGTCGAAACAACTCATTTGTATGTACCTTCATATTATTATCAACAAAGATAAATCGGGCCGACATAATATCATGACGTGTTAGGATAATGCAAAAAAAAAATAAAAATGAAACAACACATTTTTAGGTTACTTGGACATTTTAGATTCTACAATCTGAACCTAGTTGGCCTTCCTTAATAGCACTGTCGTCGTTGAATCGTAACCTTTTCCAATTTTCCAATGAGTGTGAATTTCATCCAAACGAATGAGTGTATTGTGCTTCATCTTCTTAGTAATTGTACATGTACACTACAATCTGTATGTAACCATAACTAAACAGCCACATTTTGATTTATCCATACGACAACTTGCTACTCGATCCACGTAGTCCTCAATAAAATACAATGTGTTCCTTGATATATGTTTCCTACCAACTTTGACAACAACACATATCCTTTGAATCATTGTTCCAATAAAATCATGCTATTTTGAAACAATACTTGTATATAAGTATGCTTCAACTTTATCATGTTGTTATTTGAAGCCCAAATTTTACAGTCACCCATAATATTGCATAAACATTTTCAACCGACTGTGAACAGAGTCAACTATGTTTGTCTTTGTATTTCTAGATATGCATGACGCGGTTAGTCCAATACCTTGCAACTTTCTCCTTCACATGCCCCAAAATAGCAGTTTCCACATATTCTAAATTTTTTGGAAAATTTGTGCACACAATTTTGAACAAACGACAAGAATCAACATACGCTTTCTCTGAATCATACACCATTATAGCTTCCCATGCATCCATGATTGTTTTGCATATATTATGAAACTATTTGAATTGAATAATCTGAAAATTCCAAAACTCGTTTAATTTGAACTGAAGGGAAATTGAAAAAGTGGAAAGGTGCGCGAGATGCTTGAAAGATGAAAAAAGAAATACTTAAAAAAATGAAAACAAGTTTTTGTATCCATCTTCAAATAGTTTGTGAATGTTGCAATTTGTTGCAATTCATCTCAATCTAAGATCTCCATTTAGGCGAGACACAAAGCAAATTGACCACCTTTAATTATATTGGGCCTAAACAATTAATCCCTACAACACAGTCGGTTCAAATAATAGGTTTCATTCTTTATTAAAAAATAAAATAATTGGCCTAAAAAATAACTTAAAAATAGCTTAGTAGCTAGAATTCACCACTTAAAATGAATAATTAGAAAATATAGGGTTTAAACCTTGACCCCTAGATATCATAATGTACATACCAACCGAACTATGCTCAACTCAAATTTGTTTTTCAATACATACCTTCACTATTTTTATATCTAGTCAAACTCTTAATTTGAAATTCGATTATAAAAATCACATACTAAAATTAAAATTTCAACTAAATAAAAATATAAAGAAGCTCTCAACAGAAATATAAAGATATAAACGATCTCTCTCTTTCTTTAATTCGATTTATTTTAGCATATGCAGAAAAAAAAAATGGTCGACCCTAAATAAATTTTATGACCTTTATAATAACATGCATCCAATTTAATATTGGCTGAAGTAGTTAAAGAAGATGAAGCATTTTCAATTCTGAAATGAACCCTTACCTCTTTAGCACATTAAAGAAGATAAATTCATGATTCTGCACACTAACTAACGTAAATTTTTGCATTGTTTTTCATGCAATCAATCTATATATCTTTCAATACACAATGAAACTTCAATTAAAAATAAACACACTGACTTGTTCACTGTGCTTTTTTTTGCAATTCTTAAATAATTGTATATAAAACCATTACAATTACTAGAATCACCACTCTCTCTATAATGGAAGATCAAAGAGATAATCTTAGCTCCAAATCTGGTTCTTGATTGTGATCACTAGATTCTGAGTTCTGACTGCTTGTGGAACCACTTCTATGCTTCTTGGTATCTATGTATTGTGAGTCCTATTTATAGAAGAAAAAATTATTAAAGGTTTTTATTTATTTTTTAATTCATTGTTAGATTATTAGAAGCTAGGTATATTTTTTATGATTTACATCTTGATACATTAAAGTCAGACGTTTTTAATGATCTGATGATTACAATTGATTGAGAGTGTAAAAATCTTTACATCGACAGTGTGTAAGAATGAAATCTTTTTTTTTGTTGTGTTGTATATATATGAGATATATATGCTGAAAATGAATCCTTACATATAGGTTAAGTAATGGTTTAGTTGTGTTGGATTGAGAAGTGGCATTGGCATGCTCCCATAATCTGATTTGAGATAAAGAATTAATCATATAAGCAAGAAATTCATCATGACAATTTCATTATATATAGAACAAGATTATAAGAAAACAAAAGTGATCAATGTAAAATTAACACATTTTGCTTTGATTATGAATAATAATGGAACTACTTTGGATGGAAAATTTAAGTACCTTGCTGAATCAAATACTGGCTGAGAATCTCCAAATCTAATGTTTGTTCTATCATATTGTGGTAGACCCATCTGCACAGAAAAACAATTTTTTTTTAATATCCGAGTGATGATATTAAGAAGAATCGAAGAATCAAAAAAAGAAAATTATGAATGAAATGTTTTTACATTTTAGATGTAAGAATTAATTCTCTAAGGTATTTTTCAATTTTATCTGATTGGAATTGTCCAATTGAATTCAGAAAAGACTTCTTGTAAATTGACATAGAAACTTTGTTTTTGTATATATACAGATTAAAGCAACTTTATAATTCATTTAATGTTAGTTTTTCTGTATAAAAAGACTAACTGTAATGATGAATATGATGCTAATATATGCAAAAACATTTTCTTTTAATTATTATTTTGATGATATTTTTCAGCTTGCAGACACAACCAATTTCTTCTCACCTAGGGTTAGTGATACACAATTGTACTTTCAAATTCAACCAACAATATACCAAAAGAGAGTTAGCCCAGATCCAAAAATAACATTTCTAGGGTTATTGGATATGTTATATGTTTGTAAACTTTTGAATAATATAAGATGATAAGTATCATGTCATGTCATTAAAACAAAGGAAAGAAAAATCAAGGGTTAGAAAAATAGTTACCTTGATTGCTATGGGGACATTACAACCCACTTGAATATATTGTTTTTGTAGTCATAGTTATAGTACTAGTAATTAAACATGACATATATGAAAATATGTGCAAAACTACTCATCACAAAAGAATGAAAAGGAAATATATAGTACCATTAAAAGCATAAATAAAATTTGGGATCCAAGAAAAGCAAAAAAAAATTACACTTACCATAATGTTTGGTTGAAAGCCATGTGAAGCTGAGTATGATGTAGATGAAGATGAGTATGAAAAAGATGATGATGGTATTGATGAATATGGTGTTTGTATTCTTGGATCTTCCTACATGATCATGAGAAACAAAATGAAATTAATTAATTCCACTAATTAATCCAAGTATAAAAGTTTTTTTTAATAATCAAAATACAAAAAAAAAATTATTAAAAAAAATGAAAATTGCTAGACTAGTTTGATTTGAGCAAAGGGAGAGAGAATTTAAGAAGCTTACATTGATAAAATTAGATGGATGAGGGTTGTGTAGAGGAGGATGAAAACCATAAGCCATTTCACCATGTAATCTAATTTTTTCCAATTGAGCAACACCTAATCCTCTTTGTGGTTGCTTTGGTTTATCTTGATTGTTTTTCTTCCCTTTCCTTGATGAAGATCCACTTACTCTTTCATTTCCCATGTTTGAATCTCCAAAATAATTACTACCATCCATGTTCTAATTCCTTCTATATATCAAGGTAGAGATATAAAGGTATATGGTGGCTTTTCCTTTGCAAATCCCTTAAAACCTTGCTTGGAAATGAGATCTCCTATGCTCTTTTTTAAGCTATTAGCACAAAACTTAGGAATAATTGCATAGCTGGATCAGATTGTGTTTAGATTTCAATCTTAAGTTATAAATATACGCCTAGATTCTATATGATCTTTATCTCTCTCAATACTTCAATTATTTTTCTTGAGTCATGTGAGAGAGACTATATATAATTTCTCTCTAGATATAATCACGCGTTAAAGACTATAATAACTCCTATAAATAAATAAAAAATGAAAATGAGAGATTACATGTGTTAGTTTTCACATTGTATCACGTTAAATTAAAGTACCTCTTGTATATCCCCTTATGTTTAAGTCAGTTGGTAGGGATATTTCACATTATATACAGGGTTAGGGTACGAATCCCGGACACTTGACTTCTCCATATTTAAAATATGTAAGCTCTCTAGCCACTAGGCCATTGGATAAAAAAAAAGTACCTCATATACTTATCTGTTTGTATATTATTCTCCTTTTTCTGTGTAAACAATTAATTAAAGATAACATGTTACAAAACCGTAAGTCTTTTATTCAACTAGTACATAAGATCAACATATATGATTCGACCTTTCGCTCGTACAAAATATTAGATTCAAATTTATGATTTTCTTGTTGATAGATTATACATAAATTTTTGTTTCAAAAATAAAGGTTATACTTATATGTAAATTTCAAAATTCTACCTAATCTAACATTTATTTATTTTTTGAAAGAAATTTATTTATATATAAAAGGATATATTTTTCTTTAGTCATTAAATATAATATATGATCACATATGATTTTTACCAGTTTCTTTTTTTTTACCCAAATTTCATTCACTAGATTTGAAAATGCACATTAAATTAAATATGAGTACATCTCTCAATTAACATTCGAATCTAATTTTTGCATTCTAAAAATCTAACACCTTCCGTTAAACTCAACCTTATTGATGATTTATTAGCTATTTATTATTATTGGTACTTTGGAGACTATCTTTGAAAGTGATTGTCTCTAATTTAAAAATGTTACATAAGCTGTATTGGTATAGGCTTGTAGCCACGCGCCACAAAGGTAGGGTGCAAGTGAAATTTTTAATATTTTTTGTGCATCTTTATTTATTGCTCATATGATATTGGTGATTGAATATTTGCATTGTTTTTTGTAGATGTTTGCTCAAACCTTCTTTCTATTAAAAAATTAGACTAAGGTATGCTATGATCGATGATGATGAGGTTGTCACTTTTATCATCAGTCTTTATCTAAGCAATCAGCATATATAATCTAAAGTGGCATATAAGTAATTAATTATAAATTAGTTGTCTCTGATTCTTGTCCACTTGATGGATTTATTTTATGGTACTTTTATATAAGATTATTTTGATTACACTGATCAAAGTAGATTACATAACTTCGTGTGCCTTAGGAAAAAAAATATTTATCTGGTCAAGAAAAAAAGGAAAAAATATTTATAAAAATTATAACAAATTAAGCCACGAGGGAGTAGGTTCCACTATGCATGTGGTTTCCTAGTTCTCGGTCAATTTGTCTCAGCTGATAGTACCTTTGAAGGGCCTAATCTAAAAAGGCCTAGCTGTAAAATTCCATAAAAGTAGCTTATTAAGGAGGAAAAGTAAATCAAATTTGGTAGTGAACTTTTCAATGTATCGATTGATTGAGAGAATTCTTATATATCTTGAATATTAGATAGATACCGACATTTCGTTGATAAGTTTATTCAAAACTTCATTTCATGACATTGTATAATTAGATGATAGATACATAGTCAACTCAATCAAATTGGACGTTAGCTTTAAAAATTGAGAATGGTTCCCAAAATATAAGTTACGGTTCAAACTTGATTTTTACTTTTAGACAAACATTAATTGGCAGTAAAATTGTTGTTTTTGAGACTTCTACCTACGGACAAACAACATTTAATGATGAATTTTGTTTGTGCTTAGAAGTATTTTTTTTCTTTCCATTTTGTTTTGCAAATTTAAGCCCCTCCGTTGAGGGCCTTGTTGTACTTGCACAAGGCATTGGATAGGTACATAATCAAACAAACTTCGGGTATAATTATGTTCGTCATTAGCAATTGATAGAGGTTTTGATCGGGTCAAATTGTTATTGCGGTGCATAATGGTTGTTCTTATGATAATGAACTTGGTGTTGCTAGTTTCAACCTATCTTTTATCTGAAGGTAAACTAATAGAGTCGCTCCTAATCTTATTAGAGCGTATTTCAATTTTTAAAAAAACTAGGGTTAAAATTAGAAATTAAAAATAGAAAGAAAATCTTGGAAATTGTGTATTCTTAATTTTAAAAGCTTTAAATCTTGTCTTTTTAACTTATGCATTTATTGATTAATTCAATTTTAACCCTAGTATCTTTAAGTCCATATTTTTGTATGAACTGCATCGTTAAAAAGTAGACATAATAACAATCGGGTGAGTTCACTATTAATGAAATCTTTTTTGATAAATGGTAGGTTTTGTGCAAACTTATGCTAATATTCTACTCTAGATAAAGCAACTTACAAAATATGTAAGTTTCCACAAAAAAATTGAGGATAACTCATAAATTTATATCTTTTTATACAGAAAAATGTTACCAAGTATCCTTGATGTTGTTTAAGTCTCAATATGCTAACAATTTGTAATTATGACATTGAAAAATATTTAATTTATACTTTCAAGACAATACTTCTATTTTAAGGTTGTTTAAACTATGCTCTTGAGACATTTATTAGCATGACAATTTTGTATAAATGTTATACTCATGTTAAGGTAACACAATTCATGACTAGTCCTCTTGCTAGGGAAACACGATTCATGACTAGTCCCCAATTTTTTTAACCACTGCACCCCTTTGTATTGCTCGGCTATTAGCATGTGAAATGTTAACAAATGTCTCATGAGTACTTGTTAAGAATTTAAACTGAGAAATAGAAATATTTTCTTAAAAGTCAACATCATAAGATTTTACTAACGAAAATTGTATATTCATAAGTTGTTTTTTTATAAACTACCTTAACAGACTTATAAATAATACATTAATCCTTATTTATTTACATAAGCTGCTTTGCATAAGCTCTAAAATAAGTCGATCCAAACAGGTCCTAGGTGTTAACGTACACATATATAGAGAGAGTTTTATTTTTAGAGGACATATACAGAGTTTTCTTAAAAAAAAAAATATAGTTTAATTTTTTGTTTTAGGGAAATACAGAGTTGAATTTGTATGCAAAGATGGTGTACAATTTTTGTACACACATTCAATTAGATATCATCATTAAAATAAGTAACAGTCTTATACAAATTTCTAAATTTTGATATATTATGAATGATTGTATACGTAAAATTGTATTATATCGTCAGTGCATATAATAATTTGTTCAATAGTGCATATTAATAAATTCTTCTATTACACCATATGATTATATATAATATTGTAATAATTCTTATTAGTAAATTCTTCTATTGAACTATGTGGGTCATAATCATATATCTTATGAGTTGTATGTGTGGTGGAATAAGAATAGCCTCCAATTTGTTGGCCAGACATGTGAACCCTAGCAAATTACAATAGACCCCACAAACCCCAACAAAAGCATGTCATTTGTTGCTTAATTAGACGACAGAATATAATACAAAGGTGTTAAGATTAAAAAGAAAAAAAAATGATTTTGTTACTTTACGTTATTTAGGGATCTGCCTCTTTCCTTAATTTCTTTTTCTTTTCCACTTTTCTTTCTTTACCTTTTTTGTTATTCCTCTTCTCTTCTAATGATTTTCTTGGACACTATGGTTGGGTTGATGGAAATGCTGACCTAAAAGGTACTACTTAATTATTATTTTAGTTCTAAGTCTCCACTTCTGCATCCACTTAGAACTAATCACACTTAGAGCTAATTAGTTAGTGACTTGGAAATGTAGACACTTAAACTACCTATATCAATCAAGATTAAGTTGTATCTTACATCTTAGAAACTTCTATAGCAATGTAATGTAGAAAAGTAAAAAAATATTGTTTAGATTATGTGGAATAAATGTAACAATAGACTTTTTAATAACAAAGAAAATTCCATTTTCAACTTCTGGATAAAGTAAAATATTATTATTTGTGGTGGCTAAAAGCTACTTTTGTATTTGGTGATCATTTGTGGTGGACGAGCCATTTGTCATGTTTAGGCATTGGCTAATCCACTTTTTGTATCTCTTTTTGGCTGCTTGTAAATTTTTAGTGATCTTCTTGATACGCCTTGTGCTGAGGGGACTGCTGCAGCATGGTTAATATAATTCATTTCGGCTTGTTAAAAAAAATAAAAAAAACCAAAAATATATTCTACTTAGAAACATCTTGGAGCACCTATAAATATATGAGAGAAATTGTACCCCCACTATATGAACTTATGCCCTAGCTAGAAATCACTTTCAAGACATTACATCAACTTTTTCCAACTAGATTTTCTATTTAAGGGCTATTGTTTACAAAAATAGAGTCATTCCTCTTCCACTAAAAGATTTTGACTTCACATTTATTCAAGCTCTTTGAATTCCTTTTGTGTTTTTGGTTTCTTTCATAATTCTAATTTTGTCAATGTGTTTCAACTTTTTTTACTCTTGTGGAAAATGAAGATAGTCACGATCACTTGGGGACTACTGCTGACTAGTGGCAATATAAACCCTCACTACTATTTTTTTATTTATTTAGTGATTAGATTATCTAAATTTCCATAGTGATTGAATTTTGTAATCGATTTTTAAATGTGTTTGTGACCAATTTAGAGACAATTTGCAAAACGGAAATGCTAGTTACAGCGAGAGGCTAAATCTTGATGGGTTCAGGAATGATTTGTCATATTTGTGTTCCTTAGATTTTCAATTTAGTTCACTTTTGGATCATAAAAAATAAAAAATAAGATCAGCAAACCGTGATTTCTGGCCAGACATAATTTTAATTGGCTAACTTGCCTTTCGTGACCACATCATGATAAATTCTTTCTAGATATATAGCAGCACTCTTTGCAAAATGTCGTTGAACCACTAGTTGTTAATGTTAACGACCAATTTAGTGACCGACTACATTTTTAGTCTCTAAATCATTCACTATATGATAAGTATTTTGTAATGACAAGATTAATATTTATAAAGAGATAATTAGAAAAAGAGAAAGAAATCATCATATACCAAATCTCAGATAACGATAATGATGATTAGATGCAAAGTAAGGATTAAAACAAGGGATTATGTTGATCCGATTTGATTTTAGTGTATTATTATGGACAGAGATACAAAGAGATTGTTTGTGCATCTTTATGCATGTTGTAAAATATAGAAATAAGAAAACGTTGACAAAAGGAAGTGGAGAAAGATGTAGGGAATATATGGTATTACCTACTATATACATTTGTGTGGGCACATGCAAACTCAAACATGCATATGCAAACTCAAACATGCATGTTGCATACCGCAGGAATAGAAAAGGAAAATTCAGTGAAGCCTAAGTTTCATATCAACATAAATCAGCCACAACTTTATCGTGTATCAGATTTCCAAAATTTTATTCTGTCAGATGTATCACACCCACACGGGGACTTGAGCCTAATTTTTTTATTCCTTTTAAAATTAATCCTAATTTTAACGCGCATGGTAGAATTAATCTTTTAAAGATAACTGAGATCTATTTAAGAGGTTGACCTTTTTTAATAAATGTTTTTCCATACGCACTGGACATGAATCAAACAATGAACCAAACAATGAACCAAATGGTTAAGAAACTCAAAAATTTATCACTTGTGTCACATTATGTTGATTGAGTCTAATTAACTCTCACTGTGGTTATGACTAAACAATTAATGAACCGACAAGCTTCAAGATTCAATTCACATCGATTAAATTAGGGTTTTCCTCACAAGTACTCGTAGAGCATCCACATACACTATTTTTTGGTACATAAATGCGTCACCCTTTTACTCATCCTTAATTTATAAAAATTATTAAATGGGTCCCACCAATACCTTTATATTGTTTATCAATAACTCTATTTTATTACATTTTGATATTTTAACATAAAAATATTGTGAGACACACAAAAAGAGAGAGTGTTTATTGTAATATCTCTTCTCCTGTTTTTATCTCCAATGGGGTACCATCGCTTGTGAAGTGAAGACTCTCCCTTATGAGATGGTCTTAGGGAATTTGTTAAACAATCTAAAAAAACGGAAGTTTTATATTAAAAATAATATTTTATTAACTTTTAAAATATTTATTACACAATTCCAACATAAAATTATTATATTTGCTTCTTTGACAAATGTTTTTTTGTTTTGTTTTAAGAAGATAAATTAGCACATTCAAATTGACATCACTTGTTTGACAAATGTTATAAGGGCAATTATTCCAATTTTTCATTAAATAATTAAACTGACTTTTTTTTATTTTGAAGGAAATTAAACTGTCTTACATATACATAATCTCCTATATTAGAATTGATCCTTTTTCTTTACACTTACTCTTGGAGTCAATGGATAACTTATAAGTTGATTTATGTATTCTTATAAAAGAAAAAAGTTGATTTATGTAGTCGATCCCCCTTGATAAGAAAATGCTTGCTTGGTTGGTTCCAATTTTTTTCTCCCCTAAACGTAAACCAAATCAACCCGTTAGTCTTCAATAAACAATATTTAAGTGCTTCTATGATCTATAGGATTATTTTATTTGATTCATGACAGAGAATTCAAATCCTTCGATCTGTCACAAACATTTTGAGATGGAAAATTCAGCAAAGAGAATCTTCCAAAATTCTTTCAAGATCATGGACCCTGAATCAAATTAATTTTCATAACTTGGTCTTATGTATATACAGAAATATATAAAAGTGAAGTATACTCCACCCAAGGTTAAATATCTTTATTGGATTGCAGTAGCAGAGTTATGCACCCGAGAATGTGTGTATTAATAAAGAAGTTCAATCATCATTTCAATAAAGAAGTTCAATCACAAAATCATTCAAAAATCCTTAATTAAAAAAAAAAAGGATCGAAACTAGGAATCTGTTTATTTTTTAAGATTTTTTGAGTGAAAACTATTTTGGTTTCTACAAAAAAAATTGAGTCCATATTAGTCTTCAAGAGAAAATTTCATTGTAGTCCTTTACAAAAGTAAATTGGATCAATATAGTCACCAAACTAATATAATTCATTGAAACGTCTTCCAAATGATGATGTTGATTTTTTATTTTCAAAAGCAAAACAAGAGTTTATTAAAATGCCACAATGGAAGAAGAACCATGAATACTAAATCCACCAACACCAAATTAGAAAAGTACAAGGGGTACACTGCCGACATAAAAAAAGATTGTTTTGAGAAAGATGTTGCAACACTTGTGGTCCTGAAGTATTGACACGTTGTTGCTCCAAGCTTCGGCGGACTACCCAATAAGTGGCATCGAAGCTCTGGTTCGACTTAGTGGAGGAAGTAGAGTGGATCCTATGTTGGATATTGATATAGGACGTGTGCACTCACACTTGTCGGGTCAATTGTTATACTGTAAGTGTGAGCGGTTAAATCTCACATCATATATGAATGCCTAAAATGTTGTATATATAAGAGAGATGATTCATATACCCAATGCCTTAAGGTTTTGGGTCGAGATGTGGTCATCTCTTTTGGTCACCATTGACCCGTTGTATCTCTCCGCTTCCTTGGACTTTCCAACAACATACTAATGAATCCCCTTCAAGGTACTTTGGAAACCTTAATGTTTTTTTTACAAGCACACTAAATGTATCTTTCGATATTAATTTAAAAAAAAAAAAAAAAAATCTTACACTCCACATATGCACTTAAGAAGAGGAAGATGATTCAAATATTGTTAATCGCTGAGGAATATGGTCAAATTAATGTCATTTCTTATGTGCACAAATCATGTATTTATAACACATCCATTGCAACGAAAAAACATGAGAAAACCACATAAAACACAAGTTTCGGATTGCCTAGAGAAAACATGAGAAAATTGTATATGGGCTCCCAATATTGCGGGCTTCCAGGGGGAGGGCAATGATTAGTACCAAAATTACCTATTTTCACTTATATAATTTAAGGCACTTATTGACTTATTTGACAAGAAACCTAATGACAGTCACCTAATTCAATGTAAATATCAGATAGCTAGACCCTAAGTGTTATTTCATGTACTACGACCTTTTATTAATTCAATTGAATGATCTTGAATGGTGAGCAAAGAAAAATGCCAAGAAAGTTGAATACAAGTCAATTCTCTAAGCAAGCAGAAGTGCTAGCTTAGCAAATTGAATCATAAATTGAAGTCTAGCTACAGTTCGATGTAGCAAATTGCAATTTTCCCAGTGAATTATGGCGGGTTAGTGAGCCAAGTGGATGAGCTGACAAAGACTTCAAGGGGAAGAAATCACAATTTGCTCAACAAATTGTCACTTACAAAAAACTATATAAGGACAATTCAATCACAATTTGAGGCATTCTATCATACTTTGAAAGGGAGAAACACAGAGATTTCATAAGACAAGGGTTTATCAAAGTTAGAGCATTGGATCTTGAATCTTCAAGCATTCGATGCAACATCATCTCAATATTATCTCTGTGTAAATTGCCATGAATACGTGATTTGACTCTCATTGTGTTAGGATTATGCGTAGTTAATTATGATTTTGATGTAAATACTTGATTTGCATGGTTATATATTAGTTTTGTTTTGTTATATCGATGTTTCTATTTTTGCCTTAATACTTTTCTGACATTAAACTCTGAAATTTATCATTTGATTTGGAAAGTGTTAGACATAGACTTTTTATTTAAAAGACAAGTGAAATGTTATTTTATTGAGCAAAACATCAGAAATTAAAAAGATAAAATAGATCTCTCGTTATCTAACAAACATGAATATGTATGGGGAACAATAAGCGAAGTTATAATTAAATTACTATGAGTATATAATCAATCAAAGAAAGACATGAAAGGTGATGAAACTTAATCTCATCACAACATTTAAACTCTTACGCTTTCATTACATGATAATTTGTTATCCAGACAATCACTTTTTACAAATGCTGGCTTAAAATACTGAAAATTGTCAAATTGTTCGAACTTTATCAAGTCTCTATCGATCATTTATTACATATATTTTGATATTGCAAAAATACATTACCAAGTACCAAGTGCCTACACGACTACACCCCAAAGCTCAACTCCCCCAAATATCAGGCCTATGATGTGCAATGCAACGCTCGTAGTTTGGCACCTAAATCTCAAAAATAGAGAATTAGAACCCAATTTTCATTCTACAGTGCCCGACATTGTGTTTTCATCATTTCCTTGTACTTTGACATCATGTAAATATCTTGGGTCATCCATTGAATCTTGTATGATTCAATTATTTTGAAAATCACTCACAAAACATACACACACATATATTTAAATAATATAGAGGGTTTGTAAACCACCCATAAAAGTGGCAACACCCCTTTCTTTCTGGTTAGAAACCATCGGGTAGCACTTGGGTGCCATTGACTTTTGGTGTCATTGGTACCTTTGTGTCTATCTCTCTCTTAACAACTCATTCTCTCTCATCTAAATAATTTATTTTAATTATTCATTCACCATTCTCTCTCATCTAAAATGAACCCATGTCACCAATGACACTAAAAAACTCTGACACCCAAGTATTTCCCAAAACCATCACTACAAGAAACTTGATATTTAGTTGCAGCCAAAAATCGAAGGTAAATGACATAAATGCGTGTTAGACCAGTATCTCAAGTCAAATGAATAAAATAATTAAGACACAAATCATGCATTGACTTCTATCTAGTTACTGCATTCATTAATTTATTTTATTCATTGTAATTATTATCAGTCACTGCAATTACTAGTGTTGTCTCTCATTTTATAATTTTAGTCAAATGGATTAGTTGTAGTACAGTATTGATCCACGGTTTCTGTTTGTATAAAAGTAAACATTGTTATATCAAATAAATTAAGCATTCTACACAACTCTTTCTATATGGTATCAGCCTTAGCCTAATAGCATCTCACGATCCATATCTTCTTTACCATGGCAGCCACCACAAACCCATCAAAAACAAGTCTTCTTATCCATGCTTCCATCACTCTTAAGCTCTCTCGAGCAAGTCATCGTGCCTGGAAACGTCAGGCTACCTCTCTTCTCTCCGGCATCCAAGTCATTGGCCATATTGATGGAACCACACCCTCTCAATCTCCCACCATTCTCACTGCTGGTGTCTCAACCCCAAATCCAGAATACACAAATTGGTTCACTATTGACCAACTCATCATCAACCTTCTTCTCTCCTCTATGACAGAAGCAGATAGTATATCATTTGCCTCCTATGACACTGCTAAAACCTTGTGGAATGCCATTAAAGCCCAATATGCGAACACCTCACGATCTCATGTAATGTCCATCAAAAATCAAATTCAGCATTGCACCAAAGGTGAAAAATCCATCACTGATTGTCTCTTTTCTGTCAAAAGTCTCGCTGATGAACTAACTGTCATTGATAGAAAAATTTCTGATGATGATCTCACCCTCTATGTTCTCAATGGCCTTGGCTCTGATTATCGTGACATTGCTGCATCCATTCGTACTCGTGAGAAACCCTTCACCTCTGAAGAACTTCATAGCCACTTGCTTGCTCATGATGAATATATCCGTCGTGAAACCCAGGTTGAAATTCAAGTTCCAACTGCAAACCTAGCCCACAAAAATTTCAAAAATGATGGTCTCTTACCAGCACCGTCATCTGGCCGTGGCTATTCATCCTCCAATTCACGTGGCTCATATTCTGGTCGAGGTTACGGTCGTGGAAAATCCAAAGGTTTCAACAATCGTGGTAACAGACCTCCTCCACGCTGCCAATTCTGCTCAACTGCTGGACATATTGCTCGCTACTGTCCACACATTCCAAAACAAATCAACTCCCCGATGGCTCATTATGCTTCTGCCAACTCCACCAACTCTAATTGGGTCTTTGATACCGGGGCCAGTCACCATGTTGCAAACAGTCTCAACAATATGCATATTCACTCTGAATATGATGGTCCTGAAGAAGTTCAGATCGGTGATGGTACAGGTTTGAAAATCTCTCTTATTGGCTCAACCACCCTCCCTACATCAAACACAACTTTTCATCTCAAAAATATTCTCTGTGTTCCAAATGCAAAACATAATCTTATCTTTGTTTCTAAATTTTGCAAGTCTAACCATGCTTATGTTGAATTTCATTCCTCTTTTTTCTGTGTGAAGGATCAGGTGACGGGGGCGGTTTTGATGTGCGGTCCAACTAATGGTAATCTGTATATACCTATAGCCCAACTTCCTCTTCTCCCACAACATTATCCACAACCACATCCACCTTCGATCTTTGGCATGCAAGATTTGGTCACCCATCTCCAAAAATTCTTACCCAAATGTTGTCTACTTGTGGTCTATCTAGGAACTTTAATAAAACCTTACATTGTAATTCATGCTCTATTAATAAAAGTCACAAACTCCCTTTTTCCGTGTCCTCTATTCAAACTACTTCTCCACTTGAACTTATTTTTTCTGATGTTTGGGGACCATCTCCTATATTGTCTGTAAATGGTTACAAATATTATCTTATATTTGTGGATCATTTCACACGCTACACATGGATTTATCCATTAAAAAGTAAAACAGATGTAGCTGTCATATTTCCACAATTCCACTCTAAAATTGAAAACATTTTCACCCGCAAAGTCAAGTCCATATATACCGATGGGGGTACTGAATATTTCAAACTAAAATCTTACTTCAGTCATCATGGAATTTCCCATTTTGTCAGTCCACCTTATACCCCTGAACACATTGGCATTGCTGAACGCAAGCATCGCCATATTGTAGAAACTGCTCTTACTCTCCTCTCCCACTCCTCTGTCCCACAAAAATTCTGGTGTTATGCTTTTCAAATGGCAGTGTATCTCATAAATCGCATGCCCTCCCCTCAATGTAATAATAAATGTCCTCATGAACTTCTGTTTGGATCCAAACCTAACTATCACAACCTCCGTGTTTTTGGGAGTCTATGTTATCCTTGGCTACGTCCTTACTCACAAAACAAACTCTCAAATAGAAGTTTGCCGTGTGTTTTTCTAGGACCCTCCTCTCAACACCATGCTTACCAATTCTATCATATCCCAACTAGAAAAATATATCTCTCTAGACATGTCATCTTTCAAGAGTCAACTTTCCCATTCACTATAACTCACTCAGAACCTACCCCCCAAAACTCAAGCCCTACCACTCCTCTACAAGTGTCTCGCCATCCACTCATCCTTCATCAACTATATCAAAACTTGCCTCTACCAACCACACCACCAATAACCCCTCAAAATTCAATTGCCTCTTTACCTACCCCACCTATATCAACAAATCAATCACAAACCCCTACACCACCCACACCATTATCCGACCAAAATTCATCAAACAACCATACTGATTCATCATTACAACTGGATTCTCCTGCATCATCACCGCCTCCGCCATCAGTTTCTCATCGACCAATCACAAGAGCAATGAACGACATTCATCAACCAAATCCAAAATATCTTCTCACTACCAAACATCCACTCCCTCAGTTGGCTGAGCCCACGTGCCTAAGCCAAGCTATGAAAACAACTGAATGGCGTGATGCTATGAGCCATGAATTTAATGCCTTAATTCAACAACAAACATGGGATCTCGTTCCTCGACCACAAAACAAAAATCTAGTCGGATGCAAGTGGGTTTTCCGCATAAAAAGGAAAGCAGATGGTGACATTGAGAAATACAAAGCAAGATTAGTTGCAAAAGGCTTCCACCAACGCCCTGGTCTAGACTATACACAAACCTTCAGCCCTGTAGTTAAACCAATCACAGTGTGGTTAGTCCTCTCCTTAGCCCTTCAACATGACTGGCCACTACGTCAACTTGACGTTAACAATGCCTTCTTGCATGACACTCTCACTGAAGAAGTTTATATGCAACAACCTCCAGGATTTACACATCCTGACAAACCACATCATGTTTGTCGTCTAAGAAAATCCATCTATGGTCTTAAACAAGCACCACGTGCTTGGTATCAAACCTTGCGTAAGTTTCTTTGTAGCTATGGATTTGTGAATTCAAAATCTGACTCGTCTCTCTTTATTATGCAAAGCCATGGCACAATATTATACATACTTGTGTATGTAGATGATATAATTGTTACATGAAACTCTAATGCCAAGGTTAATGACTGCATCAACAAGATTTCCAGCACTTTTTCCAACAAAGATATGGGCAAACTACATTACTTTCTTGGTGTTGAGGTCATCCCCACATCCACAGGCTTATTTCTCTCCCAACACAAGTATATTGCAGACCTTCTCGAGAGAACAAAAATGATTGATTCAAAACCTGTCATCACTCCTCTATCAACATCAGTCATCTTATCAAAGGACGACGGTTCTCCCACCACTGATGTTACCTTTTACCGTAGTACCATCGATAGTCTCCAATATCTATCCATGACACGGCCTGACATTGCATTTTCTGTCAACAAACTTGCTCAGTTTATGCAGCAACCTACAACAACACATCTTACAGCTCTCAAGCATGTTCTACGGTATCTCAAAGGAACAATCTTCCATGGCCTTCTTCTTCAAAAACCAATAACTTCCACTCTCACAGCATATAGTGATGCTGACTGGGCAGGAAATAAAGATGACTACACATCTACCTCAGCTCACCTTGTTTATTTCGGGTCTAACCTCATCTCATGGAAATCATCCAAACAACGAGCTGTGGCACGGTCCTCTACAGAAGCTGAATATAGAGCTTTAGCCAACACCGCAGCTGAACTATGTTGGCTTAAATCTCTACTCCTTGAGTTAGGTATATCCTCGTCCTCAACACCTTCCATCCTATGTGACAATCTCAATGCTACATATCTCACTCAAAATCCAGTATATCATACCCGCATGAAGCATATCTCCATTGATATTCATTTTGTCCGCGACTTGGTGCAACAAGGCCAAATAAAAGTTCAACATGTTATCACTATAGATCAACTCGCAGATTGTCTGACCAAGCCTCTCTCAAAAACTCGTCATGATTATCTAAGGAACAAGATTGGTGTTTCTGATGGCACCCCAATCTTGCGGGGGCGTGTTAGACCAGTATCTCAAGTCAAAGGAATAAAATAATTAAGACACAAATCACGCATTGACTTCTATCTAGTTACTGCATTCATTAATTTATTTTATTCATTGTAATTATTATCATTCACTGCAATTACTAGTGTTGTCTCTCATTTTATAATTTTAGTCAAATTGATCAGTTGTAGTACAATATTGATCCACGCTTTTTGTTTGTATAAAAGTAAACATTGTTATATCAAATAAATTAAGCATTCTACACAACTCTTTCTATAATGCGCATTTCCATGAAGTGATTTTGATTTCATCAAAAGCTTCATCCACTATTGACTCCTTTGAAGAAAAAATAACCTTATTCCTTGCCTCCCATGTTCTTTGCATGGTTGAATGCCAAATTCATATCTTGTCTCATTCATGTTAATTTCAGTACCCAAACTCCTTCAACCCAAGATCCCATATCTTGTATAAAGTGATAAGTGTCAAATTCCTCATAATTTACATATCACTTATTAACTTGCTTTGCAAGTAATCTAGTTAAAAATCCCCAATTAATTGTAAATATATAATATTTATAGTTTTGGGTCAATTAAGTTGCTTTTACAAATTTCCTTCATATTTTGTAGGTTTTGGAGATTAATAACCAAGTAGGATAAAGATCAAGGATTCCGATCCAGAACACATTCGATGGGCGAGCTAAAATCGAAGGATTCGAGAGAATTTCTAGGGAAAATGCAAGAGCAACTTGAGTCTAACGAAATAAGCCAGACTCCTAAAAAGTGATAAAGTTATCGATATTTAATATGCGACACTTCTCAAACAAGATTACATCTAATGGAAATAACTTATCAATAAAAAAAGAGCAAGGTAAAGAGCCCAATACAAGATTGTTAATTGATTAAATGTTGTTTATGTCAATGTCAATGCGTAAACTTTCCTGTATACATACTTGAACCTATTCCAAAATAGCACTAGTTTGGCCATAATATATAGATAGATTCATAAGTTCCCTAAAAAAAAAAAAGATAGACTCATCAGTAGTAAAAAAATAGGAAAATGTACATTTGAACATAACGCGTCTTCTTAATTATAGAAGTAATTCATATTTTTCCCACGTTTTTTATTCTTGTTGAATGATCCTATTATTGAAATTTCAATATATAAATTAACAATTGTTTCATGATATAATGTTTTACTGTGTTGTAGCTGCTGGGCTCACACCACGTATATTTCTTTAAGTTGTTTATGATTTCTTTCACTTTCTGTTCTAGCCTAACTAGTGTGAATATAAATAGACGTCAAATTTAAATATTGAAAAAATAAATAATAATTTAATTGTTTTATGCATGTGTTGGTAGGATTTTTTTTTGTTGTTGCTATATTCTAATGTTTTTGACTTAATAATTTTGATTTGTCTCTTAAATTATTTGGAGCTAACTACATCTCTCTATCATTGAAATTAAATAAATTTAGTTTTAAAATTGATTATTTTCTAATAAAATTGTTTGGGTATAATTTTTTTTTTAATCCCGCAGTTCCAAGAGGAAAGAGGTCATGGTGATTTATAATTCGTTCGAAGGTAAGTGAATCTAGTAAAAAGTTGTTCTATAAAAAATTAAACTTAAATTCTCCTAAATATGTTTTATAATTTCTCCCCTCGTTAAATCTTGATCAATCCATGTATTCAAGGTCTAAACCCAACATTTTTTCTTTCTTTCAAAAAAAGGCTATGCCATAATTAAAGATACACTCAGACCTTTTAAATATATCTTTATGCTTCCAAAAATACCATATCTCCATTTTTTGGATATGATTTCCATTTTCCTTTTAAGTATACAATTAAATAATCACCTAACTGCATAAAATATTTAATGTGTTGGACACAAGTTCGAACCTACGATTCTCTATTTCTCACACTTAATGTGTGTGATTATCTCCACTAGGCTATTTTGACGACGACAATAACAACAAAAAATAACACCACCATCAGAACATTATTTCTTTAATATTTCAGATTCGTCGAAACCTACACGTTTGTTTTTTTTTCTTTTTTCGTTTTTGTCTTAACCATTTAATTCCTCCATTCTCAGGAAAAATGAGCTATAATAATCTAGAGCATTGTTTTAGACATAATTCAAACTCAAATTCTAACAAATGATTTGCCTTCACTAAAGTTCATCTACAACTTAAAGTTCAACCACTTAATTTATTAAACTTAATATTTTCAATGCATTAACATTTAAAAAATGTATATCGTAAATATGACATTTGCAATACATAATTTTGGTTGCTCAATAGACATCTCAATATTACTCATTTAGTTTAAAAGAGTTGATCGAAAATTACGACCGGATCAAATTTTACACACAAAAACAGCCCATCGGAAACTTAATCTCGATCGAAATTGAGGTGTTTATTAAGCAACATTCTAATTTTTGGTAAAAAGAAATGATGCATGATGTGGGCTTTTAAAGCCCAACAACATGGGCTCCATAACCAGGCTCAACCCAAACCTCGGCTTCGGAGTTAGGTTCGGTTTATCAGAAAAACAAAAAACAAAGAAAACTGTGAAACATTGAAGATAAGGATTTAAAGCCACTCCATTCATTTCCCTCCTTCTATCATCACAACCCATTTCCATTTTCACCAAAAAGATTACATTTTTACTCTCAAAACTTCAAAAACCAATCTTCATTTTCATTGTTTTTCTTCTCTCTTTGTACCCTTTTGAAGCTTCCGAGGTATATGTTTTGTTTCATACTATGATGTTTTTTGTTTTTATGTGGCAATTCTTTGAGTTAGTTTTTTTTATTTTACTATATTAAGTTGAAAATTGAAGTTTTGTTAATTGAAATTTGGACTATGGTAATAGATTATGTTAGTTACGAAGCATGAATTTTTATTAAGCTTGGTTGAAATTTTAACTCCTTAGTGCATTTTTGTTACACTGTGTTTGAAATTGAAGTTGAATGGCCAATTGGAGTTAATTCATTAAGTTAATTGTGTTAATTTTGAAAAAAAAGTGCTTTTTGGGTTTCATGGCCTCAGCCAATTTTCTATGTGAAATGAATCTGATATATTTTTCCATAATTGAGTTTGAGTTTTGAAAGTATGTATTTTCTGTCTATTTAATGTATTCTTGTTCTATACTGTGCTTGAAATTCTAACAGAATGCTTGATTCTTCACTAATTTAACTTAATTGTGTTAATTTTTAAAAAAAAGTGCTTTTGGGGTTTTATCACTTTATGGCTTAGCCAATTGTCTTAATGAAATGAATGTGATATTTTCGTTAATTGAGTTTGAATTATGGAAGTATAATATTTTTTTTTGGGGTTCCATTTCTAAGAGTTAATTGTGTTTATTTCACTTTACTATATATATAGATATAACAATGATTACTTACACATGAATAGAAGGCAAGCGGGCAACAAGATGCGCCGCTTGTCCTTTTTGGATGACAAAACCAATCCTCGTAAGCTTATTGATAACACAATTACTTACTACGTTGAATATTGAAATTGATTAATTGAACTTTGGAATCACTTGAGTCTCTTTATCGCATTCTTGTTCCACAATTTTCTTAAAATTGAAACAGAATGCTCAATTCTGGTTAATTCACTAAGCTAATTGTGTTAATTTTGCAAAAAAAGTGTTTTTTGAATGTCATGGCCTAGCCAATTATCTTAATTAAATGAATGTGATGTTTTCCATGATTGAGTTTGAATTTTGGAAGTTTTTTTTTTTCCGGTTCAATTTGTTAGTCTGATTTGAATTTTAGACTTAATGCTCAATTGCAATTAATTCACTAAGCTAATTGTTTAATTTAAAAAAAAAGTGCTTTTGGGTTTTCATGGCCTAGCCAATTATCAGTATGAAATGCATGTGGTATTTTTCTATAATTGAGTTTGAATATTGAAAGTATGTTTTTGGTTCAATTTGTTAGTCTGATTTTGATTTTGGACTATAATTTATAATTTGTGTTTGGTTGTATTTTCATCTTGTTGTGAGATATGTTAATATGTTATCTTGTTATGTTACATGGTGATGATGGAAATGTCAGTATTGTGAAAATAACATTGATGAGATAAAGGAGACAATTTAATTTGTCTAAGAGTTTGATTGTGAAATCCAGATATTGAAAGTCAACAACCTAAAGTTTTTTGTTTATTGATTGAAGCTTTGAACAATTTTAATACACCATGCATGAATGAATTGATAAGAAGTAACCAATAATGTTTTGGGAGTGAATAAAAACATATGAAGCACAAACACTTCTCGGATTAGGCCTGTCCTGGTGTTGGACACGCGTCGGTGTCCGACATCAACACATATAATTACATTGAATTATATCAATTTTTCAAATTATCAGTGGTTTCGACATGTTAGTGTCCATGCCGAGTCCAGTGTCTGTGTTGGTGCTTCATAGATAACAACATTTTAAGGAGCACTTTATCATTGAAATCAACATTCATGAATTTAAATTCCCTTGGTACACTTAAGTGGAAGTTCTATAATACCATAGGCTCCTAGAATTTTTCAAGTAGATTAATTTATTGACGATCTTTGTTGCAGTAAAATTCAGTAGGAGTAGTTTTCTTGTTGACATTTCTCTACAATGTAGTCGTTGTACATATTCACTCATAATTTGTAGAAGATATGATTATGCTTGAAGTAGGTGTGAGGAAATTGATGCTGATTGTGTAATGTAATGTGATTTGTGTTACATTATGGTGGCTACCTAGGTATTTAATTTATTACTGTGCCTGCACTTATTGATATTCTTCATATGTTTCTGAAGGTGAGACA
>Ga0315914_1001044_pt1 | contig 39697 bp, 26 predicted proteins | sample MpolenodulesMG_FD_203920 | JGI IMG/M metagenome (GOLD analysis project Ga0315914, IMG submission 203920) | Medicago polymorpha root nodule microbial communities from Los Angeles, California, United States - elongated nodules | ecosystem: Host-associated > Plants > Roots > Nodule | place: USA...
ACATGCCAGAGTTTCCAGTTCCTGAATATGGTATCTGGATTCTGTATCTGTAAACGTACCAGAAATGTATTTGCATAAATGCAATTTTTCATTATCCTTTATCAGGATTTTAGAAGCACTATAATCAATGCTTTTTATAGTTTGAAGATCTTTCAATTCGATTCTTCAATTTCTCCTTTCTTATTAAGAGAAAGTTTTTCTTTACCATTAGGTAAAGCTCTCATACAACCTGCCCAGGTTGTTTGTGATGCATCTGTTTCTACAATCCGAAAATCTTTTATTGTGGGATTGTAGAGTTCACGTAACCCTTGAATTTTTTCTTTTATGGTTTTAATGATATCAAAATCAGTTTTAGTCCAGGACCAAGGAACTTTTTCTGAAATTTTCTTTTGCAAATGCTTTCTTTCTTTTGCTAAATCTTTGAAAAATCCTTCATTAGCAATATAATTTAAACATCCAAGAAATCTTTGGATTTGCTTTCTATCAGAAAGCACGTTTAGAAAAGCTTGTAATTATTCTTGGGTATGGGGTGCTAAACTTAGTTCCCCATTTTCTTTTAAGATAAGTCCAAGGTATTCTATTTCTTTTTGACAAATTTTTGATTTCTTTTCTGAAATCACAATACATTTTTCTTTGACTCTTAAAAGAACTGTTTCTACATCTTTAAGATGTTGTTCCTTACTTCCTTTTGTGAAAATAAGTATATCATCTATATATGCTAGACATGTATGAATCAAACCTTCAAAAGATTGATCCATAAATCTCTGATATATCGATGGTGCTTGTTTTAGTCTGAAAGGCAAAACATTCCATTCATAATGTTTTTGAGGTGGACATGAAAAAGGTGTTAATTGTTTTATTTCTTTAGCTAGTCTGAGTTGGTAATAACCAGACTTTGCATCCAAGGAAGAAAACCAGTTACATCCTTTTATTTTTTCTAAAATAAAATCTTTTCTTGGTAACTTATAAGAGTCTCCAACTGTTGCTAGATTAAGCTTCTTATAATTGATCACCATTCTCCTCTTACCCCTTTTTATCTCGTTGTGATTTTCAACATAAAAGGCTGGTGCAGAGTGCGAGCTTGATGAAAGTCTAATAAGATCCTTATCAAGTAAATCTTTACATTCTTGTTGAAATTCTTCAACATCTCTAATAGAATATGGAATTCTATTTGGAACATTTATTTCATCATCATGGTTTTTAAGTTTAATAACTATTAATTCGTGCTTAGTGTTCTTAAGACTGTCTAGAGGGTTATCTGAACATACTTCATCTAATCTTTCTTCCCATATAATTCTTAATTCTTTAAGGTTTCCCTTAACAAGATTTAGGATCTCGTTTCTAGTAACTATTTTGGTGGTTACTATTTTACTATTTTTAGGGTTTCCTAAGTCTTTCCAATGAAGTGATATAGTATCTCTTCTTTGAGTAAATGGTTCATATAACTTTAAAAAGTTATTTCCTATGATTAAATCTAGTCCTGAATCATGTAGGTAAATTGTTGGAATGAAAAACTTAGATCCTTCAATTTCTATAGAAGCATCTCTAAGGTGAAACCATATCTGATGTTTCAGTTTGTCTGCAACTATGATTTCCTTTGGTTTTGCTAATCTTTCCCAATTACTAGAGATAGATTTTTTACCAAAACAAAGAGTTGCACCTGTGTCTATATAGGCCAGGAGTTTCTTATTTCCTAACACTATTTTTATGAATGTAGCACTTAGATTGCCTCTATCAAGTATTTTCTTCGACATCTGAATCTGTTTCAGTACAATATTCATAAAGTTCGTCATTAGAACCAATGTCTGATTCTATAGGTTCATATCCTAAAGCATATATAGCATAGTGACCTTCTTCATGACATAGCCAACATGTGCATAATTTTTTTGTCTCTTGGGCATATTTTTCTTTTAGGATAAGGTGGTTTTTTTTTCTGAAGAATTTTTTATCTCCTTTCTTGAATTTGTTAGAAGGAATTTTCTTAAACCTCTTTTTCTTAGAATGATGTTTCTATGTTTTTCTTTTTCTAGAATTAAGGTTACATCCATAGTTTTCTACTTTGTCTTGTAATTTGTTACAACAAAGAGATACTTGAGCTTCTTTTTTGGCTATTTTTTGGCTACATTTCTCCATAAGCCAGATCTTTAGGGATATTATTCTTCCTCCAAGAGTATTATCTACTTTTCCTTCTGTGAGGGCTGCGGCAAAATATAGCTTCACCTGTTCTGATACTTTTTATGGTAACTTGTCATAGAAAATTCTATCAAGTTTCTAGAGTTTCTGGTATTATTTTCTATGTTATAATAATAGTTTTGGAATTCACAAATAAAGTTATCTACATAACACATATTGCAAATTTTTAGATTGGTTATCTTCCAAAGGTTCTGTTCGGAAAATGCTACTTTTGATTGGATGGTATCTTTCCATCCCTTGAATTCTTTAACTAATAGACCATATAACCAGTATGTTACTAAGGATCCAGTTACGGGTATGGTTGCCATAACTTCTGAAGGTAGAGTTGAAATGTATTTAAATGCATTTCCTCTAGTTTTATATTGCAGATAGTTGAAAGTATCAGTAGCACTCAAATTTCTAAGATCTTCATTTAATTGGACTAATACATTATTTGTATTATACCAATCTCTTAAATCTTTTGCAGTGTCTATACTACAATCTGTATCTAAAATTGCTTGTCCTTGAAAAAGATATTGTGAAGGCTCATAGTAATGAGGTATTTTTTGTAATTTTTTGTTTTGTGAATTCTTTTTCAAAGTCTGCAGATCTTTTAGTTCCTGAAGTTTCAGCCTCTTCTATTTTTACATAATGAGGGTTTTCATTATCGTTTTCATTAGCTTCTTCTGAACTAAAGTCATAGATAATCTAATTATTATCTTCTGGGTTGTCATCAAAGGTTTCTTGACCTTTACTACTAATATCTAAAGAAACCATATGTCTTTCTAGATTTTTTTACTTGCTTATTAAGGGCTTCTTCTATATCATCCATCAAAAGAAACTAGATGGAGGTCTAATAGTTAATTGTTTAGATTCAGAAGTTACCTTAGGTTCAAAAACTTTTTCTTGAATTTTAATTATTTCTGGTGTTTTTTCTGGGATAACTATTTGTTTTCCCTTATCTTCCCCCCGGTAAGAAATTGAGATAACTCATCTAGGGTTAAATATCTTTCTTTATTTTCTAAGAGTTTCAAAATACCTTCTTGAATTTCATCCATCCTTTGATGAAATTTTTTATAACAACAATTCTTGATTATGTAGGCTAACATACAAGCTATATTGTTGAGTTGTTGATTTTCTGTATGAAAAAGGTGAGGATATCTATGTGTTTCATCTTCTTTATCACAAACAAAATTTTCTTCACAAAAATTCCATGTTTCATGAGGTATATACTTTTTTTCTTCAAACTGCAAAGTTTTTATATAGGACGTTTGTTTTTCTATCCTGTATTTTAGATCAGAAAAGTCATCTAAAACCTTCTGTGTTTTATTTGTTATACTTCCTTCGGTCATCTTGCTAAAACATAGATTATAAATTTATTTTTAAATTTATCTAGCTAGTTTTTGAAGTCTTTCTTTAAAACTTTCGGCTTGCTTTATGTATTGTGAAAAAAGTTGGTAATCAAAATCTACTTTAAAAAAGTAATTAGCTTATTCTTCACACCATTTAATTTGTGCTTTTACTAAACCAATTTGTTGATAATTAGTACGTAAAATACAGGAGAAGGAATAATTCTTCCCGTAGGATTTCTAATCCAATTCATGATTTTTCTTGACTTTTTAAGCCAGTTGATTGAAAAAGCTGATTTTAAACGTTTTTGTCTTTTTTAATAAAGTTAATCCACATGGATGGTTGGATGTGTGACAGGTAATGATGGGTAACAACACTTCCGCTGCTTTAACAATGACGACGATAGAGCGCTCAACTAACACGATTGTACGTATTTATACATATAAGCTTTGTTATAGAGCTTACGAACATGTGATGAACTTTTTTTTTATAAGTTCTTATGCTAGTAGATAAGAACATGTTTGGATAAACAACTTATTTGTAGCTTATAACACAATAAATGCTTATGTACATGCTTGCATAAGCTATATTTTTATAGCAAAAGATAAAATAACGTTAAATTGTTTTTGTAAATACTATAAGTTGTTTTACTAAGCTATATTGGAGAATTTATGAAAATAAGTTGAAAAGAGCTTATGAAAATATTCATAAACTGTTGTCATAATTCTCCCAAAAAAGTGTCACAAAACTTATGCGAGTAGATAAGCTCAAATAAGCCAATTGAAACAGTCCCTTGTTATACCGTTGTAATTGTGTTTATTAATTGAAAGATGCTTGAAGAATGGTTGAAAATGCTGTCAAGGAAGGACAGTGAAATGGTTTGTAAGGCTCATTGAAGAAGAGTAAGGAAATTTTCACAAGGTAAAACTGTCTATAGCATAATGTTTAAATTCATAAGCATTATTTCGTCATTTTACTTTTTTACAGGAGAGTATCTGTTTCCATGAGATAATGTACGGTTGATTCTAACTTGGAGAATTTTTACACGTAACGATTATCCCCAAATTTTCGGTTTAAGGTATGTTGCAATAACAATTTTTGTGGTTTGTGTTGTTACACTCTCTGTGAAGTTAATTGAATCTGTAATTGCGAACAAATATATATGATTATTTATGATTTTTATAAACATTTTCAAACCATAGTTTAGGAGGTTATTTGAAGCAATCTAATCTCACTCATAATATTTTTTTGCAACTCATGATTGAATTCAATTAAATCATCCTAATTGTTAATATCAGTGTAATTGGTTCAATATAACACATGTGAGAATCATTCACTCAAATCTCGTTTATCATATGTTTAGTTCTGCAGCGCGTTCGCCAATGTCACGTTGAAAAACAAAATGACGAGGAAGCTTAGTTAATAGTTATAGAGCTTCAGTGAAATCGCGGTAGAAGCGGGTCTAGGATGCGAGATTGAAGACTCGAATGTGAATTCAAACATATGGTTAGTCAGTTTTGGAAAACGTTGATGTTGAAAACTATGTTATGCTTATAAATTATGTTATCCAGTAGTTCTGTTTTTAGTTTTTGTGAAAAAATAGAAAGTGGTTCAATTTGTGGTGGCCATTACTATATGGAAGAAAATTTAGAATTGTAGCCCACAATTTCAGTTTTGGTATAAAATGGTTGTTTTGCAATATTCTGTTTACAGCTTATTGTATTAAACAAGTGAGTTTATAACCTGCTGTAGCAAGTCAAACCTGCGGTGCACGTACGAAGTTGTGCACCCTTGTTTCCACCTATTCTGTGACCTGGTTTCATGAAAAGGATACCATTTTTGTTTGAATGAATAGGTTAATCGGTCCTTGACATTGTGAGCATCAATCAAAATTGTCTCTGAGTTTTACAAATCGGCAAATGCATTCCTAAAACTGTAATGCGTTAGTCAAAATGGTCCTTCTGTTACTTTCCGTTGTTAGAGGTTATGACGTGACTCTTTGAATGGACATGTGACCTTTAACAGGATCACACTTCAATAGAAATTTATGTGGCACATTAAATTCATCCATTTCACGCCAATTCCAAGTTTGCCACCTCAGGATTCAAAAACATAAAATAATTTTTACCACATAAATTTTATGTACTGTTTAGTTGCTCGTGGTGTAGAATTGATTTTGGATCCACGTGGAAGGCCATATGTTTATTTAATGTGTCACATCATAACCTATAATCGCAGAAGATAATGGATTGACTGTTTTGGCTGACAAGTTACTGTTTAAGAGATGTATTTGCCAAATTCATGGACTATTTTTGAGTTTTGACCGATACTCACAATTTCGAGGATCAATTTGCCTATTTTACTTTTATTGTTTATAATTCATTGATTGTTTTATAATTAACTTGATTAACCATTTTATATTTAACTAGATGAGGTTGATTTTGATGTAAAAAATGAATGATTCAAAGTTATAGTTTTTAAAAGAATTAGACAACTGGTATTATTTTAACTGTTGTCAATGGAAAATTTGAATACAGGAATGGTTCTCTTAGATGTGAGAGGATACAAGTTGACTTAATGTAATAAAAAAGAGAAGGAAGGGACAAAAAGTTAAAAGTGATGACTAGTAACTGATAACCTTATTAAATGGTGAAATATCTCTACAATCTCTTAGTGTGTATACGACATAATTAAATAAAACAACATTTGTTATTTGAATGGTAGCAGTCTTCAGAACCATTACCTGTGGTTCGTGAGACGGTTGATCATATACTATTAATCTCCCTAATGAATTTCAGCAACTGTGCATATTTGTTCTCTGTTTTGTTCATTTTGTTTTGCTATTTTCTAAATGTTAGTATTGGTATAAACACCATCACATCATCTCAATTTATCAAAGACCCTGAAGCTCTAACCTCCAAAGATGGTAACTTCACCTTTGGATTCTTTAGTCCTAAAAATTCTACAAATCGCTATGTTGGAATTTGGTGGAAGTCTCAATCTACAATCATATGGGTGGCAAACAGAAACCAACCATTGAATGATACTAATGGGATTGTCACAATATCTGAAGATGGAAATCTTGTCGTATTAAATGGACAGAAACAAGTCATTTGGTCATCAAATGTTTCCAACATAGAATCCAATACCACTTCCCAGTTTTCAGACTATGGCAACCTTGTCCTTTTGGAGAGCACAACAGGAAATATGTTATGGCAGAGTATTCAGCAACCTACAGATACATTACTGCCTGGTATGAAACTTTCTGTCAACAAAAGAACAGGTAAGAGTGTAAAAATTAAATCATGGAAAAATCCTTCTGACCCATCCATTGGAAACTTCTCTTCTAGTACTATTGAACGCCAACAGATACACGAAGTGTTCATTTGGAATGAAACTCGAACATCCTGGCGCAGTGGTCCCTGGAATGGTGGTGTCTTCACTGGGATACAGGCAATGGCAATGGCATATTTTTTTGATTTTCAAGTTGGAGATGATGGAGAAGGGAGTACTAGTATATATTACACTACAAAAAATGATGTGGGATTAGTTATCTATCAGTTGAATTCACAAGGAATATTAGAAGAAAAACGGTGGGATGATGAGAAGAAAGAAGTTCATGTTACATGGACAAGCCGAGATTCAGAGTGTGATGTTTATGGTATATGCGGGACATTTGCAACCTGTAGTTCATTAACCTCACCAATATGCAGCTGTTTGAAAGGATTTGAACCCAAAACTATACCTGAATGGCAAATAAACAACTGGTCTGGCGGGTGTGTTAGGAAGACACCTTTGCAGTGCGAAAGGGTCAACAATAAAACCACTAGTACAAAGGAAGACGGGTTTTTGAAATTGCAGACGATTAAAGTTCCAGATTTTGCTGAAGGTTTAATCGTTACACCTGACAGATGCAGAAGCCTATGCTTGAAGAATTGCTCTTGCCTTGCATATTCTCATGATGATGGGATTGGCTGTATGCTGTGGACTGGAAATTTACTTGACATACAACAGCTTGAAAAGGGAGGACTTGATCTATATGTTCGTATAGCCCATGAAGAACCTGGTATGCTCTAGCATTAACTTGATTTTATCTCTTACGAGTTAAGACTCGATTAAATTTCTTATATTTTAAAATTTCAATAGATACAGATAAAAGGAGAAACAAGACAATCATCATTTTAAGTACAGTGATAGTTGGCTCTATCATAATTCTTATTTGTGCATATATCATGTGGAGAAGGACAGAAAACCACCCAGGTAATATACCACTTTCGTGTATTCAACTTGAGTCATAAAACTTACTTTCTATAAATGAGGAACTATACTTAAACTATGTGTTTTCACTGCAGCTAAACTGTGGCTTTTTACTAAATTAGCAAGGAAAAAGAACAACAACGCTTTCCAACAATTTAATATAGGTGGATCACCAAATGTTTCTCCTAGTGACAACGTAATTGGAGAAATGTCCCAAGTTAAACTGCAAGAGCTATTAATATTTGATTTTGAGAAACTTGCGACTGCCACTAACAACTTCCACTTGTCCAACAAACTTGGACAGGGTGGTTTTGGTACAGTATACAAGGTACCTTAAATGCAACAATTATAAATATTTTAAAGCCATTGTCTATAGTTGTTGTCACATGATATTTTATAACCATTGTTTATAGCTGTTGTAACATAATATTTTCTTCTAGGGGAAACTGCAAGATGGTCGAGAAATAGCAGTTAAAAGACTTTCTAGAGCATCTGGACAAGGGTTGGAGGAATTCATGAATGAAGTAGTGGTCCTTTGTAAGCTTCAACACCGTAATCTTGTAAAACTTCTTGGCTGTTGTACTGATGGTGATGAAAAGATGCTGATGTATGAGTACATGCCAAACAAAAGTTTGGATGCATTCATCTTTGGTTAGTTCTTTGAATCCCCCTTTAACACTTTCTTGTATAAAATATTGAAGAATAAGTAATCGTTTCACTGCCAGTGAGTTTTCCTTGAAGCATGCTTATTGACTGATTTTGATGACTTCCCTTCATAATTTAATATATGTTTAAAATAATATAATACTACCCTTATTTTTTAGATCCATCAAAAAATAAACTCTTAGATTGGAGGTCACGGTATAACATTATAGAAGGAATAGCTCGAGGGTTGTTATATCTTCACAGAGATTCCAGGCTAAGAATTATTCATAGAGATTTGAAGGCAAGTAATGTCTTGTTAGACGAGGAGCTGAATCCAAAAATATCAGACTTTGGTATGGCTAGAATCTTTGGAGGGGGAGACGATCAGGTCAATACTTCAAGAATTGTCGGAACTTAGTAAGTGTGCCTGCCAAAACTTTTACTTTAGCAGTAATAACTGAAAGAATAAACTTTTACTTGTCAACGCAGTGGCTATATGTCTCCTGAATATGCAATGCAAGGATTATTTTCCGAGAAAACAGATGTTTTTAGCTTTGGTGTTTTGATACTAGAGATTGTTACCGGGAGAAGAAACTCAAGTTTTTACGAGGATGAGCATAATCTGAGCCTTTTAGGATATGTAAGCCTCAACATACAATTTTTAGCTTAATTATGTAATGTTTTTTTTCTTATGTTGTACCATTCAAATGTCTGATTATCTCTTTCCTTTTTCTTTTATCTCAATTAGGCTTGGATACAATGGAGGGAAGACAATATCTTATCTCTAATAGATCAAGGAATACATGATCCTAGTCATCATCGTTGCATTTTAAGGTACATACACATAGGACTTTTGTGTGTACAAGAAATTGCTGTAGATAGGCCCACTATGGCTGCAGTAATTTCTATGCTGAACAGTGAAGGTGTATTACTTGCTCCCAGTAAACCTGCATTCATCCTGAGGCAGAATATGTTGAATTCAAACTGGCGTGAAGAATGTCAAAGTGTTAGTTCCAACAATAATGTCACCATGACAGAAACATGTGGCAGATAGTACACTAAGGCTCCAACAAATGTTTTTGAGGTCAATGCTAGCAAAAGAAAAGTCAAGCATAATAAAACATGGAAAATGTTGTATGTTGATAATAGTAAAGAAGGGTATGTGGGAAAACAAAAATTTATATCCCACGTAGGTGGATGTGTCCACAACCACCAAAATATACCAATTACCAGTTTAATGTGTCCATACAAAATTGAAGAGATTAAATACATTAGTTTTATGTTGATATCTTGTGAGAATTCATTATTTTACTGTCTTATTTCATTTTTTATTATAAGCATGCCACCTTATATCATTAATTTTAAGATTCATATTGGATGCATGTGCAAAGTAACTTTAGAGTAAAAATGCACTCTGGTTAAACTCTTTTAAAAAATAAATAATTCAATTGATTATTTTTGGTGTAAACTAGACACGCTCATCGCACAACTACATAGATTAACTTTTCGAGCCTAGGAGAATTATATAATAAACAATAAAAATCTTTTTAGAGAAATTTAACATTCTTGTATTTTCAGGGTTGGATTGAAAACCATCTAATTAAGTTTGAAGAGATTAAAATCATCTTATCTTAGCGCTGTTGAATAACTAATTGATCTAAATTCTATTTGAAAAAAATGATACTAATTAATTATGGATTAATATCTCAAATAGCCCTTGCAATTTTGACGAGGTTTGGAAATAACCTTATAAAAATAAAAAAATGCAGATTCTACTCCTATAATTTTAGATTCTTCGTAATGAATTAGTGGGTAGATTCGAAATCTTTTCTCCTCGACTCTTTGTTACTTCCATAGTAAAAAACCACCTTCTCACTTTTATTGGAACTAGAGGATCTAGTAACATATCGACTATCATTATGATTTGTGTTTGTGTAAAAACACTTATTAGAAGAAACAAATGTAGAGAACTGTTAAAAACACTCTTTTCTACCACTCTCCCTACTCATCCATTGAGTGAAACCCACGTGAGTCCATTTCCAAAATATGGTATCCACATGAGTTTCATCCAATAAAAGAACGAGTGTTACAATAAATGTTAATAAGAGTGCGTCCATAACACTCTCAACAAAAATATTCCAAATACAACTCCAAAGGCTTGGTCTAGTGGTAAAAAGACAGGTGTTGAATCCGAGAGAACTCGGGTTCGAGCCCCTCTAATGCCTTTGGAGGGAGGTATCTGTAAATACTCTTGTATGTGCTAAAAAAATTTCATCAAAAAGAAAATAAATTCCAAATTAGGATTTGTGCTAGTCCAAAAGTGCAGGAATAATTCAACATAAAAGAATGGGAAGTTTCTAAAAAACTTTAGGGATGTATTGACTTGTAAAGTAAAATATTCATGTCATTATTTCTATAAATGATTTTAAAAAAATATATTCATGTCATTATTTCTATAAATGATTTTAAAAAAATAAATACAATAGATAAGTGTCTCTCATTGTCTGAAAATTACTAATCAAAGCCAACTGGAAACTTTTTTTAACAGACCAAATCAACTGCTACCTAACGGCCAACGGACATTGATAAATATTCAAATGAAAAACAATATTTTCCTTTGGTGGATACGATATTTTTATATAGTTATTAAAAACAATATTGATGATAAAACACTTACCACGATAACAACATAAACCAATATATACCCTAAAAAAAAACAATATATTTGACAATCTTCCATAGTATTGCATTTATTTATATTTCACCGTCCAAGATTCAAGAAAACTAAATACAATATTTTACTTTGATAGTCAATGTAAATCTATAATCTATTGTAATTAGACAATAAGATATATTTTGGTATCAATGTCTTAAAACACGTACCATGCGATATCAATGTAAATTAAGATATATTTTGCATCTATCATAGTTGTAGTTTAATCATGCATTCAAAGCATTCAAATAAGACTTAAATATAAACACACAAACACTAGATCGTGTGCGATGAAGGTTAGGAGGATGATGATATTTTAGCAAATTATACTCCAATGGTATCTTAACATAATTTGTTCTTTAACTTTTCTCTGGTTATTTTGGTCGTTTTAGATATGAATTTTCAAGTTTTAAATCCAAGATTTTATTTTTCTGCGAGCTCTCAGTCTTCAATAGCTCTCAGTCTTCAAATCTATAGTTCTTCACCCATATTTACATATAAATATTGGATTTGAAGCTTGAAAATATATATGCAAACGAAGCAAAAGAATCAAAGACGTGAAAAAAGAAAAAGAAAGAAATTGTTATATGAAATTAAGTTAAATGACTTTTAGAATTTAGAATAATTTTGACAAAAAGTAATTATTCAATTTTCTTTTGGCAACATTGAATGTGTGAAAGTTTTTCCTCTAAAAAAAGGAATTACAATTCCGATAGTGCAAGGTGTGAAATAAATGACTCTTTATTTATTTTTTTTGATCAAGGGGAAAATATACGACTCTTTATTTTTAATACAAAAACAAAGAAAGATTTGTTTTTTTATACTTCTATTATTGCTTAAAAATATAATATATAATTGTAATTACAGTTTAATTATTCATTCAAAATTTAATAAGTTAGAATGTTTTAGAATTTTTTTGACCAAAAATTAGAATTGTTGAGATAAATAAATTCAATTAATAATTTATCTATCAAAAGAAAAAAGAGATTCTTCTTTGTGTGCAAACGAGATATCTAAGTGTACTTGCATTATTAAGTCATATAGAACCATAGATGAAAATTGAACTCAATACTGTTGATTGTATATTTTTAAAACTAAACTCAAGATCTTAAGTTAAGCTTGAAGAAACCTATATAGAAAAATAAATTTAAATTATTGTTTTGTTTTGCTCGAAAATTATTAGTTATTCCGATCGTAATCTTACTCCCTCTGACCTCTACCCATGCTGCACTACCTCAAGCAATGGTTATCTTCTCATAATGCCAGCATCATTGCCACTGGTGTATGGTTGTCTTGGAGAAATTGAAACTCTAGTTGAAAATTCTCAATGTTTGGTGTGGCTATAGTGATAATCTATTAGCTTAACTTTATATAGACATCTTGTTTGCAGTTTTTTTTTTAGTCTTGTGCTTTCAAATTGTCAAAACAATTATGTAACTGATATATTTAATATTATATTAATTGCATTAGAACAATGCTTCCATGAGAAGATAGAAAAAATGAATTGTACTGTAAGGTTAATTTTCATGAAAAAGCATAAACAACTCCTAAACTTCCTTCCTTTGAAATAAAAGCTTACGGTGATTATAATGGTTATGTAGATAAAAAGACACAGTAGAATAATAATGAATGAGAAGTTTTTTTAAGCTTTTCTAGATGTGCCTATGTGAAGCAAGTTTCAAATTCAAAGATATATAGATAGATACATAGATAGATAGATAAGATATTTCTATATATAAGTTAAGTTTGATTGAAATATTACACTGAGATTGGTCCAATAAACATAACTTAGTTGACAAGAAACTTGCAAGAATCGATGTTCGATCCCCAAAGTTTCACTTATTTATCTTAAGGGTGAATTTCTAACTCAACTTTCTTAAAAAAGAAAAGAAAGAAATACTACCTTGGCTCTTGAGAATTCAAATAAAATGTTCTCACGGTTAAATCACTAAGCCGTAACAACAGTGGAGACAAAAATGTACATAATCTTATTATGTTATTCTTTCATTAAAAAAAAAAAAAAATCCACCTGGCACCAACTTTTCAGACTGTATGTAGGTGTGTCTAGTGTCTGACATCTTGGTGTTCAACTTTAAAATTTGATTAAATTATCACCGCTGTCGTGTGTGTTAGTGTCCAGTGCTTCAATAGTTCAAAAACTTTCTCGACCAAAACCCTCAATCAAAACATACACTAGAGTCCTGCATTAGTTGGCGAGTTTCTATTTCGTATACCTGTCTATTGGTCTCTGAAAATACTGTTTCTTAAGGATGTTACAAGGATATTTATATAATTCCTGTTATTCATTTCAATTTCAGTTGCCATGTTTCTGATTTTTCAAGCCTTTGCAATTTTGTTTCTATCGTTATTTTTGTGTGGCTTCCATCTTTGATGTGCAATATCGAAAGGGAATGGAGGCATAACATAGGTATTTTGGTTCCGGGATGCGCTCAAATTTATATGGGACTATGCATTAGTTTTAAGGTTAATTGCAAAGTTATGATTGTAAATACTGCTGTTTCTGGCGTTTAACACTTGACTGCAATCACTGCATGGAAATGGAATGAATTTTCTATATTTTTAGCTATATTGTTGATTGGTAAATGATCATATGCCACAGTGTTTAGGAAGTTATCATCAACATTTTCGTGCCAATGAAGTTCTGGAGAATGGTTGACTAAACAACTCAGTTTTTTCATGTCTTCCGCGCGCAATAGGCCTTTAAAGCAACCTAACCTCAATCATATGCATTCAAATTGGGGCCAAGTTCATAATAGAAGCAAATTGGGAATTATGGTCCACTATTGAAGAAGTGAGTTCTCAAATAACAAAAACTCTTGTAACCTTCTGTGACAAGTCAAACTGGTGGTGCACTGCACCCTAGTCTCAACCTATTTGGTGACCTGGTTTCATGAAAATGGTACTTCTTTTATCGTTTCTAAAATCATTGACTTTTTATCATTAAATTTATTAACTATTTAATATTAAATTAGATGAGGTTGCTTTTGATGTAAAAAAATGAATAAATCAAAGTATTTATTTTAAGAATAATTAGACATGTGAAATTATTTTATCAATTATGTGAGGCACACACATCATCATTAACATCATTGCTTGTGGTTCATGAGACTGTGGACTTTAAAAAAGAAGTATCCAATCTTATTAAATAAGACAGTGTGACTGTTTTATCTATCATAGTGTAACTGTTGATCAAATTAATACTATTCATCTCCATAATGAATTTCAGCTATTGTGCATATTTGTTCTCTGTTATATTCATTTTGTGTTGCTATTTGCTACATGTTAGTATTGGTATAGACACCATAACATCATCTCAATTTATCAAAGACCCTGAAACTCTAATCTCCAAAGACGGTAATTTCACCTTTGGATTCTTTAGCCCTAAAAATTCTACAAAACGCTACGTTGGAATTTGGTGGATGTCTCGTTCTATAGTCGTATGGGTGGCTAACAGAAACCAACCGCTGAATGTTTCTAATGGGATTGTCACACTATCTGAAGATGGAAATCTTGTCGTATTAAATGGACAGAAACAAGTCATTTGCCCATCAAATGTTTCCAACATAGCAACAAATACAAGTTCTCAGTTTTCAGACTTTGGTAACCTTGTCCTTTTGGAGATTACAACTGGAAACATTTTATGGCAAAGTATTCAGCAACCTTCAGATACATTACAGCCTCGTATGAAACTATCGATCAACAAAATAACAAACAGGTAAGAGTGTAAAACTCAAATCATGGAAAAGCCCTTCTGATCCATCCATTGGTAACTTTTCTTGTAGTACTGTTGAACGCCTACATATAATTGAAGTGTTCATTTGGAATGAAACTCGAATATACTGGCATAGTGGGCCTTGGAATGGGGGGGTCTTCACTGGGATACAAACAATGACAGCTGCATATTTTGTTAGTTTTCAAGGAGGAAACGACGGAGAAGGGAATATTAATATATACTATACGGTGGAAAATGATGAGGACTTTGTGATCTATCACCTGAATTCACAAGGAAAATTAGAAGCAACACGGTGGGATGACGAGAAGAAAGAAGTTATTGTTATATGGACAAGCCAAGACTCAGAGTGTGATGCTTATGGTATATGTGGGGCATTTGCAAGCTGAGTTCATTGTTCTCACCATTATGTATCTGTCTGAGAGGATTTGAACCTAGAAACGTACAAGAATGGAATAGACATAACTGGACCGGTGGGTGTGTTAGGAGAACTCCTTTGCAGTGTGATAGGGTTAACAATCAAACCTCAAGGAGAAAGGAAGATGCTTTTTTGAAACAAAAGATGGTGAAAGTACCAGCTTTTGCTGAAGCTTTAGCTGTTACACCAGACATATGCAGACGCCTATGCTTGGCGAATTGTTCTTGCCTTGCATATTCCCATGATTCCGTGATTGGCTGTATGTCATGGACAGGGAAACTACTTGACATACAACAACTCCAAAGTGGAGGACTTGATCTATATGTCCGCATAGCCTATGCAGAACTCGGTATGCTCTATGTGTTGTATGTTAAGCCATTTGAAACATAGTCATTAACTTTTTACTGTTTCATAGGTGTTAGGATTTGTATTGAATTTATTATATTTTAAATTTTAATTTTTCATATATACAGATCGAGGGAGAAACAAGACACTCATCATTGTAAGTACAGTCATAATTGGAACTCTACTAATTGCTATTTGTGCATATATCTTGTGGAGGAGGACGAAAAATCACCCGGGTAACTTACTATTTTCGTATATTCAACTTGAGCCATAAACTTTACTTTCTGTTAATGAGGAACTAAGCTCAAATTATTTGTTTCCACTGCAGCTAAACTGTGGCTCTTTACTAAATCGGTCACGAAAAAGAACAATAAAGCTTTCCAACTATTTAATAAAGGTGGATCACCAGAAGTTTGTTCTAGCGACGATGTAATTGGAGAAATGTCCCAACTTAAACTACAAGAGATATTAATATTTGATTTTGAAAAGATTGCAACTGCCACTAACAGCTTCCACTTGTCCAATAAACTTGGCCAGGGTGGTTTTGGTATAGTATACAAGGTACCTTAAATGCAAAAAAGTTATACTACATTCGTCCCTATTTATAAGACCCTTTTGCAAAAAATGATTGTCCCTTTTTATAAGACTCTTCTAAAATATCAAGGTGCATTAATTAATTTTTCACAAATTAATTGCAGAGAATTAAAGGTCATTTATTTATCTCTCTAGTAATTGAAGGATAATCTTGGAAAAAGAATCTACATTATTGACAAATTTAATGCAAAAACAAAATTTCTTAATTCTTGTGCTTTTATCAAAAGGGTCTTATATATAGGGACGAATGTAGTATTATTTTAAAACCATCGTATAGTAGTTGTCTCATGTTTTATTGTAGGGGAAACTGCAAGATGGCCAGGAAATAGCAGTTAAAAGACTTTCTAGAGCATCTGGCCAAGGGCTAGAGAATTCATGAATGAAGTAGTGGTCCTTTGTAAGCTTCAACACCGAAATCTTGTAAGACTTCTTGGCTGCTGTACTGATGGCGATGAAAAGATGTTGATGTATGAGTACATGCCAAACAAAAGTTTGGATGCATTCATCTTTGGTTAGTTCTTTGAAGCCCCCTTTGACAATTTCTCATATACAATGTCTTACTTTTATTTTTCACTTTATTTTAGCTTGTATACAATATATTTAATAATAAACAATTATTTCACTGACAGTGATGTTTTTGGAAGATAATGATTTTGATGACTTTACTTTATATCTTGATATCATGTTCAAAATATTATACATCAAAAAATAAGCTCCTGGATTGGAGGACACGATATAGGATAATCGAAGGAGTAGCTTGGGGATTGCTATATCTTCACAGAGATTCCAGACTAAGAATTATTCATAGAGATTTGAAGGCAAGTAATGTCTTGTTAGATGAGGAGCTGAATCCAAAAATATCAGACTTTGGTATGGCTAGAATCTTTGGAGGGGGAGAAGATTAGGCTAATACTTGCAGGATTGTTGGAACTTAGTAAGTGTGCCTTCCTTATTCAATATTTTAATAGTAATAACTGGAGAGTAATTTTTTATATTTTAATGCAGTGGCTATATGTCTCCGGAATATGCAATGCAAGGATTATTTTCAGAGAAATCAGATGTTTTTAGTTTTGGTGTTTTGGCCTTAACAAACCATTGATGTTTTTATCTCGTTGACACAACATTGGAGTGTCTGATCATTTGTTTTATTTTTTCTTTTATCTCATTTAGGTGTGGATGCAATGGAGGGGAGGCAATATTTTATCTCTAATAGATCAAGGAATATATGATCCTAGCCATCATGATTACATTTTAAGGTACATACAGATAGGACTTTTGTGCGTACAAGAACATGCTGTAGATATATAGGCCCACTATGGCTGCGGTAATTTCCATGCTTAACAACGATGCTGCATTAGTTTCTCGTCCGAGTAAACCTGCATTCATCCTGATGAAGAATATGTTGAATTCAAAGTGGCATGAAGAATATAAAAGTGTTGGTTCCATCAACAATGTCAGTATTACAGAAATCTGTGGCAGATAGCACACTAAGGGCTTTAAGAAATGTTTTTAATGTCAATGGATATGTGGTCAATGCTAGAAACTTTGTAATTGATATGATTTGTGGGATAAGAAAATCTAGTAGAACAAAAGATGCGTTATGCATTTTCGTTGGTTGCCTCTTTTCTTATTGATACAATATTTGCAGACTGCGTTGGTTGTGGATAGTTTGTATGTTGATGTCTCCACAACTTCCAAAAGATTAACAATTACCACTTTAAAGAGCTATTTTGAACATTGTCTATATCTTTTTGTTGAAGTAAACAAAGCAATTCAATTGAATATTAATTAATAGTCTGAATTTTTTGAACAGAAAATATTAGTAATTCATTGTTAATACTTAATAAGGTTATTAGGTAGATTCAAAACCACATTATTTTATTTCTTCAACCTCTATGTTCCTCCTTTAATAAATAAATACAATAGACATGTGTCTAAAAATTACTAATCTGAACCAACTTGAAATTTTTGGAAGATATCAAATTCATTGCTAGCCTAGTAATAGTTAGTTAGTTCGGCAATAGGAATCACGGCTGTCAATATTGTTGATTTTCTACTATTTTTATGCTATTACTGACCACTATTCTGTTTATAGCTATTCATATTGATTTAGTGGGTTTGCAAATAACAAAACTCTTATAACCTGTTATAGCAAGTCAAACTGATGGTGTACGGATACACCGTATCTGAAGTATCGCACCCTAGTCTCCACCTATTGGGTGACCTGGTTTCATGAAAATGACGTGGCTTTTATATTTTATAAAATCATTGACTATTTATGAATAAATTGATTAACTATTGTATATTAAACTAGATGAGGTTACCTGTGATGTATAAAATGAATGATTCAAAGATATAGTTTTACAAACCATTAGATAACTAGTCCAATATTGTTTTATCAGTTACTTGATACACCTGCCTAAGGAAAATTTGAATGTAGAAATGATTCTGATAGATGTGAGATCATACAAGTTGAATTAATATCATAATAAAAAGAGGGAAGGAAAGAATATAGAAGTGATAACCTTATTAAATCGTAAAATGTCTCTACAAGCTTTTAGCGTGCGACATCATTAAATCAAACAACCTTTTTTATTTGAAATGGTAGCAATCTTCAGAATCATTACTTATGGTTTGTGAGACTGTTAACATAAAGAAGGAACTAGGATGTTTCAAATCTTAATGGATAAGAAAGAGTGGCTGTTGATGCATCATACTGTAACTGTTGAACATATACTCTACATCTAATGGGTTTCTGCAGCGGCGCAAATTTGTTTTCTGTTTTGTTCATTGTGTTTTTGTATTTGCTACATGTTAGTATCGGTATAGACACCATCACATCATCCCAATTCATCAAGGACCCTGAAACTCTAATCTCCAAAGATGGTAACTTCACCTTGGGATTCTTTAGCCCTAAAATTTTTGAATTTGGTGGAAGTCTCAATGTACAATCATATGGGTGGCTAACAGAAACAAACCACTGAGTGATTCTAATGGGATTATCTCAATATCTGAGGATGGAAATCTTGTGGTATTTAGTGGACAAAAACAAGTCATTTGGTCATCAAATTTTTCTAACACAACGTCAAATACTACTTCTGCCCTGTTTTCAGACTATGGTAACCTTGTCCTTTTTGAAAGCACAACAGGAAGCATCTTGTGGCAGAGTTTTCAAAAACCTTCGGATACATAAAATCAAATAGTATCAAGAATAATAATGATAAAATATTTCAATCCCCCTCTAAGTTGGTGCATAGATATCAATCACAAAGCTCTTGGTCAAAATGTCTGTTGTTTAGATTTGAAGACACAAAGTATTCCAAAATCTATTTTCTCCTTTATAGAGTGACAATCAATTTCAATGTTCTTTGTTCGATGAATTCAAATAACTTCAAGGGAAGTTCCACAGTCATTTTCAACTCCTTTAGAACTCGAAGAATCCAAATATTCTCACAAATTCCTTTGACAACTCAATTTCTACACTGCTTATAGAAACTACTCCAAGCTTCTTACTTCTCCATGTTACCAAGTTTCTTCACACATAAATACAATAACCTACGGTAAACTTTTGATCCGTATAGACATTCCATGACCAATCTTCATCAATGAATATAGCTATAGCCACATTTTTGTTCTATTTTTTTTCTTCCAAAGAATAGGCCTTTTTCGAGGGTAGCCTTCAAATATCTCAAAATTATACAGACGGTGTCAAGGTGTTTTTCATAAATTGTTGGCAGCGTTAACAGAAAATGCAATATCAGGGTCCAAGTAATCTTTAGTATCTTCCTGTGTCAAGTCTGTCCCCCAAAGTTCTTTATGTGAGTGCATGGGATTATCAGCTGGTGGTCTATATACACTCATACCGGTTTCTCGAAAGAAATCAAGAACATACTTCCGTTGGGAACTGCTCTTCCTTTCTTTAGAGACCCAAAGTTTTTTAATTTCAAATATTGCTTTCAGGTTTTTCTTCCGTTTCTCCATTTCTGTCACATCATCTCCAGATGATATATGCAATTTTTTGCTGTGTTGAATTTTTTATGGTGTTGTAAGAGAGGTGTCTATGTAGGGTGAAAGTAGCCATTGGAAGTAAGGTTGTACATAACTAATTTTGCCTTGTTTTACAAGTTCTTAATGAAGTATAGTCAAACGGATGATATTGTATTTTTTTAAGGAAGTAAATTTGCAAATCAGAAAGTTATAGTTTTATGAAAACGATATAGTTTTTATATACTAGAATCATTGACTTTTTAGGATCATACTGATAAACTATTTGATGAGGTTGTCTTTGAGTAGAAAATGAATGATTCAAAGTTATAGTTTTTGAAAACATTGTACAACTAATATTATTCTATCGAGTACAAGGCACCTGACCATGAAAATTTTGAATAAAGAAACGATTCTCGTAAATCTTGGAGAATACATAATTGATTTCATGAAATAAAAAAGACAGTCAAGAGAAAAAATGTGAAATGTCTCAAACAACATTAATTTTTGTTGAAATGATAGAGATTTTCAGCACTTTGATTTACTTGTGATTTTTGAGACTCTTGACTTTAAGAAGGAAATCTCAAATCATTATTAATAAGAAAGAGTGGTTGTTTTTTGTATCATTGTCTAATTGTTGATCGTATAATGGGTTTCAGTCTCTGTTTAAATATGCTATCTGTTCTATTCATTTTGTTTTGCTATTTGTTACAAATTAGTATTGCCATAACCAACATCACATCATCCCAATTCATAAAGGACACTGAAACTCTTATCTCCAAAGATGGTAACTTCACCTTTGGATTCTTTAGCCCTAAAAATTCTACAAATCGCTACGTTGGAATTTGGTGGAAGTCTCAGTCTACAATCATATGGGTGGCAAACAGAAACCAACCACTGAATGATTCTAACGGGACTGTCACAATATCTGAAGATGGAAATCTTGTGGTATTGAATGGGCAGAAACAAGTCATTTGGTCATCAAATGTTTCCAACATAGCAACCAATACAAGTTCTCAGTTTTCCGACTTTGGTAACCTTGTCCTTTCGGAGAGCACAACTGGAAACATTTTATGGCAGAGTATTCAGCAACCTTCAGATACATTACTTCCTAGCATGAAACTATCTATCAACCAAAGAACAGGTAAGAATGTAAAACTCGTATCATGGAAAAGCCCTTCGGACCCATATGTTGGCAACTTTTCTTGTAGGACAGTTGAACGCCTAAATATAATCGAAGTGTTTATTTGGAATGGAACTCAACCATATTGGCGCAGTGGTCCCTGGAATGGTGGGGTCTTCACTGGGGTACATACAATGACAGTTGCATATTTTTTTGGTTTTCGTGTAGGTGATGATGGAGAAGGGAATATTGACATATATTATACATTACAAAATGACGAAGAGTTTTTGATCTATCAGCTGACTTCACAAGGAAAATTAGACGAGATGCGGTGGGATAATGAGACTAAAGAAATGAAAGTGACATGGACAACCCGAGAATCAGAGTGTGATGTTTATGGTATATGTGGGGCCTTTGCAAGCTGCAGTTCATTGAGCTCACCAATATGTAGCTGTTTGAGAGGATTTGTACCGAGAAACATAAAAGAATGGAATGCACATAACTGGACCGGTGGGTGTGTTAGGAGAACACCTTTGCAATGTGAAAGGGTCAACGATAATACAACAAATACAAAGGAAGATGGGTTTTTGAAATTGCAGATGGTTAAAGTTCCAGATTTCGCAGAAGGTGTAGCTGTTACACCAGACATATGCAGAAGCTTATGTTTGCATAATTGCTCATGTGTTGCGTATTCTCATGATTCTGGGATTGGCTGTATGTCTTGGACTGGGAATCTACTTGACATACATCAACTCCAAAGTGGAGGACTCGATCTATATGTTCGTGTAGCCTACACAGAACTTGGTATGCTCTAGGTGTTATTTGTTAAACCATTTGAAACATAGGTCATTAACTTGATTCTATTTCTTAGGAGTTAGGATTTTATTTGATTTTTTATATTTTATATTTATATTTTTCCTATATACAGATAGACGGCGAATCAAGACGACCATCATTATAAGTACAGTAATAACTGGAACTCTTATATTTGTCATATGTGCATATATCTGTTGGAGGAGGACATCAAACCACCCAGGTATTATAAAATAACCGTGTATTTAACTTTTGTCATCAAATTTACTTTATTTTCATTGATAAGGAACTAAGCTCAAATTATGTTATTTACTGCAGCTAGACTGTGGCACTTTATTAAATCTGCAAGAAAAAAGAACAACAAAGCTTTCCCACTATTTGATCAAGGTGGATCACCCGAAAATTACACTAGTGACGATGTGATTGGAGAAATGTCTCAAGTCAAATTACAAGAGCTATTAAAATTTGATTTTGAAAAACTTGCAACCGCCACAAACAACTTCCACTTGTCCAACAAACTTGGACAGGGTGGTTTTGGTCCCGTATATAAGGTACCTTAAATGCAACATTGTTATAATATTTTATAACCATTGTCTATAGCTGTTGTAACATAATATTTTCTTCTAGGGAAAACTGCAAGATGGCCAGGAAATAGCTGTTAAAAGACTCTCTAGAGCATCTGGACAAGGGCTGGAGGAATTCATGAATGAAGTAGTGGTCCTTTGTAAGCTTCAACACCGTAATCTTGTAAGACTTCTTGGCTGCTGTATTGAAGGCGATGAAAAGATGTTGATGTATGAGTACATGCCAAACAAAAGTTTGGATGCATTCATCTTTGGTTAGTTCTTTGAAGCCCCCTTTAGCACTTTCTCTTATACAAATTCATACTTTCATCTTTCGTTTCAACTCTGAGTTTTTTTGGAAGTGAATAATTTTGATGGATTCACTTTATATTTTAGTATTATGTTAAAAATGTTATATTGCTACCCTTATTTTTAGATCCCTCAAAAAATAAACTCCTGGATTGGAGAACACGACACAACATAATAGAAGGAATAGCTCGAGGATTGCTGTATCTTCACCGAGATTCTAGGCTAAGAATTATTCATAGAGATTTGAAGGCCAGTAATGTCTTGTTAGATGAGGAGCTGAATCCAAAAATATCGGACTTTGGCATGGCTAGAATCTTTGGAGGCGGAGAACATCAGGCCAATACTAGCAGGATTGTTGGAACTTAGTAAGTTTTTCTACCTTATCCAACATTTTAGCAGTAATGATTGGAGAATGAATTTTTGTATTTTAATGCAGTGGCTATATGTCTCCCGAGTATGCAATGCAAGGATTATTTTCAGAGAAATCAGATGTTTTTAGCTTTGGTGTTTTGATACTAGAGATTGTTACCGGGAGAAGGAACTCAATTTTTTATGACTTTGAGAATTCTCTGACCCTTTTAGGATTTGTAAGCCCCACCTAACCATTTTTGGCTCAATTATGTCTTTTTTTTATTTCGTTTACACAACGTTCCATTGTCTGATTTTTATGTATTTTTTCTTATCTCTCATTTAGGTCTGGATACAATGGACAGATGACAATATTTTATCTCTAATAGAGCGAGGAATATATGATCCTAGTAATCACAATTACATTTTGAGGTACATACATATAGGACTTCTGTGCGTTCAAGAACATGCTGTGGATAGGCCCGCTATGGCTACAGTAATTTCTATGCTTAACAGTGAGGCTGCATTACTTCCTCCTCCTAGTAAACCTGCATTCATCCTGAGGCAAGATATGTTGAGTTCAAAGAGTTCCATTAACAATGTCAGTGTTACACAAATCGGTGGCAGATAGCACACCAAGGGTTCTAAGATTTTTTTTTTTATGTCAATTGATACATGGTTACTGCTAGAAATTTGTTAATTGATATGAAAACTCTAGTATAATAAAAGATGCATAATGTATTTTCCTTGATTTCTATTGTTTTATTGATATAAGTTTTGCATGTCTTCTGCCGCAGACTACTTTCATCAGGTACAGTTGTCTGTTCATAATAGTAAAGGGCCAACTTGCATGTTGACCATAAGTTTTTGAAAGTAAACAAAAAATAAATGAAATTGAATATGAATTGGTCTGGATTCTTTTGAAGAAAAAGTGTTAGTAATTCATTGTTAATGATGTTATTCGGTAGATTCGAAACCATATTTCTTTGGACCTCGTTGTTCCTCCTTTAATACATAAACACAATAGACGACGAATAATGATAGTTAAATACAATACTACACAAGGAAAATTAATTACAATATTTTCATTTGCAATACCACTGACATGAACTTCGTATGGTCCAGCAACTTCTGCTTCTTCATCACGAACCATTCTATCGTCCGGTAACCTGAATATCTGAAATAAATAAAAAGGGATTGGGGTGAGACAAGATGTCTCAGTGAGTTCCACTTATCCTAGGCTGTAGGCAATCACAGGGAACCTAGGATCGCCATATGTTCTAATCTCAACCCATTTCAGGTTTATATAGTCTTTATCATACATAACTGAGCGATCAGGGATAACTAGGATCGCTACTTAGAATATTATCATGATTCTATCATAATGTCATATTCTTATTCATACACATACTCATATCATAATTCTTGACTTAAAAGTTAATGTCATTAATTATACATTTCATGTGTGCATATTTATCTCTTCGTTGTTGTGAACGATAACTATTTCATTCTGTTACTATGAGCCGTACCTCATAGGCTACATTATCTCTTCGTTGTAGCAAACGGAGTTTTCACACTTGTTACTATGAGCCGTACCTCATAGGCTACATTATCTCTTCGTTGTAGCAAACGGAGTTTTCACACTTATTACTATGAGCCGTACCTCATAGGCTACATTATCTCTTCGTTGTAGCAAACGGAGTTTTCTCAATTATATATTTTTTCTATGAGCATGTTACTTTTTATTTTTATTTTTATGAGCATGTTAATCATTTCAATTTTTCTTTCAAATCATTTCTACGAGTACATACATCAACTGCCTTGCTTAGTATTTTATTGCTAGAACACATTTATATGATCAACACTTTCATAACATTGATATCATATAAAATTTCATTCACATTATCATGACTTTGCATAACCATTAAAACCTCGTTTGTACCAAGTAAAAGTAAATAACAAAGTTAAAATGACATAGTTCAAACTACCCAACGGGAGAGTTAACTAACTAAGGAACTCACCTTGACATTTTCCTGAATTATCTACACCATTTAAGTCTCAAATAAACTCTTGTCAGCTTCATAATCGCTTTTCTGCAAAAAAACAGTTTATTGCGGCTTTTTACGTCAGCTTCTATTTTTATGTATTTCAACTTCAAAACAAACACTTATTCAACCATTTGAACATGTATATTAAGTTCCAGAACCATTCCCCCAATTTAAATTCACGTTTTAGCTTATTTCGGACAAATCCAAGCCAAACCCGTAGGCAATTTTTCAGCATAAAATTCAAACTTCAAACGCGTTTTCTGAATCCATTCCTGACCCGAAACATACAAAATTTATATCCAAACTGAAGGGAATGAAGTGTAGAATCCAAAAATCTAATAATTACTCAATTATGGGTTACACAGCCAGATACACGTCCCAAATACCATAATTCTGTCCTTACGAATTTTTAAACTAACATTCCAAAATATTCAGCCGTGATCAGTCTCACCATCACACTCAATTTCAACACCATCACACTCAATTTCAACACCACCACTCCATAATACAGCAAAAATAATTCGTTTCAAGGTGCTCATATAACTATTTTCATCCAATTCCATATCAATTCTTTAATCCCAATCTACCAACTTCTCTAGTTACCATGAACTCTAATAACATACACATACAACTACTAAAACCTTTAACAATTTCAGCCATCAATTCAACTTGCAGCTTAGTAAAGAATTAGTAAAGAACTCACCTTATTTAGAAATTTCCTCTTGTGATCCTTGAGCCAAAATCCAAAACTCAAGCCACTAGCCTCGATCCTTTCTCTTCCAATAGCTCCTAGTTTTAATCCACTCTTGAGTGCTCCAAAGCAAACTTACGTAATGAATTTTCTATGCATTGGAGTGAAAGTGATGAATTGAACCAAGAGAGGGAGAGGGCGGTTTTGGGAGTGAGGATGAAATTCAAACTTTGTTCTTGCTTAATCCACCACTAGAAACTCATATGAAGCATTGTTAGATGATTCCATGGAGGATTTGGGTGAAATTTTTGGTTGTCAAGGTGGAGAAGGATGAGGCCGAAAATGAGAGGAGAAGAGGGGAGAAAAATCTAGAAATTTTGAGAAAAGAAGGTGGAAGAATGAGTGGATAAGGTTCCAAACTTTTTTTTTTTTTTTAAAAAGAAATCTCAAGTCCCAAATGACCAAAATGCCCGTTAAGAGAAAAGACATAATTATCCTCCGTTAATGCGTAACCATTTAATTTCTCAAATCTGTTGGAATAATATGCGAGATATTTACCGAATATTGTCGCATTTCTGAATAAATAATTAACCCTTCAGAAATTATTTTCGTTCCGACATGTTCCACTGATACGACAGTCTATTTAAAAATTCAGCGGGATATTACATAAATGATTCCATTTATGTGAGAGGATAAAAGTTGATTTAATGAAATAAAACAGACAGTTAGGACAAAATGAAAAGTAAAATGTCTCAAAAACCTTTTTCTTTTACAATGCTAGAGATTTTCAGAACCATGCATTACATGTGATTTGTGAGACCATTGACTTTAGGAAGGAAGTCTTGAATCTTATGAATAAGAAAGAGCGGCCGTTTATGTATCATATAATGAGCTTCAGATGCTGTTCAAATCTGTTTTCTGTTTTATTCATTCTATTTTGCAATTTGTTACACATTAGTATTTCCATAGACACCGTAACATCATCCAAATTCATCAAGGACCCTGAAACTCTAATCTCAAAAGATGGCAACTTCACCTTTGGATTCTTTAGCCCTATAAACTCTACAAATCGCTATGTTGGAATTTGGTGGAAGTCTCGTTCTACAGTCTTATGGGTGGCTAACAGAAACCAACCACTGAATGATTCTATTGGGATTGCCACAGTATCTGAAAATGGAAATCTTGTAGTACTGAATGGACAGAAACAAGTCATTTGGTCATCAAATGTTTCCAACATAACATCCAATACCACTGTCCAGTTTTCAGAATATGGTAACCTCGTCCTTTTGGAGAGCGCAACTAGAAACATGTTACGGGAGAGTATTCAGCAACCTTCAGATGCATTACTTCCCGGTATGAAACTTTCTATTGACAAAAGAACAGGAGATAAATTAATTCTCACGTCATGGAAAAATCCTTCTGATCCATCTGTTGGGAGTTTCTCTTCTAGTGCTGTTATACGGGATAATATAGCTGAAGTGTTTATTTGGAATGATACTTGGCCGTACTGGCATAGTGGCCCATGGAATGGTGGAGGTTTTACAGGAATACTGACTACGACCGACGCACATATTTACGGTTTTCAAGGTGGAAATGATGGAGAAGGGAATATAAATGTATATTCTACAATCCCAACTGACGAGAAATTTGTTACGGCCTATATCTTGAATTCAAAGGGAAAATTAGAATCAACATCGTGGGATGGTGAGCGGAATGAAGTGCAAGTTACATGGACAAGCCGAGTTTCAGAGTGTGATGGTTATGGTATATGTGGGGTATTTGCAAGCTGTAGTTCACTAAGTTCACCAATTTGTACCTGTTTGAAAGACTTTGAACCCAAGAAGATACAAGAATGGAATAGAAACAATTGGACTGGTGGGTGTGTCAGGAGGACACCTTTGCAGTGTGAAAGGGTCAACAATAAAACCACTGGTACAAAGGAAGATGGGTTTATGAAACTGCAGATGGTTAAAGTTCCTGATTTTGCAGAAGGTGCAGCTGTTGCACCAGACATATGCAGAAGCTTATGCTTGCAGAATTGCTCATGCGTTGTGTATTCTCGTGATGCTGGAATTGGTTGTATGTCTTGGACTAGGAATCTAATTGATATACAACAACTAGAAAGTGGAGGACTTGATCTATATGTTCGCGTATCCCATGCAGAACCTGGTATGCTCTAGCTGTAGTTTGCTATAGCATTTAATACATAGTTCATTAACTTGGTTGTTACTATTGGATTCGAATTGATTTTTTTTATTTTTTCAACTTAAGTTTTCCCTATATACAGATAGAGGGAGAAACAAAACAATCATCATTACAATATCAGTGATAATAGGAACTCTTGTAATTGTCCTTTGTGCATATATCATGTGGAGAAGGATATCAAACAACTCAGGTAATATACAACCTTTGTGGATTCAACTATAGTAATATAATTTAATTTTTTATATGTTCACATGAGCTGAGCTTAAATTATGTTTTTCATTGTATTTAAAAATAAAGCTTTCATACTATTTAATAAAGGTGGAACGTCAAAAGATAACAATAGTGATGATATAATTGGAGGACTATCTGAAGTTAAACTACAGGAGCTATTACTATTTGATTTTGAAAAGCTTGTACTGCCGCAAACAACTTCCACTTGTCCAACAAACTTGGACAGGGTGGTTTTGGTCCTGTGTACAAGGTGCTGTAAATGCAACACTGTCATAAACCATTGTCTATAGTAGTTTGTTGTTGCTTACTATTTTCTTTCTGGGGAAACTGCAAGATGGTCAAGAAATTGCAGTTAAATGACTTTCTAGAGCATCTGGCCAAGGGCTAGAAGAATTCATGAAGGTCGATACTAATATGTGATTCAAGAGTGCAGCTCCGAGCAGTTCTCCTCCTCCTCATTTTAGGTCTTCATGTCACAACTGTTGATACCTAGATGTTGATAATAGTTTATATATGAAAATTAGCCTTGTGAAATAAAAATGATAATAATAATTTAATAATGTGACAATCTTTAAATCAAATTTACAATAGCAAACTTGCAGGACCACTTACTTCAGAGCTTTGTGTTCATACATATAAGTTAAAAACTTGTGAGTAGAAATCAAATACAACATTTTCAAAGTTAATTGGTTGTATGTTGAAAAGAAGTGATTTTGCAAGTAATAAAATCTTTTATACCCTTCTGTTGCAAGTCAAACTGGTGTTGCATTGGTACATGGTGGCATCTAAAGTGGTGCCCACCTATTCGATGACCTGGTCGTGTGAGAATGATACAGTTTTTATAGATTTTAGAATTATTGACTTTTAAGAAATATACTGATAAACTATTTTATATTATTAGTCAAAAAAATGAATGATTCAAAGTTATAGAAAGAATTAGACAACTTTTATTATATTATCAATTTCCTGAGACACGGTCAAATTTGAATACAGAAATGAAAAAGACAGTCCAAGTTGATTTCATGAAATAAAAAACACAGTCAAGGACCATGCATTATTGAAATGATAGAGATATTCAGAACCATGCATTACTTGTGATTTTTGAGACCGTTGACTTTAAAAAGAAAGTCTCAAATCTTTATGAGTAGAGTTACTGTTGGAGGATCACAGTGTAACCGTTGATCATATACTACAATCATCCGACTAATGGGTTTCAGCAGCTGCTCAAATCTGTTATTTGTTTTGTTGATTCTGTTTTCCTATTTGTTACATGTTAGTATCGGTATAGACACCATCACATCATCCCAATTCATCAAGGACCCTGAAACTCTACTCTCCAAAGATGGTTCCTATGCCTTGGGATTCTTTAGCCCTGGAAATTCTATAAATCGGTACGTTGGAATTTGGTGGATGTCTCGTTCTATAGTCGTATGGGTGGCTAACAGAAACCAACCGCTGAATGATTCTAATGGGACTGTCACAATATCCGAAGATGGAAATCTTGTGGTATTAAATGGACAGAAACAAGTCATTTGGTCATCAAATGTTTCCAACATAGCAACAAATACAAGTTCTCACTTTTCAGACTATGGCAACCTTGTCCTTTTGGAGAGCGCAACTGGAAACGTATTATGGCAGAGTATTCAACAACCTACAGATACATTACTGTCTGGTATGAAACTTTCTATCAACAAAAGAACAGGTGAGAAATCAAAACTAAGATCATGGAAAAGCCCTTCTGATCCATCTGTTGGGAGTTTTTCTTCTAGTAGTGTTGAACGCGGAAATATACTGGAAGTGTTTATTTGGAATGAAACTCAGCCATACTGGCGCAGCGGTCCCTGGAATGGCGGGGTCTTTACAGGGATAGATACTATGACAACTGCCTATTTCAACGGTTTTCAAGGTGGAGATGATGGAGAAGGGAATATTAATATATATTTTACGATACCAAATAATGAGGTGTTCTTGATCTATAACCTGAATTCACAAGGAAAGTTAGAAGAAATGCGGTGGAATGACGAGGAGAAAGAACTGGAAGTTAAATTCACTAGCCGGAAATCGGAGTGCGATGTTTATGGTATTTGTGGGGCATTTGCAATTTGTAATTCATTGAGCACGCCAATTTGCAGCTGTTTGAAAGGGTTTGATCCACTGAACATACAGGAATGGAATAGACACAATTGGACTGGTGGGTGTGTTAGGAGAACAGCTTTGCAATGTGAAAGGGTCAACGATAATACCACAAATACAAAGGAAGACGGGTTTTTGAAATTGCAGATGGTTAAAGTTCCTGATTTTGCAGAAGGTGTAGCTGTTACACCAGATATATGCAGAAACTTATGCTTGGAGAATTGCTCTTGCACTGCGTACTCTAACGATGCTGGGATTGGCTGTATGTCTTGGACTGGGAATTTACTTGACATACAACAACTCGAAAGTGGAGGACTTGATCTATATTTTCGCGTATCCGAGGCAGAGCTTGGTATGTGCTAGGTGTTGTTTATTAACTTTATTCTATCTCTTTGGTTTTGATTGACTTTGCTATCTTTCAAATTTAAATTTTCCTATTTACAGATAGTGGGACAAACAAAACAATCATTATTACAATTATAGTGATACTAGGCACTCTCTTAATCGTCATTTGTGGTTATATCATGTGGAGAAGGACTTCAAAAAACTCAGGTAAGATTATACCGTCTTTGTCGATTCAACCGTAGTAATATAACTTTAATTTTCTCACTATATAATAAAGGTGGAAGATCAGAAGAAAATAATAGTGATGATGCAATTGGAGGATTTTCCCAAGTTAAACTACAGGAGCTGTTAGTATTTGATTTCGGAAAGCTTGCAACTGCCACAAACAACTTCCACTTGTCCAACAAACTTGGAGAGGGTGGTTTCGGTCCAGTATACAAGGTATCGTAAATACAACTAAGTTTTCATGTCCGATTCTGAAGCCATTCACTATAGTTTTCATGTGTGAATCTTAAACCATTCTCGATAGTTTTCTCATATAATTTTCTTCTAGGGAAAACTCCAAGATGGTCAGGAAATAGCAGTTAAAAGACTTTCTAGAGCATCTGGACAAGGGTTGGAGGAATTCATGAATGAAGTAGTGGTCCTTTGTAAGCTTCAACACCGCAATCTTGTAAGACTTCTTGGCTGCTGTACTGATGGTGATGAAAAGATGTTGATGTATGAGTACATGCCAAACAAAAGTTTGGATGCATTCATCTTTGGTTAGTTTTTTGAAGCACCCTTTAGCAATTTCTCATATATATAATTCCATATTTTCATGTTTCTCTTTGTTTTAAACTGGTCTAAGATATTTAAGCATAAGGAATTGTTTCACAGCAGTGAGTTTTTTTATACCATGCTAATAGTGTGATTTTTATTACTACACTTCATATTTTAGTATTATGCTACAAATAGTATAAATGCCACTCGTATATTTTAGATCCATCAAAAAATAAACTCCTAGATTGGAGAACAAGGTATAACATTATAGAAGGAATAGCTCGAGGATTATTGTATCTTCACAGAGATTCAAGACTAAGAATTATACACAGAGATTTGAAGACAAGTAATATCTTGTTAGACGAGGAGCTGAATCCAAAAATTTCTGACTTTGGTATGGCTAGAATCTTTGGAGGGAGAGAAGATCAGGCCAATACTACCAGGGTTGTCGGAACTTAGTAAGTCTGATCTTCCTTGCTCGATACTAATATACTATTGTATAAATACTTGGCGAATAAACTTTTATACTTAAATGCAGTGGCTATATGTCTCCCGAATATGCAATGCGAGGACTTTTTTCAGAGAAATCAGATGTTTTTAGCTTTGGTGTTTTGATTCTAGAGATCGTTAGTGGGAGAAGAAACTCAAGCTTTTATGACAATGAGCATGCACCGAGTCTTCTAGGATTTGTAAGAATCAACAGTTCGATTTTGACTCAATAACACACTCTTTTTTCCTTTTTGCTGATGCAACTAACAAATATCTGAAACTTGTTTTTTCTTTTCATTTAGGTATGGATACAATGGAGGGAAGAAAATATTTTATCCTTAATAGATCCAGAAATATATGATCATAGTCATCGCAAGAATATATTGAGATGCATACATATAGGACTGTTATGTGTACAAGAATCAGCTGCAGATAGGCCTACTATGGCGACAGTAATTTCTATGCTTATCAGTGAGGCTGCATTTCTTCCTCCTCCAAGTCAACCTGCATTCATCCTGAGGCAGAATATGTTGAATTCAAAGTCACCCGAAGAAAATCAAAGTATATGTTCCATTAATACTGTCAGTGTTACAGATATGTGTGGCAGATAGCACACTAAAATTCTGGTGACATAATTGTTATTACAAATATCCACTAGCATTACCATTGCTTAAGTTATTTACCTAGTAATTGCATGTAGAGCCAGAATCTTGTAGATTCTATGGCTGCCAGATTCTACATTATAGATAAAGATGTATATGATACAGTTTTTACACTGTTGTAGTTATAAATATCTGGTTCTATATATATGTTAAATCAGAAGTGTGCAGGAGAAAATTTTGTGTGGACTGGAGAGTAAATGAGCATTTGAGAGGTGATTGACACCAACAATTGGCTGAACTCTATGGTCAAATCTCGTATGTTCTTTGTTTGCATTTTTCGTATCTGTTTTCTTTTAAACCGGGGACGCCGTTCTAACAAAGTGTTTATATTATGAAAAATTAGAGAAAGAGGATGAAAATGAATTTTAAACTTGCTGGTTGAAATCTTGGTGAGCAGAGGAGGAACATTTGGGAATGAAAAGAGAAAAACACAACAAAAAGACTCATTCCTAAACAGACCAAGTTGATTGAACTTTTGGGAATGTTCCTCCTCTTAATTTAAGAATGAGTCTTAATGAGTCTTTTTGTTCTGTTTTTCTCTTTTCATTTTAAAAGTAGAAAATCCATTTACTATTATTTTTGTTGATTTTCTCGTTTTGACTACGTATGCAGCATAGCCATAGGTTCATTGGTTTTATGAAATTTGTAGGCTAAAGAAAGTAATCTCACATAAGCAGAAATTCAAAAAGTAAATTTATGGAAATATATCAAATAGAAAAATAGTTATGAGCATATATTGATATCAAAATACAAAGATCCACATTTTGATAGATTGAAAGATATCAGAAATTTGCAAAAGACATGTAGATTAGTACTTCTACGGAATTACATACTTCTAAGATGGTATTTGAGCCTTTCAAGATCCATTGTGTCATCTGCTATCAGGCTACCCACCATTTATGTCCACGAATCAAACCTAATAGTGTTGTTCGCGAGGGCTCCATTAAGAGTCCCACGTTGGGGAGGCCATCTCCTACCCGACGTGGGACTCTTGACACACTCCTCACACTCAGGACTGAACATCTGAAGTCTGGACATAAATGGTGGGTGGTCCGATAACAGAAACATAATATTAGGTGGTCCAACGGATCATGAAAGAAGCTCTGATACCATCATAGAAATCATGGTTGTGCATAACACAACCCCACAAAACCGGTTTGTGAGTTGAGAACTACCCCTACTTATAAACACATTATCGGACCATCTCCTATCCAATGTGGGACTGTGAACCAACTATGATTTTCGAACTCCTTACATTCATATCAAAAATCACTCGAAGTTATTGCACGAACAAACTCCATTTTCGAACATGTGCCATCTTTTCCCCCTGTTGTTCATCTGGAGTTTTCTTCCCACAATTTTGGACAACATCTTCATTGTATTGTGGCAATGTGAGCTGGAGTTGAGAGAAGTTGTTCAGCTAGACCAAGGAGCTCAAAGTAACGAGCTCGTCTTTTTTTTCTTCGTCTTCAATAAATTGAATGATAAAAGAATAAAATAAAAAAACTATAAAAATGAATGTGTGGATAGTATGTATTATTAAAAAATATTAAAATCCACAAAGCTCAGGCTATCTAAGATGTTTATGGAACTTTTTTTTTTAAGAAGAAAGTGTCTATCGAACTTGAATGCAAGCAAGTGGTTGACCAAAACTTAAATAAATAAAAAAAAAAGAAAAAAAAAAAGAAAAGTAGTTACAAAAGAATAAAAGAAAATTTGAAGAACCACAACTTTACGAAGAACAACCAATTGAATACTCTGGAAATGAAATCCAAAATGGCATTGAAGGAATTTTTGGCGAATTCAGTTACGTTATAAATAATAAATAAATCTGATTATTTCTTTCTCCTAAAAAAAATTGATTAAAAAATCAGATCCTTTTAATAAACTGTATTGATACATACAACATGTGAACGAAACGTATTCAAATATAAACGCAATAATTACATTTTAATCAAATTAAATATTTTTTAATAATCAAATAAAATTTGTTTACTACAGTCAAATAAAAAAATATCTTACTTAAAACTGACTTATTTATTATTAATTTATTTAATGCATTAGTTTCTTTTGTGATCTTAAATAGCCTTATTGTGTGTAACCAAAAAAACAGTCTTACTGTAAGGTGTTACTTGTTCATAAAAAAGAATGTCAACTCGTATCAATGTTCTTTTTTTCACCTTTGCAATTATGTGTATTGCTTCGGTGATGTTTACTGGTAACAAACTAATTCCTTAACTAAATTTTGTTGTGTTTTCAATATAATGACTTGCAATTATATAATTCGAAATAGTGTTTTCAATGGCTTTATTTTTATTTTTAAATTTTAAAAACTAGGATTTAATTAAAATGTATATAATACTTTTTGTTTTGTTTTGTTATGTTAATATGTATATAATAGGTTTTGAAATGCCTAATATCTTGTACACTAGATGATATTTCTAATGAAGTTTAATTGATTGTAGAAGTAGCAGTAGCAAAAAAACAAAAAGACTATTGCATAGTTATGGGGGCATGTCCAAGTGGTAACCCTCAGTGCTACCAGTATTGTATAAAGGCAGGCTTCTCTCAAGGAGGGCTTTGTTTAGACGAAAAGGGCATTTGTTGCTGCACAAGATACATTTGACAGATCCATGATTGATAATTGTACTTTTTCAATGTTTGTAAGGGGCTATATCTACAAAGAAGTCTTCAAGATTTTCAGTTAAAAAATAATATTGATTTCAATTAAAAATAATAATACTATGGGGTTTTTTATTTTTAAAGAACCCACAACTTTATGAAGAACAACCAGTTGAATACATTGGAATGAAATACAAATTCGGTAAGATATACACACTGACCATTGCATTTATTTTATGGATCTCTATGGCCGGTTTTATATTACAGTCAGATTGATCAACTTGATCTCTCTTAATCTAACTGTCACTCTTAAAATAATACATGACATTTTAAATGCCGGCAACATTTCTTTATGTTTTTCTACAACTTATTCAGATTAAACATGTTTTTATGAACACTTGAAGAATTTGAGATCTAGATTGATATGGTGTTATAGAATAATTCAAATTTTGGCGGTACCAAAAAGTCAGAGAGTACTAGGAGTCCCCTAAGTAAGGACGACACAACATTAGATATGGCCAGCCCGCTAATAAAGCAGGAGCCGGTACCCAAGGTGCAGTAAAGCATAAGTCAGGATGACGTCAGTGATAATAAAGGTAGTAAGATAAACAAAACTAGAAACACAACAGAGAAAGTAAGCATTTAACTAAAAAGTGCAATAAAGATTGTTCAAGATTAGATCCAAAAGTCGCCCCCATAGGTCGCAGAAGCAAATAAATTTACAAATAAGAAGTCAGGTACAAACACCTTGGCCCCAGAAAATCCTACCAAGTGCTAAAGAGGAAAGAGCAAACCAGTCATCACCATCACCATCACTATCAGTCATTATGAAGTCCACATACTCACCAAGGGATTGGTCGTCGTCCACCCCAACAGAGGGAGCAATATTTGATTACCCCCTAATTATCCTAGAACGAATGTCTCACAAGGCTCCGCTGGAGGAACAAGGTCATCAAGAGAACCCTTCGGTGTGACCATGACGTTCTCCTCAACAACACGGAAGGGATCCAAGTGGTTGTAGTCCGCCTCAACACCACAAAAGCATTACACTTGGGGAACCCCATTCCAGAATGACTCATTGCCCAACTTCTCCATGGAGAACTCTAGCTTTGTCTTCTTCGAAGCCAAAGCAAACTTTCAAAGATCAAGGCTAACCTTTTTAGAAGTAAATCATCGTGCTATGTCTCCAAGTAAGTGATTCGGCTAGTGAGCGACTGGACCTTGACATCCCGACACTTCAAACTATTCTGTGCCACCACCAAATCATGTGTTACCACTTAAGCTTATGCCAGCTTTAGGGAAAGGTCATTTTTTAACTCCTTGACCTGTTCCTCCAAGGCTGAAACTTTGTCAGCATAAGTACCCTCATCATTCTGGTCTGGTGAAAGCATTGAACTGCCAAGAGCCACCAGCAACGATCTCCTCTTTCCTCTAGATAGACCCTCGACTGGAAATTGACCCTACATCGACTTCATTCACCCATCTCCCGAAGGGAAGCATGAGTTTTGGGAAAAGGTTGAGCATGCAAGGGATCCTACTTGAACGAAGGAGCAAGAGAAGGCTATTTATTCCAAGAGCTCACTTTTGGTATCAATCTGCATCCTCATTTGAGAACCGCTGGGAAGATAAACCGTCAGAAGTTCCCCTAAGAAAAATTGGTCTGAGAGAAGAAGGCCGCTTAGATACCCCACAACTAGGGGTCCCCCAAGATATTCCATGCTTACTAAATAGGGAAATGCTTGACATTGTTCCTGAAAAAAGGAAAAAGAAAGGCAAGGGTCAGAACAAGCAAATAAAGTAAAATAGATGCTAAGACAAGAAAGAAGGAAACATGTATTGACTAGGAAGATTTCTGGCCTCATCAACAAAGTGACACTTCAACATAACTCTCGGATTTATTCCCATCTTCTAAACTATTACTTCCCCGAAGTGATCATCGAGTACTCGAAAAGGATCGAACGCCCCCATAAAACCCTTTAAAGCGGTGTAAAACCGTTGTTCGACATTGGGAAATTCACTCCAATCGATTGTGAATCTCATCGCCTTCAAGAAGGGATCCTCTAACCAAGAATGGTGAAAGAAGGGAAAACATCATTGAGTAACTTTATTCCCAGGATTACTAGTGGCTCATGGGTGCCCACAAATGGATTTCTTGGCAGCAGTTGTAGCCGGGTTAACCATAACATAATGATGCCTAATGTTGTGAATGAAACATTTTAAAGGCTCTAAACACTAGGTAGGCTGGGTAAAGGACATGATTCCTTGACAGCGAGTTCCCTGCTAGATTTTCCATTGAGCATGGAAGATGTAAAGAAAGGTTTTAACATTGGCCTTAATGTCGTAAGATTAGTGTACCATAACAAAGGAATTCATGTAGCTCGAACACAAAGTACACAACTGATATAGGGCCACCTTAAGACGATTAAGAAGGCCCGTCTCAGAAGACAAAAAATGGAGTATGACGCCAATCCGGAAGAGGACACACTCGTACAAAATAAAGGAACAACATTGTGGACTACAAACACGGTCCCTGTACGAAGGAGCCTCCATGACCTAAGCATCCAGAAGTTTCAAAATCACATCCGACAGGTACCGGAGAAAGCTTCTGAGATCCATGAAAATTGAAGGTTGCCCAAAGATTTCCTCCCTCATCAAAGGAAACTAGCTTTGAAACCAAGTAGGGATAATGGGCCCGCCTCTAGGGTAACTCATCTTCCTATTCATAGCATCATAGATGTCCACAAAAAAGGAGGCCAATATTAGACCAATACAAAGAAAGGGTTTACTTCCTAAAGTCTAAGAACCTGACACAAGCCTAGAATCTAGCCCCAACGCTTGAACAATTTGTGGTCATAATTGGCATAAACATTCCAAGCGAGATCGAAACCACCCGTATCAAAACTGGGTTGGCGATGAAGAACATCGTCGCCCACCAAGCAGTATGAAGAACTCACCCATAATTTCATCCTGAAAGTAAACAAGAGCAAAACTAATGAATATTAAAGTGTTTCTAGCCATCGCTACAAGACGGAGGTGTCGGCGAAAACCTCCCCCATATGAGCAAGATCATAAGGATCGAATGCCATGGATAATGTTTTAAAAAAATACATTACGCTTTGAATCCTAAAAGCTTACAATCCCCCAAATGGGAAAGTAAATATTTAAACAAGAAATTATTAAAACATCGTAAAGGGGGGAGGAACCTTACTTTTAAAAGAGCGCAACAAAAGGGGGTGACGAAAGATATTGTCCTGACAATGAAGAACACACTCCTAAAAACCAATTCGAGAAAACAAATAACAAGGGAAGAAGAAGACAATGTGGAAAAGATACAAAATAAACAGGGAAGGTTTCTTAAGTAGTTTTAGGAAACCGGTTGAAACCGCATAAGATCCAACAGATGCCAACACGAGAAGCTGAAAAGGGATAATCCTACAGTTCCAATCCCACAACAAATAGTTTCTCAAAGAAATGTGACCAAACTGTCTAACCCCTTTCTTAGGGAAACCCAACGCATGAAAACAAATAATTTAGAAAGTCATAATTCACTAACATGTGGCATAAATAAGATGCCTCCCGACCAAAAGCTCGAGATCAATGGTGCATTGTGACTTTTACCCGTAGACAGACCTAATAAATGCTAAGAACCAGAGGACAAAAGAGAATGTAACCGTTGGGCAGGTCTGAGGCAAGCCAACTGATAAAAGTTGGACCAAAAGGAGCCCATTCTACAAAACACATTGATACTAGGGAGGCTACGACATCTCTTAATCGATCATCATCATCAAACCCTTACATCTCTTTTGTCTCTCGCGAGACATCCACATCGTAAATTGGTTACATTTTCTGTTGCGTCATTTTTCGGAGATCAAGGCTATTTGGTTAGCGTTTGACTCACTATTTTATTTCACGACTGAACATTTAATTTTAAGAGAAAAGGGGAAAAAAAGTTCGAAACACCCCTTTGAAAAGATTTAGGGTTCGGGGGTTAGTTACACAAACACTGTTGAAATCGGGGTAGTGGAAGCAATCGTCTGAGCTTGAGTGTTGTCAATGGGAAGAGATAGTGGTTGACTCTGTGCAACCGTCGACAAGGATACTAGGCCCCTCAATATCTCATTTTC
>Ga0315914_1001045_pt1 | contig 39689 bp, 21 predicted proteins | sample MpolenodulesMG_FD_203920 | JGI IMG/M metagenome (GOLD analysis project Ga0315914, IMG submission 203920) | Medicago polymorpha root nodule microbial communities from Los Angeles, California, United States - elongated nodules | ecosystem: Host-associated > Plants > Roots > Nodule | place: USA...
GAGTTTGTTACCCCTGGTATGGGGGTGGGGGCGGGGCCGGGAGACCCGTCCCCATTGGGGGCGGGGTTGGGTGTTCAATTTTTACCCCGATATGGTTTGGGGACGGGGGCGGGTGCATGAAAGCGGGGGCGGGGACGGGGATACTCAAACCCGTCCCCGATCCGCCCCGTTGTCATGTCTAGTTAGCAGTAAAGATCGAACTCTAGACCTCTTTTTTAATGCTCCTTCAACGTCTTCCAACCCTTACCACTGGACCTTATCTCTACATAAATTACTGAAGTGTAAAGATAAAGCAATAATCATTCAGCAATGGAGAAAGGTGCGGATAGATTTCAGTGAGTGCATTTGCAACATGTAAATTAGATATTTAGTCTTTATTTTTTGGATAACCTTCTCAAAGTTCTTTTGCAAAAATAAATGTTAGAAGAATCATGGAACGACTATAATTTTTTAAAACAAACAGCTTCTAATTTCAATTTTTCAGGAACCTCTTTCATTCACTTATATATAAATATCTTTTTTTATTTAGGGATTATATATAAATATCTATAAGCTGAAAATGACATGCAATGCAATCTTTCATCCATGCAAATAAAAAATTGGCATAGCAGTTACCGATAAACATGTTTAAAAGGAAACTATAAAGTTACTGTGTAGCAGCAAAATCAAAGGTTTACTTAGCATACAACAAACTAGCAGAATATACAAAACACTCCAAAAGAGAGAATCTGGATGAAAAAAGAGAGAATTTATCAGCAAGAAGTTGAAGTAGTTTTTAGAATGTGTTTTAAGATCAAAGAGTAAGCTTATCAACTCCAAAATTGTAAATTTTCAAGAGTTCGATTTTACTAAACACATGTTTTGTTTGTTCAGGTACGGTACAATAATCGTAATTAGGGTTTGTATTGTATTGGTCATGCCTTGAGAAGACCCTCAAGGCTTGTATTTATAGCCCTCTATGAGACTGATTTGTGGTTACTTAGCCAATAAGTAATGAGGGTATTTCTGTATTTAAGGCGCATTCTAGAGGCTTTTAGAAGCAGGTTGAGGCGGCGCCCTGGGGAGGACGCGCCTTGGGCCTTAAGGCCCTTCTAGAGGGCGTTAAGGCCTCTGAGAGGGTCTGAAAGCCCTTTTGGAGGTCTTTTAGGTCCTTAGGAATTTATTGACGGTCCACAGCCCCCCAAACACGAATCTTGGGAGAAGGCGAAGTGATTGATTTGCTTTTAAAAATTTGGCTATACTTTACTTATACTTGGTATGTGCCTTTGGGGGTTATCATCCGAATTTGGAGAGTCCCCCAATGATGATTTCACTTTTCTTCAAATCCCCCAGGGAGTATATATTCGAATTGTTTTATAAGTTGACCATTCATAGCCCCCCAAGCCCGAGCCTTGGGAGAAGGAGAAGTGGTTTGTAACGGCGTGACGAGTTGGGTTTTTTGTGGCGATTTCTCAAGGGCGAGTTTTCGAAAGAATAAATGGCGAGCTCTTTAAGCACGAGTCTTGAGACAAGGAGAAGTGATTTATATAGTCGATAGTCCAAAGCCCCCCAAGCACGAGTCTTGGGACAAGGTGAAGTGATTAATTATAACGTTGCTCTTTTGATATTGGATGATGCGTGATATCTGCATTTGCATGTCCTTCGGCGAGTTCATGGGTCTATGGTATGGGCAAGCCTTTTTTGGCAATATAGTACTCTGTAACTTGGGCGACCCCTTTTTGACGCTATAGTTCTCTGCAACTTCATTGTTGATGTAATTTATCGGGGCGAGTTTTCATGGCGTCCTAAGTACTTGTGATTTTTATTTTGATGTAACTTAAAGTGGGTGAGTCCTTCTTGGTACTTTGTAAAGAACTTTAGTATTTCTTCGTCTCCTATTCGTCTGCAATTTTATTTTATATTGTTTGTCAGTGGTATTTGTGATTTTCTTTTGGGCGATCACAATGTTGTTTCTGGTTATTTATTGTTTCCTTCGAAGTCTGTCCATTATTTAGCGTCGTGGTGCATTTAAGTGATGCTTGCCTTTTCTTGTTGGGGAAATATGGTTGTTTTTCTGACTATTGTTTCAGTCATTTTCTGGTGATTGCTGGCGATTATCTTTTGATAATTGTTGACGTTTTATGTTGTTGTGGAGCATATGTTGACGAGTTGAACTTTTCTATGGCGTTGCGTCAAATTTCGTAGCATAGTTTGTCTTTCATATTTTACAGTTGTATCTTTGTAGGCAAACATGGTGTGTAGAATTTTTGTAAGTTGCTCGTTTTGTTTAGAGCCTTGATGGATTGACTTAAAATTGTTCAGAGCCGCGAGGGGTTGACAGGGCGTTCAGAGCCTCGAGGGGTTGACGCATTAGTTCAGAGCCACGAGGGGTTGACTTAAAAATTGTTCAGCGCCGCGAGGGGTTGACAGGGCGTTCAGAGCCTCGAGGGGTTGACACATTAGTTTAGAGCCATGAGGGGTTGACTTAAAAAATGTTCAGAGTCGCGAGGGGAATTGATAGGGTGTTCAGAGCCTCGAGGGGTTGACGCATTAGTTCAGAGCCACGAGGGGTTGACTTAAAAACTGTTCAGAGCCTCGTAGGGTTGACAGGGCGTTCCAAGGCCACGTAGGGTTGACGCTTTCAGAGCCCACTGGTCGACGTTCAGAGCCCACTGGTCGGGTTGACGTAAACGTTGGCGGCTTCTGTATAGTTGCCTTTTATTCCTGCTAGAGTCAAATATAGAAGACAACAATAATTTCTGAAGAAATAGGGTGTCACGATAAAAACCTGCAAAACAAACCTCAAAGGTCGAAAATGGTTAGGATACCTCCGCGTTTAATCTTCAAGCTCTTAATGGTGGGACCATTGCTTTCTATATTTCATTTTGTTGTGTTGTTTCGTGAGTTCTTCCTTTTGTCTACTCTCGCCCTTGGCAGACTTGTTTACCTTCCAAACTTTATTTATCTAAAATATAACCTTACTTCCGAACTTCAAAAATAAAGGAGTCTTAATCATACTCAATCATATTCAATATTTATTTTTTGTCTTCCTTTTATTTGCCTATATTTTTTGCTCCTATTCCTCTTCATTCTCCTACTAAATTGGAAATATATTATTCGATTTTACTCTTTTTAGTTCTCCTATTAACTCATGACTATCTCTCGCCCATTAACTTACCATGCTCCTATTAAATTCGAACTAACTTGCTCACTCTATTATTCTCTATGTCTTTACTTCCTCCTATGAAGTTGGAACTAAGTTTTTTTGCTCAATTTTATTTTTCTGTGTGGGTCTGGTTCTATTAATCTATTATTTCTGTTTTTACTAAGCAGTGAGTTCAGTTCGTAAAGTAAATGGTATATGAAAGGGTTCCAGGAAAGAGAGGTGGGTCACTTTAACCATTTAAATACCAAGGCTTTCCTCGCCAGAATCACTCCCATGCTGCCTTTAGCAATACTACACTTCACTTTTGCCACAGGATACCTAGAGTAGTTAAATAATTTTCCTAATGATAGAATTCGTTTTACAATTTAATAAATATAGCTGCAACTGTACTACTCCTAAAAGATTGAAACTAACTCTTCCTCTTAGTTGTTTTCTACTCATCTTCCTTTTCCTAATAAATTGGAACTAACTCGCCCAATTTACTATCTGATGGGTTGATAAGAATACCCTTTCTTAATTTAAATTCGGTTAATCCTATTTTTAACAATAACCAACAACAAATAATTCCTCCACCGTGTGCTAACTGCAACGTTTTTGAGAACATTGTAGTGCCGCAAGAAGACTTGTCTTATGCTTCAACAATACGAGTATAAGAAAAATCTCTTCAAATCTCTACATCACATTTTTCCTATCTTCAATTGGTATTTACTTAAATCTCTTCAAATATATACTTGTCAGAGTATAACTATGTAATGACTATGCCAAGTCTTCAAGTTTGAAAAATCTTCAACTGGTATATACTGAAATCTCTTCTAATATATACTTGTCAGACTATATATGGTAATGATCAATCAACATAAATTTTTGCAGCAACCCCAAAATTCAATAGCCATATGTAGCAGTGAAAAATAAGAATATGGTAACACCAAAATTGACCAGTATCGTGTATTTTAAAAAAAAATGGTATCTTGCACAGCTAAAACATAAATAATTGGATAAGAATTTTCAAACCCTCCTCAATTCCTAAGTCAGAGAACCGAGGCAAAGTCTCATGGTTGTCTAGCTTTATTTTCAAAACACAGATAAGACCCGTCGTTGTTATCATTTAGTGGCATATGTAACAAATATGAAAGCGATGACCACACAAATTTAATCAAGGTTTTGTGAAATAATGGAATAAAGGAAGCACATGGCATGACTCATGAAAGAGTGATCGGTGAACGTGGATTTATGGGAATAATTGAAACCAATACTAGGATTAATAATCACTAGGATTGAAATTTAAAAGAACCAAGACACTTACGTATAAATTATACGAGACAGCCAATTGGAATATATTGAATATAAATACACTTACGTATATGGATTGGATTCAAATTGATGAGAGCCAAATACTTACGTACCAGATTGAAATACAACAACTCCGAGAGGAAAACGAGCAAAACAATCATCCGTGCAACATGATGAGAAAATTGAAAGGAGGCGTGTTGAAACCACGGCGGCGGAGGAACGATAACTCATCGGCAAGATGAGGTCACTAACTTCCACGCCTATCGTGATCAGTTTTGTTGGACATCGTGGTGAAATGGTGGTTGTTTCTAGATCGTGACGTCGGATTAACCTGCAAAAGTACAGTAATCATAATTAGGGTTTGTATTGTATTGCTCATGCTTGTGAGAAGCCTCTAAGAGTTGTATTTATAACCCTCTATATATGGGCCTGATTTGTGATTACTTAGCCAATAAGTAACGAGGGTATTTATGTATTTATGGCGCATTCTAGAGGCTTCTAGAAGCAAGTTGAGGCAGCGCCCTGGGGAGGACGCGCCTTGGGCCTTAGGGCCCTTCTGGAGGGCACTAAGGCCTCTGAGAGGGTCTGAAAGCCCTTCTGGAGGTCTTTTAGGTCCTTAGGAATATATTGACGGTCCATGTACTCTAACTCAAAGAAAGGAGACAGGTTGAAGGAGCTGCAGGAAAAGAAGTCTCTATCAAAATCTCAACTGCAAAGTCTCTATAAAAGTTATAATTGAACTAGACAAAAGGAAAGATTTGATGCGAAATCATGATCAGCTTAGAAGAAAAATTGAGGACAACTTAAATTACAGAAAAACAAAGGCCGAAGTAGATGAACTAGAACATGAAATTGAATCACTTGAAGAAAATATGTTGAAGGTTGGTGTATCTGACACAATTCAAACATAACACCAAAGATTATCCCAGACAGACAGGCAGAGGCTTCTTTCGGAGGTATTTCCATATGTCTGTGATACTACTATGTTATCGGTCTGTAATTCGGCCCATAACCATGATTGATGTACATTTTACCATTTGTGTCTTCTTCGCATATTCAATTGTTACTTACTTTTTCTTCTACTATAGAATTAATTCACTTTGTTTCTCTATTTTAATTAATTACGATGAATTAAGCTTGTTTAGAATTAATACACTTTTCTTCTGCTAATGTTTTTTTAGTATTCATTCCAGCCAAAAAGTATCGCTTTCAAAGTAGACATTCTAATAAGAGAATATCGTTGCTTGCAAAGAATAAGAATTAAGAAGGGTGGTAGCTTCACGGTTCACATACTTAAGAATTAAGACCACTCTCTATTTCCAATGACAACGTGAGGGACATTTATGCTAAGCATCATATCTAGTTTTTGAAGATTTAGAACTTGACTGAAACACTTGGCGTAAGTTTTCTAGAAGATTTTCACAATTTTCACTTTCTCTTTTATAGTTTGTTTTTTTAAAGAAGAAATTGTCGTCTGAAAATAGTGAGTGTGGTAACTTGTCTACTGATAAATACTGTGAATCATCTATAACCCCATTCTACACAAAACATTAGATCATGCAGCTTAAATAGAAACGACGATTGTGAAACAATGTTGAACGGAGATATATTAGGTCAGTTTGCCGAGACGCAAACATAAAAATTACATATTTAATTTTGTAAAGTATCAAAAAGTTGCAGCAAACTCTTATTGGCTTATGGCACAATTGCGTGAACGTAGACAGCTATTGGCCGCAATTATTGATCCGTCGGCATTCAAAATCGTCGTAAGATGGTTGTGCTTTTTGCCACCACCATGAACATGGAAGCGCGCAGAGGCGGCGGTTGTTTATTCATGATAACGAGATTGGTTGAAGACTTGAACGGAAATTAAAACGCTCGAAAATCAAAGAGATAGTGAAATCTTGTGAAAAGTAAAACTGTGAAAGAGAAACGTTTGTTGGTAGACTGCGACTTTTATTATGCATTGTTGATCTCGAACTGTCGGTTGAATTTGCGACCGTTGAGATTCAATCATCGAATAGAAGTCGACCAAACCGTTGGAAAAGACGTTTGCTCAGTATAATAACAAAATTCTCGAGACACTTTTCTTGGATTTGAAATGCAACAAATTCACATAAACTATCTCGAACACACTTACTGACTTTTGTGGATAACTAACTTGTTATGATCGATATGTTCCCTGTATTGATCCTCTCCAAATAGAAACAACAACGGGTGCTACAATGAATACTTGAAATGTGTTTGCAAAAAAAAAAAAAACCTTCATTTTCTTTAACAATGATATCCCTACTACAGGAATCAAAACCTCTAGAAAACCAATACTCCAATATTTGCCTTGTAGATTTTCAATTTTTCCTCGGGTATGCATATCTTGATCTACTACGGCATTTTACAAATAATAAAATATAAACATGTAGGGTTAAGTTTGAGATTTTATAAACAACCATCATTAAAGTAAAAAATTTCTTAGATCGACGGTAAATTGGTTAAACCTTACATAGCAATTTGACCCCACAAAAATCAACATAGTTTACCCATGTTAGTTCACCACATTAAAATAAATGCACGTGCTTTCACCTAAGTTGTTTTATTTTTGGACAAAACTTAAGTGCATTTACTTAAATACTTTTTGTGTGGTTCTTCACATAAAATATTCACAATTACAAATGATTTGTCAAATCTACATTTTTCCCAAAGTTTGTAATATATACAAAAGGTGAATTTTATGTGAAGAACCACACAAAAAGCACATAAGAAAATACACCTAAGTTGTATCTTATATTTTTACAGACGTGTGCAAAAAGAATAAATAAATTAAAAGAAGTGTGCAAAAAGAATAATTAAATTAAAAGAAGAAAATACAAAAAAAAAAATATACGAAACAAATAATTAAATGATGATATTCCACATTTTAGTTTAGAGTGGTAACTGATAAAAAAAAATATTTCCATAAAATATTGGACTGTTTTAAATATTTGTGTGATTATTTTTAAAAAAAAAATCAGTTATTTTATAAAATAAAATAAAAACTAGATAAAATAATACTTACATAAGTTTGATAAGAGTTCTGCAAAGATATATAATATTCATGTTCACATGATATATATGACTCAAAAAAGCATTTTTAATACGTGAAGGAGATATGTTGGTGGTGTGGTGCATGTAGTTGACGTACTTATTGTTTATTAACATGTGTGACTCTGTTTTTTTTTTTTTTGGTACAAAACATGCATGACTCTAAAAGAAATATTTAACACATGAGGATGAAAAACAATTAAAAATGTATGATTTATCTAACATTATAAATTGGTTTTCGTAAATTTAAAAATAATATATTAATTGTGTTTTTATCCTTTTAGTTAATATTCATAAAAAATATTTCTTAATTAATAGTAAATTTATCAATTTTACATAGTTTAAAATGAAACTATCGATAAATAATATCTTTTTTTATAAGGCAAGAGCAAAATTACATAAAAAAAAAATAAAAAATAGTGTCCAACTATGGTTTTTTTTGGTAAGCCAGGAGAAATGACAGGCACCGAGAGGAAGTAGCGACATCTCAACCACCTTGCAAAACCTTCATCCTGTGCCGTCAAACTAAAAAAATATTTTATTAAAAGGTAAAAATATATACAAGAGGAGAGACTAGACCAAAATCCTCAAAGGCTGAAGATAAAAGAAAAAAAAAAAAAAAAAAAGGATAGCAAACTATGAAAATCTATAATTAGACAGACCCCACCGCTCATAAAATAAATCAGAGTGTAGTCCCGACGTTAAAGTATCCAACCAAACGGATCCCTGAACCAAATGACCCATATTGGCCAACCTGTCAGATTGATTCATGATATTAAGGATGGATTTCAGATGCGTATGTCTTATATATCATTGAAAGACTCCAAGACACCATTAATAACGTTTGAAACTCTTGGTAAATAAATTAAATAAAAAGTATTTGAAACTATGCGACATTGATCATGAACAAATGCAGATTTTCCACATTAAGATTAATAGATTTTATGGCCGCATGTTATATGGCCACATGCTACAGCCAAATCACAGAGTGTTTTATGAGGACAAGTCGTTTACGTAATTGTTTTTGTGTGCGTGGTACATTGTTTAAAGTTTGAAAATTTCTTCATGACTTTTATGAATTTAAAATTTCTATTCACATTATTCCTTGAGAGTCAAATAGAGACTAAATTGAATGATTTTTTTTTTTAAGCTAGGATTGTAGCAAGGAGCTAGCAACCCTAAATATATATATCAAAAAAGATTGTTAAAAAAGGAGAAGGAGGACTATGCCAAAACTTTCTCAAGAGTGATTAAACCTAAAATTAAGCCAACCAGGCCTATTTTTAACATAATCACTCCTAGCTTGCAAAGGGATAGTATAATAATACACAAAGCTATCAAGAGTGAGACCTATATTTGCTAAGGCATCTGCACAAGCATTGCCCTCTCTATATATATGTGAAACCAAAAAGTTCATCTGAGAAATGACCAGGAGGCAATTCTTCCATCTGTTTCTTAACTTCCAAGGAACCAAACCCTGAGATTTGAAAGCTAGAACTACTGACATAGAATCAGTTTCTAACAAAAAATTACTCCAATTCTTCTCCTTAAAGCTCTCATTGCTCCACAAAGCTCTGCAAACAAGGAGTTCTCATGACCAAGACCTTCAGCAAAGCAACCAAGGAACTGAGCTTTGCTATTTCTAAATATACCACCACATGCAGCTGTAGGGGGATTCAAAGTAGCAGCACCATCACAGTTGCATTTGATCCAACCATGAATAGGAGGATGCCAGAAGACCTCCTTGATGATTAAGCTTTTTGGAGGATGAATTTTAACATTAAGGGACTTCAAGATTGTAAATTCTGTCATAGATGAGCTAGCTGCTAGTGTTGACATTTTAGCTGACAAAGAAACACTGGAAATAATTTGAGACACTGCCTGCTTCCAATGAGTTGTTCTATTATTGAATCTTGCATTGTTTCTGGTACTCCATATAGCATTAATGATGCAGATTATAGTAGCTTGTATAGCAAGTTTGCACTGAGGGGACCATCCCCTATCACACAACTTCCATAAATCATCAACAATTGGGAAACTCAGAGACATATTTATAATTACAGCAAACCATCTCCATAGCTGAGTAGCAAAAGAACATGTAAAAACTAAGTAGAATGAGGACTCCTCATGTTGTCTGCAGTTGCTGCACATTGAAGGAATTGAAAGACCTCTTTCCCTTAGTTTTTCATCTACTGGTACTTTGTCATGCATGAATCTCCAAGCCAAAAGAGATTTAGAGGGGGGAATGTATGGAGACCATATAGATACTGTTGGTATTGAGTTCATCTACTGGTAGTTTTTCTGATTAAGCAATTGAAAGACATCTTTCCATTAATTCTTGAAAATTGCTAGCTTTGAAGGTGTATGCATCCTTGAGGGATAACTGACCATTGTTAGTTCTTTTCCAAAGAAGCTCATCCTTGAATGATTTCTTTGTGCACAAGGTTCCATATCCCAGGGAAGTCATCTGAGAAATGTTGTGGCAATGCCCATCTATTCTCATGAATGAAATCACACACCAAGTCATTTTCATCACAAGTATTACTGTCATTTGTGAAAGAAATGAAAGGGTCTCCACACCAAGCACACCAAGCATCATGAATGATTTAAAAGGTGTGGCTAGTACCCTAACAGGTTCTGCACTCATTGCAATAGAACAGGCTAGTATTTATTAGAGTCAATTTTCAGTAGTTTTAATTTATTTCGAATTATTTCAGATAGTTTTGGATTCAAAAGCATAAAAAAAGTCAAGTGAGGAAATTCTGCAGTTACTTTGGTTGTTTTTATTGTTAATCCTTTCTAACAAGACAAATTATTGTAGTTTTTGTTTTTTCTTGATTTTTCAGCTTTGCAAGTTGATTTTGAGAGTTGAGGCTCGGACTTATAATCTAGGAGTTGTAGAAGATTGGTACAAACACGGAATGTTTTTTTGTATCCTGAAGAATCATGGACTAACACACAATGGTGCAAGAGGAGGCAACTAGCCCAATGTGCAAACCCCGTGCACAGCTGTGCAACTGAAACACTACAATTATGCTCCAAAAGAGCAACACATTGGCGCAGGAGGAGGGGCTGGCACATTGTGCTAGTCCCATGTGCAGTAGGCCATTTGAAGCTCCATTTTTCTGTTGAATAGAGAGAAAACCAATGCACAACGAAAAAGGCTAGCGCAATACGCCACTGCCATGCTCAGATGAGATTTTCAGACACCATTGTTCAGTCAAATTAAAGAAAATCTTTGGCACAATGTGCTAATGTGCATCAGCAAACCCTTGTTTAAGCCAAAAACTCAGATTTTTCAAGGGTTGACACTTTTGATACTTAAAGACTACGGTTGGAAGCATATTGAAGCGGGAATTTGGATATTCAACTGTACTTGGTAATTTTTCTATTGCAATTTTATGTGTAATTCATATAACTCTATTTGTCTTTCGTTGAATGACATGAGTAACTAAATTCTTATTGATTAGGATGTAGATGAACTTCTTTAGATCTAATTGAGCTACGTAATTAATCTATGTAATTCATGAGTCCCATATATGGCCAGCATTTATCATGATATAGCCAATGTAGAACTCACCACAAACACTTGAACGCAACATCAATACTTCTCAGCTCTGCTACTTCCATATTTGTCAGCAAAATCTATTCCAAAATCTTCCCATTTTTTATTCAACTTCTGTCGCTTTGACAGGGCAGCAGCATATGACGATTTAGAATTCTTAATAATCGACATCAGCTTTTTGCTCTCAGTAAACTTATTCTTAGCCTCACCTTCCATTTTCTTCTTTTGCTCTTCACATCTTTCCATGCTCTCCTGCACATCATTTGGAGAAACTTTTTCATGGGTTGCTTGTTTTATGCATTCCAAAGACGTGTGTAATTGTTTCTGTAGCTCTACGTCACAGAGATTTGACTCAGATGAATTCTTCAATGGGCATTCAAGATTATGCAAAGTTTCTCTTACAGCAACATCATCACTTGTGGAACAGGTTGCTTTTGGCGAGTACTCTGGGACTTCCCAACCGGATGCTCTCAAAATCAGCAAAAGGGTCCTCGTCTGATCCATCTTCGAATTTGCTAAGATCCACTGGTGCACTTTCTTTGCTTATTGAATCATTGGTGTCAGAGACAATAACTTGTCCTCCTTGTATATTTGGTTTACCTTCTAATTGCTTGGTCTCATCAAAATTGTCTTGCTAATCATAGTTGTTTTCACTTGACTTGTTATCAGAAGCGTTGCCTTCAACTGCTGACATTATTGGTAAATGCAATCCAGCTTCAGATTCAGTTAGTCTTCCTTCATTTCCTTTGCTTTCGAACTGCACAATAAAAAAGCATTGGTCAAGGCAATAATAGATTTTAGACCTGTTTGAGCAAAAATTGAAAACCGTGGTTTAATTATTTGAAAGGCAGTATTCAGGTTGCTACACCTAATGGTTCGTAAGTTGAACCTTCTCTCCATCTCTCGCTATCCAACACCAAACTTAATTCAGAGCATAATAATTGGATTATCCACAATAAGACAGTCATGCAGTCAGCAGTCTGGGCCATTGGATCACTCAAATATTATGTGTTAATTTTAAAGTCGATGTGCTTCCACTGACTGAATGGAATCCGGTTCACACAATCACGCAGTGGCAGGTTTTTTTGGGGGGGTCAAGTAGCATAGTGGCTAGACTAACGCACCTTAAGTGTGAAGAAGTGAGGAATTTTAGGCTTGAATCCAGGCTCCTACATATTAACGTCCTTGCAGCTACGCAATAAATAATCACGCAGTGGCAGATTTCAGTTATAGAGAATTTAGTGCATTTTGGAATAAGCAAGCCATATAACAGTGTTCAATTTTTCAAAATATAGTGATAAGGTTATGATAATGAGATAAAAAAAAAGGACTTCATGTAATAAAGTTGTAGGAATAAGCATAGCATAGCATAGTATACATGATGAGACTTGGGAAAGGGAATAATTAAGAAGTTGCAAACCTTGTACAATTGGTTTCAAGGTTATCCTACGTCCTGATTCTAATTCCACTGCCTTCTTAAACTCTTCTTTCTTTTGTGAATCAAATTCCAATTCCGGCAAAACAGTCCAATTCTTCAACACTTACTAGCCGTACCCCGCACTCTTCAATACAAATTGAACCATCAACTTCTTGGCCAGTATCGTTTGTAACATAGAACTCAACAAATCTTAGGTTCATAAAATCTGAGAATGCTGCCAGTTCTGATACATCAATATTTAACCAGGTAGCCTCTGTACTATCTTCTCCCAATTTACATTGACATTTTATTCTAGCTCCTCCAGCCTTGTTCATTGCATTTCCATTTGCTGAAGAAAGAAAGAACCACTGAGTATACGAATCCCAGCAAGTTGGAACGATCAGGAAGCAATTTAATCGTAATGGTTGAGTCGGCAGCTGTTTGAAATTGAAATTTGGAACAGCCTCGGGATACCTGTTCCTGGTCGACAAGCATCAACACTGTTACAGTTGTAGCTGCGAACAGCCAAACAGAGTCTTCTTACAAACACATTATGAAACAGAGCACTCATCATTGTTAAATTGAGACTTTCCGTTATAAGTCTGAGTGAATGTCTATCCAAATTCAAGCTGTTACTGAATGAAATGTGCTTGGTTTTCCCCATCATCTTTGTTGCTAATTCTTTTAGATTTGACACCGAAAACTGCAATGTGCAGTTAACTGCATTTTAACAGCGTGATGAGAGGTCGAAGCTCTGGTATGCACTCAAGCTCCCTGCAATTCACCAAAGACAGAATTTCCAGTTCTTCAAGTTTCTTAAAGCTTTGTGGCAACCTCTTCATGTTGCTTCCATCAAGGTTTAATTCCATCAACTTTGATACAACGTCGACATTGTTGGGGAGTTCAAACGGGTTTCCAAAATCTTTCATGTGTGGTATTTGTAGGGATCGTAACTCGTAAGCCATCAAACAACTCATGTAGCTGTTGTTTCTGAACTATTAGTCTACTGCCAGAAATCTTCAACTCCCTGCTAGATCTCACACTAGATAACTCCTTCGGAAGAAGGTTTAGTCTTAAACGCTCTAGATTAAGTCGTTTGCGTTTTTGAAGACGCCCAGTTGATATGTCTAGTGTTTCAATTCCTGTACTGCTTAAGTCCAAGTTTTCAATTAAATTCGAGGACACTGCAAATTCCTCCAGACTTTTGCACCCATCCACACTGATCTTCTCCAAATAATTTAAATGTTTTTCACCTCTAACACTTCTAACCTTCGTACACCTATCCAGTATCAAAGTAACAAGTGTGTCGGCACACAGAACAGATGGAGTAAGAGTGTAGGACCAGTCGCACAAGGTACATCACCTGCTACATGCTAGCACACTGCCTGACTTTGACATTGTAGTGCATTTTGCAGATACACCCCGTCTTGTTTGGAGAAAGAGTGTACGACCAGTAGCAAAAGGTACAACACTTATCGTGAAGAATAGACCGAACATCTTATGAGCTCACACAAGAAAAAAAAAATTGTTGGGAACAAAGATATTGCTAATAATGTAGCAGTATAAGACACACATAAAATCACCCACATAATAATCATATGTGGTTTGAAATTTTCATTGCAATTACACCGCAAACTTTTAAAAATGCAGAAAAATACAGTCAACTGTAACTGCGGTTATAATCTTGTTGTGGAGACCTCTAAAGCGTTTATATCATGTCTGCAATTACAGTTGCGTCACAGTTTAGAATTTATTTTATGTTCTATTTCATGAAATCATTTAGATACAAATCATTGAGGTTACCTTAGTATATATAGTAGGTTAATCTAATTTTGTATTACTATTAAAAAAACTTGATATTGTTGTAAACTGGTAACGCAAATGAAACTTGTCGTAGCAACTAGCAAGTCAAATGTACATGACCAGGATGATACAAATCAAAAGTAAAATAATGGAGGTAAATAGGTAATACAATTCCATGATGATTAAGTATTACAAACTGTCCAAGTAAAAAATAAACTCCACCTACCAAAACATCATTATCTATCTCTCTTCCACAACCAGTAGTAGTAGTACTCACCAGAATCTATTTCAAAACCAAGGAAACTACCTTGATATAAATTTTAATCCAGAAGACACACACAAGCTGCTTTTATTTGTTTTTTATAGGCAAACGTTGGTGGTTAATTTGTCACGAGGGAAAATCCGTAAGCAGCAGGGACCGCATACACAAGCTATTGGTTTCAAGCAGGGCTCTGGTAAGAAGATCAGTATACTGATGCTACAAGGAGAAGCTAACTGCTGGGCCTTATCTCTACAGAAACTACTCAGTGTAAAGACAGAGTAATAATACACAAGATAGAGTAAACTAAAAGTCCTGCGATTGCGATGCAGGCAATAACTTTGTTTGTTGTAATGATCATTCAGCAGTGGACAAAGGTAAGATAGATTTCAGTGAGTGCATTTGAAATATGTAAAGAAGTTATTTAGGTAATTAGGGTAAATTTCTCAGAGAAGTTCTTTTGCAAAAAGAAATATCAAAAGAACTTCACAATACCTATTAATTTTTTTAACAGCTTATATAAATTCAAAATTAGCTTCTCATCTCAATTATTTCATGAACTCTTTCATTTAACTTGTCTATAAATATCTATAAGCTTATAATGACATGTGAAGCAAGCTTCCACCCATTGTTCTTGCTTTAATATAAGCATACAAGTTTAACACAATATATCATATAAGATGAAAGTCAATATAAAAAACTTTGATTTATTTATCCAACCTTGAACAAAGTCCAGGGATGAATATTGTTGGCAAACATCAAACACTCATTTCAACACTCATTCCAAACACTCATTTCAACATAAGATAACCATTCAAATAACTTAAGAACTTACAAATATATACTCAATGCCATTGGCATTAATAACTCAATTTAACTATGGTCAATCAACTTATCTGCTTGAAATTTCAATAATCAAGAAACTTTAATCTTACAATTTGATTTGTGTGCTGCATTGATGATAGACACTCAAAGAATTAGTAGACAGCTGCAAAGTTTATTAATAATGGAACTAAGTAACAAATGTCATAAGCATACAATGTCGCTCATGTAATGAAAGTAAGAAACTGGGACACCAAGCAAATAAGCTGCCAGTTACCGATAAACACACTTGTTTGATGAATAACTCAAAAGTTACTGTGTAGCACCAAAATCAAAGGTTCACCGAGCACAAAACAAACTCACAGGATAAATGAAACACTCTACAAAGAATAATCATCTAATAAATCCTACTATGCTATTCGCACCAGCACCTTATTCTTTTTTCCCGCAGATAAAAGAAGAACTTTACCATCCACTATATCAGCTACCTCAATCCTCTTATTTTCACTATCTACTTTGCTGTTATTCAAGTAAACACCTCCTTGCTTTAACAACCGGCGCGCAGCAGATTTGCTGTCAAACAAACCAGAAGAAACAGAAAGATCAACCAAAGACTGATTCAAAACATCGTCATAAGCTAAAGAACAAGACGGAACATCCTCAGCAATCCCCTCAATAGTTTTCCAGTCCAACTTTGTCTCAGATCCCGGCCTCAACGCTTCTGTCGCCCTAAGAGCTTCGTTCAAACCATCTTCCCCATGAACAAATTTGGTAACTTCTTCGGCAAGTCTCCACTGAGCAGTATTTGGCACATATCCAGGTTTCTTCATCTCTTCCTTCAACTTAACTATCTCATCAATATCCAAAAAAGTAAGAATTTTCAAAAACCTAACGACATCAGCATCCGGAACCGAGAAAAAATACTGATAAAACTTATAAGGAGATAACATCGACGGAGACAACCAAATTGCACCATCCTCCGACTTACCGAATTTCGTACCATCACTTTTCAACAAAAGAGGAAATGTCAAACCATAAGTACCACCTTCTACCTGCAATATCTTCCTAATCAACTCAGTTCCAGCAGTTATATTACCCCATTGATCACTACCCCCAATTTGAACATTAACACCCTCATTCTGAAACAAATACAAAAAATCATAACCTTGCAATAACTGATAAGTAAATTCAGTATAACTCATTCCTTGTTCAGATTCTAACCTCTTCCTAACACTCTCCTTAGCCATCATTGAACCTACTCTAGCATATTTACCAACCCTTTTCAGAAAATCCAATAAACTAAACTCTTTCCACCAATCATAATTATTCAAAACAACAACAGAATTATCACAAAATTCATTACCATTCACATTCAACTCTTTAAAGTTTGGATTTTGAGAACGACCCAAGATTGTTCTGATGGTGTTTTCAATTCCAACAGTATTCCTCTCCAAAGTTTCAACATCAAGCTGAGGTCTTTCAAGGTTTTTCCCAGACGGGTCACCGACACGCGCTGTCGCGCCACCGATCAAAGCAACAACGTTATGACCGGTGCGACAGAACCATGAGAGAACAATGAGACCCAATAAATTGCCCAAATGCAAGCTTTCAGCAGTTGGGTCGAATCCACAGTAGACTTTTAAGGGTGCATTGATGGTGTTTGATGAAATGCTTCTGAGAGAATCGTTTGTTATTGAGTCTAGTAACCCTCTTTCTTCGAGGATTCCGATGACATTTCCAGTGGTATGAGGTTGTTGGTGATGTTGGTGTTGGAGAGTGCAGGTTGTTCTTGTGAAACGGAGTGGAAGAGAAAAGGGGAGGTGTGAATAAGAAAGAGGGGGTTTGAATGGAAAGATGAAGAGTTTGATTGAATGAGAGAAGAAAATTGATCTTGAGGCAAAATTTGTGGCCATTGTTATGTTGATGATGATGTTGGGGTTTTGGATATGTGAAATGCTCAACTTTCAATTGAAGTGAGTGATTTTCCCTAAAAAAAAAATTGAAGTGAGTGATTTATTTGGTTTTTGTTTTTTCTTTTTAACTTTTCGAATGCGGTAAATACCGGACAAAACAGTATGCAACACAAGACAAATTTTTATAATGTTGAATATTTTTTTTGGTCTTATACGACATTTTATGGATAAAATGCTACTTTAGTATTTTAGACAACTTATAGGTGCACAAAAAGTTGTGTTCCGTTTTATTGAGGACAAGAATTTTTGTTTTTATCATGCCTCTTGTCTTTAGTTTATCTTGTCTATGGAACAATTTTACAACTCAAATATTATACATTGTATTGTTGTCCTTCAATTTTTTAGAGAATTTTGGAAAAATGTTTTTTCAATAAAAATTGCATAATCCACGTGTATGTCTTCTTCTTTTTTTACAAAAAAAAATCCACATATATGTCTTATTCATGCACTAATTGCTTACTTTGATATAAGTTATCTTTAGTAAATTTAAATCGTTTGATCCCCTTTCACATTCGTGCTAATTTTATTAGTTCATAATTTGAATTTAAAATTTGTGCATCATATGAGTTTTTAGCATTTAAACGATTATTTAGATACAAATTAGGTGAGGTATTTATTCGAAGAAAAAAAGATGATTTTTGTATAATATTTTCTTCAATAGGATACACCCTTTTGAAATGTCCTTGCAATTTTACGTGTTTTACACATAAAAGTAGTTAGTGTTGCATGATATATACGAATTCACTCTTAAATGCAAGTTTTCTTTTAAAGTGTAGTGAATGTGAGACTTTTAAGTTGATGTATTAATCAATTAAGTAAACCTATCTGATTTACTTGTCAATGTGCATTTACATTTACATGCTCTAAAAGACTACTTGACATTTATACAAGGATCGGATGATGACATGTGTGTATTGTACCATGATAAATTTTTGTCAATTCAAAGATTTGGAAGTTCCACATTATTTTAAAGTATGTAGAGTCCTTTGTTCAAGGACTTATTGTGAATAATAATAATAATAATAATAATAATAATAATAATAATAATAATAATAATAATAATAATAATAATAATAATAATAATAATAATAATAAAGAAAATGTTAACAAATGTCTCTGATCGTTTGTTAAGAAGATTAAAGTGAAAATTTTATATTGAGAATTGTACAATCAATATATTGAAACATTAAAAAGTAATTGTTTTACATAAAATTTATCCTTTGTTTCTATTTTTTAATCCTTAACAATACTCTAATAATAATAATAAGGGAAATGTTAACCAATGCCCTCGGGGCACTGGTTAAGGAATTATAAAAAGAAATGTTTTTTCAAAAATTGTGTATTTTACTTTTTAAAACATGAAAATGTGTTGTTTTTAATATTGACTTTGTTTTTTCTTTCCACTTATAGCTGCTTAACTAACTAATGCCCCGGGGCACTGGTTAACATGACCCTAATAATAATAACAACAACAACAATGAGAATTTCCATATCATTTGGACAAAAACATATGAACATAACAATTGATTTTTTTGTGTGAAGTTAAGTTAACCATTTTATGGCCAATCACCTTAGTTCAAATCTCATATCCGATATCTTTATCAAACCAAAAAACAATTAACCTTTTGGTTTATATATCATAATGACATTTTTATTGAATTTATATATAATAATTCAACGTTAAAATAAATTTATATTCACTTCAAAGAAGACATTTAAACTTTTCCTAACATAGATAAAGTATAGTCATGTTTAGAATTCATCAAAGAATCTTTGCATTAACAATTCTAGGCTATCTTGAAAGGTGCAGGTTTTAGAGAAGAATTTACAAAAGGGCCTTCGACTAAACCTTTTGCTATTTGCTTATGAGTTGCTTCAGTAAAGTGGGATCCATCCCAATTTATTAGCTTCGAATGATCTTTACAAACTTTTGTACCAGGCATTCCACAAGAATTTTTATCAATATGGTATGGTCCTTTTCCTCCACAACATGCTTGCAGAATTTTGACCTTATCAGAAGTAAAGTCTGCATAATGAATGTACATAAAAATAGTGTACATATTCAAATGAATTTGACGAGAATCAATTAATGTAAACTTGGAAAGAAAATAAAATAATTACTCTGCATACCATATTGTTGCGGTGATTGATATAAACGTTTGGCTGCATTGTAGTAATCAAAATATATTATCTTAGCTTGTGGGTGTTTTTGTTTAAATGTCTCTATAGAATTTTTTAGTTGCGCATTATAGTATTCCATGAAAGTGTTGTAAGCTATCAAACATGCAAATTCATCATAATCTTCTTTCTTATGGCTATTCACCCTTGACAATATGCCGGCATTACACCCTATTGAAAAGTTCCCTAAAACCACTAGCTCTATTGCTCCTTCTTCAATTAATGCCTAGAAAACATAATTAATTAAATGACTATTATATTTATCCAAGATTATTATTTATTCACTAATATCTATAACTCAAAAACAATTATTATACAATTGAAAGAACATTTAATTATTTAGAATTGATATAACATACATTTGTGGTAGTTGTAATTGATTCGACAACAATTAATGGAACTATCTCTCGTAGTTCTGTAATAGGTTTGGAAATATATGACACGACGTCATTTCCACCAATTTCTCCCACTAGAAATAATGTTTTTTTGAAGAAGTTATCACACTCTGTGTAAGGACAACAACATAAAAGTTGTGTTAAGTGTAAAGAGGAAATTCATATCTTTGCTACAAAAATTATATGGAAGTAATTAGGATAAAACCTTCTTCACTTTTACACAATAATGGTTTTATATTCTTAAACCAATCAAATTGCATATTTAATGAGTTATTTGTCGTTGGTTCTTGGACTCTGATACGATTCTTGAAATACTTGAGTTCAATTGCGTTGCACCAGCATATGCAAAATTAACTCCCTTCAACATATTTCCTTGACTTTTGTTGACATTCTTATAAGTCGGCAAAAATGGTAATACGTATGCCTCGGCTACAAATAAATGACCATGAGCTAGTGATTTTCTCAATAGAAAAATGTATCAACATTAAGTGTTATTGATTTCAATTCTTACAATGATATGCTTCTTAAAAAATCTTACAATAATATAAAATAGATTATATTAGATTGCATAAAAATTTCACAATTAATATTTCTTGAATACAAGACAAATTGATTTAAGTAGCTAAACACAATATGTGTAAAATTACCTATGAAATCTATGATGAGTCGTCCATTTGACAAACGTCCTGATGGATGGTTGAAGTACATTGAACCATAAGCAATATGTGTATCATTAGATGGATAGTCAAATGCAACATTTCCGGTGTCGCTTATAGAGTCACCAAAATTGAAGATTGCTTCATATGGCAGGGTATTAACATTTGAAACAAAATTTAAAAAAAAAAAAAAAACATATGTAAAGGTGATACCAAAGACAATGAAGATGTTCATGATGTTAAGAAAATATAAAGAAGTATTGATATTTATATGTGTATTTGAAAATGAGATTCATCAGTGTCACATTTACTCCTTTGTACTTTTATGTAACAATTTTTCTATTTTGTAAGCTGGAATTTGTTTAACTTTTTTTATTTTAGTAAATATGTGATGTTAAATCCAATAGGAAAAAACCCAACGCATACACATCAATAAACACATATTTATATATACTAAACATTATTCGTTGTCCCTTTTCTTTCTATTGTTGTTGTTTCTACTTTCTTTTTTCCACCTAAACTTTCAAATACTAGAATTAAAGATCATAAAAAATATATTATATTAAAACTAAAGAGAATTTTCAAGGCTCCATCTATTACCACACATTTTCACATACTTTTTTTTATAATTTTTTTCATACAGATGATATCCAGTTTGCATAAAAATATTTATTTATGTTAAAATAGATTAAAAAGTAGTGCATATTTAATTATTAAGGGAGGGGGTTGTAATTCTAACATCTTATAAGGGAGAGGAATATAAATTTTACTTTTCAAGAGATGGGAGTGTATATTTTAACATAAGAGGAGAAATGAGTGTAATTCAAGCATCTTTGAGAGGATGAAAGGATAATTTACTCTAAAAAAAATACAAACCTACAAACAACTTTATTACTATCACGAATGATGAACATTTGGTTTACGATATGACATCAGGGATGACAACAAATGTGGAATTTCATGGTAGTGTTCCTTTAATTATAATTTTATTATGTGGGTTTCAGCAAAGTTGGCAAAGACGGGAAATTTGGTGGTAATTATGTGCTGTTGTTAGATTCAAATGCTTCATACATTTTATTTTATTTTGAAAAAAAATGCTTTATGCATTTAAAACATGGAAATATATAAAAGACAAAAAATGCACATTTTTATGGCACAGATGATGTAACACCCCACTCGTTAGTATTTAATTTTATCAGAACGAATGTGTCAGAGTAATAACGTCTTTGCATAATACGTTAACGAGAGATATTATCGTACAGTGTCAGACAAGCATGTTCAACTATTAGAGTCAAGTTAAGCGTGTTAAGATGGAAGGGCATTTTAGTATTTGCGCAGGAGGGGTATTTAAGTGTGTTTGGTCACAAAACATTCATTCTTGTGGTGACTTTCTCTCTCTAGGAATAGAAATCAGAATTTTGCTCTCCCCTCTCTCTAAGCCATCACCCTCCCTCTCTCTAAACTTCAATCCATCCAAATTCTTATAACAAGGTTATGATTATGCAAGCTTAGAATGATGTTGGTGTTGTGTAAGGAAGATTAGAGCTTGGGTTAAGACTGGATTTCCTCTCTATCATCAAGACAAGAAAATCAAGAGGCTAGGGTTTTGGGTACTTAAGGTAAAGTTGGAACTTTAGCATGCATTTGGAGTTGGAACTTGGAAAGAGTTAAGAATCAATAATGTGAGTTCTTTAGATTAGATCCTACCTTGGGTTATATGTGTTTATGTGAGATAATTGCTGAACATGTTAGTTTATGATATTTATGAATTCTACAACCCTTTTGTACCATTTATGTTCAAATATTGTTAATTGTTGCCATGCATATGATATAAACTGTTTTTATGATGTTATGGATAATTGTATGTTACACGCTAACTTCTAACATAATGAATAATTATGAATCATGATATGACACGTTTATGTTAGACTATGATATAAGTACAAGTCTTTGTTTCAGGACAAGACTAAGAAGATGAACTGTCGACGATCCTAGTATCTCCTCGATCGTCCAGTTTAGGACCATGTCATGAATGATCTATGTTTAGGTTTCGATGCGATTATCGTATCCTGAGTAGCGGTCTTAGGTTCCCTCGACCGCCATGACATGTAGAAGATGACAAGACTTGTAACCATAGTATGCACGACCATCTAAGTATGCATGTCCCACACACATATAATCAACCGACAGGTTGTATTGTAGACATGTGGTAACCATAGGTTTCCCCGATGTTACCTATAGCCTAGGATTAGGTAGAACTCACTGAGACATTATGTCTCATCCCAATCCTTTTTGTTTCAGATCAGCAGATTATATGGCAAAGGACGTTATGTAGGTAGCTTAATGGATCATCATCGAGTACAACTTAATGTTGTAAATTTTAATGTATCCAGTACTAAAGATAATGCACACGCTAAACTTTCTAGATACGTTTAGTGTGGGCGTTACAGATGACAACTTTTCGATATTGTAAGTGTTATTTTTTTGGCTTAATTGCATGTTTGATCCCTTATGTTTATTTTAGCTTTCAAGTTGGTCCCTTAAGTTTTAAAAGTTTCAAGTTGGTCCAAAACGTTGCTCACATTGGAATAAGTTAGTTCCTTTCGCGACATGATATTGAGTTTAATAAAACCAAAAAAATTAAAAAAATGTTTTAAATTGATTTTCTAAATAAGTTAAGGTTCTATCACTCATATTGTCAACTCAAATCTTTAAACGTTAAGTTACGAAAGGGACTAACTTATTGCAACGTGCGTAACGTGTTGGACCAACTTGAAACTTTTAAAATGTAAGTGACCAACTCGAAACTTTTAAAACATAAGAGACCAACTTGAAAACTAAAATAAACATAAGGGATCAAACATGCAATTAAGCCTATTTTTTTTTGATAGTAGCCGGGGTTTGAACCCCAGACCTTGCATGTGTTATTTGAATACATACAAAAGGTTAAAAAAAAAACCGTACTTATAGCTTTATATATTGCTTCTCTATTCCTTTTAAAAAAATAATATCGGTTCTCCTTTCCTTTTTGGTACAAAAATATTGGTTCTCTATTCTTTGTTTGACTAAACTTTAAGATTACAAATTGATTTTATTTAATAAATAAAAATTTAACTGTTTTGGGATTTGAATGAAAATGCTTAAATTTGTATTTATACTTTTACGCGATCTATCAATAATGTTTTCAAATAGACAACAAGATTTTTATTATCATGAGCTTAATATTTTTTAGGGGAAATCATGGGCTTAATAATTTTTTAGGGAAAATCATGAGCTTAATACTCTTACTTACTAACTAAATCAATCATTTTTCCTTAAAAAAAAACTAAATCAATCATTTTTTAAAGATATTGTAATTTTTTTCGCAAAAATATAAAAATACACAAACGATATATCCCTTTTTTGAGAAACTTTTACTCCTGATCTTGGTTCATAAATTATTATTATTTTTGTTGCTGCTGCTGCTATTGTTGTTATTAAATATATTTACGTGAGATAACAACCTTTAAATCTGCGTCAAACAAATTGATAAAACATAAAAAAAAACACTTTTGCTTTCCAATATAAGAATTTGTCTACATTCTACGTGTAGTTCAAAGGATAATGCATAACGATATTATCTTTTTCTACATTTATTAATTTTGTGTTTATGTGGATTGATTTTACAATCTAAAAAGACATAAAGACGCGCAATTTGTTTTCCACTAAAAAGATTTAACGACGTGCAACTTGTTATCCGCGTATCTTCCACTAAAAAGACTTAACGACGCGCAACTTGTTGCCTGCTTATCTTCCATTCATGCGTAATATTCTGTATATATATATAATTTAAATTTTTTTTGATCCAATTATTTAAAAAAAAATCAGATCTTTAGTCCTCTATTTAAATTTTATTTTTCTTTCAAATTCTTTATCCACATATCATTTTTAAACCATTTTTTGAAATATGACTTATTCGTCGATGATGTGACCATTTTTTAAAGACATTATCCAAGCAATCGATACGCTTAATGTTACACAGAATCCTTAAATTGGAAACTTTTTTAGCGTTAACCTTGGTTCTTATAGAAAGATTAAGGTGTCGTTTGACCCGACTTTTTTTCAGCTTCTCTACGTTTTTAAGGAGAAGGTAGGTCAAACACAATATCAATTAAGTTACTTATTAAAAAAGTACTTTTTTTAGAATGTATAAAATTGAATAAAATGAGCTTTAGCCAAAAATTGTTGAATGCTACTTCAAAAAACTACTTCTCGACAATTTATTTCACAATCATCTCTCTTCAACCCACGCTGGGAACTTTTTTTTTATTTTTTAATATTTATATTTCAATATGCTTTTTTCTTCCATTTAATTTTTTTTGAACCGGTCCATTTAATTATTTTTTTTGAAGGAGGGTCCATTTAATTTTATTATCTTTTTTTTGAAGGAATTATATTATCTTTTTATCACTTATATATTTAATTTCAATGTCGTTTAATTATCACAACTTCGCTAATATTTTTATTCACGCTGTCATTGAATGACACCAAATATTTTTATTCCCTTTCTTCATCCTCGCAAATATATACACACACATTAGAGTTTAGAATAATATTTTATGTTCGTCTGTCTATTTTTTTGTTACGCTAGTGCGTATAATTTTTTTTAGTGGTGCATAATATGTTCGTCTGTGAAAGAATTGTGGAGCTGAAGAATATATCTGTAATAAGTATATGGTGTGTATATATAAAGAGAATAGTTGGTTTTTTTTTCAATTATACTCTATATCAAATTTTGTTATAAGAATACCATATTTTTGGTGTCATTCAAAAAGATAAGAATTCATATTATATAATATTATATTTGTTACATTGTTGGTGTCATTGAAAAAGATATGTTTAGTTTTTTTAATAAGAAAAAAATATGCATAGTTTTTTACAATATAAATGTGCAAAATATATATAAGTATAATTTTTTTAGGCATCTATACTTGTACTTTTAATTAAAATCAAAATTTTATAAAAATAATTATATGTATTACCCAACACTAAAAAGAATTATATGCATTAGCGTAACAAAAAAAACAGACAGATGAACATAAAGTATTACTTTAATCGCTAACATGTGTGTATATATTTTCGAGGTTGAAAAAAGGGAATAAAAATATTTGGTGTCTTCAATGATAACGTGAATAAAAATATTTGCTAGGTTGTGATAATTAAACGATATTGAAATTAAATATATAAGTGATAAAAAGATAATAAATTTCTTCAAAAATTGATAATAAAATTAAATGGACCCTCCTTAAAAAAAATTAAATGGACCGGTTAAATAAAAAATTAAATGGAAGAAAAAAAATATTGAAATATAAATATTAAAAAAAAAAGTTTCCAGCGTGATTTGAAGAGAGATGTTTGTGAAATAAATTGTCGAGAAGTAAGTTTTGTACAATATTTTGCCAAACAACTTTAGCTTCTTTCTTAAAGAGCTTTATTTTAACTTTGTTTTAAAGGAGCTTTTAGACCGTAAAAAAGCCTGACCAAATGGTACCTAAAAAAAGAACGTCATAATAATTCAAAGTTCGACCGTAAGGTAAATAAAAATTTGATAAAAAATTGTTTCATAAAAAATCAAATTCAGGTTCTATCTAAATCTAAATCAACAATTGTTTTTTTTAAGAGGCTAAAATAAATCAACAATTGTTTTATCAAGAGTTGAATTCGATTTTTCCTAACCGATTTTGGCGAGGCGTATGAATCAATTGAGGTTTTTTCGTGGTGTTTGAGTTTCGAACTCCGAATCTTACATATATTTTACATTGTCCTTGTCAACTGAGATAAGCTCACAGGGACAACCAATTGAAGTTTGATAATAAACAAACAATCCCTACAAATAAACAATTACAAATCTATTTTTTTTTGTGGTGAATTACAAATCTACTTAAATTTACTTGATAGAAATTTTCGTGAAAAAATAAAAAGATCAAACTTTATTAAAAAAAAGTGATAAAAAAGATAAAATAAGAAAACGTAGCTTTTTTTTTTTTTTTTTGACAAGAAAACGTAGTTGAAGAAGTCTATGATCATTGATTGACTAAAGAGAAATTTCAAGACATTTTCCCTTTCATTCAACAATAAATAAACAAATAAAACAAAGACATTTAAATTTGAAGAATAATTAATTTAATAAAAACCCTAAAAAAGCAAAAACTCAACACCTTCTTCAAAAATCAAACCTTTCCTCTTTTTGTATCAATTCAACTCAGTCGTACGGAACGTTCAACTCGCCGGACTTAGTCATCGTCCGCCGCCGCCACTAACAGGTTTTCATTTCTCTTCTATCTATAGCTTTTTTCATTAAGCTATTCCAACGCGATTTTGTGTTAAAGAATAAAGATAATCGCGTTGTAAATAAGCTGAACTTATTTCCCACCGCGATTCTGTTTTTATCTGCAATTTCGTTATTTTGATTTGTGTCAAGTAAGAATAGAAGCTTTTGTAGTTTGTTAAAGTTAAGAGATTTGAGAAAAGGTGCATTTTGGAATTGTTGTTGACTTTATTGTTGACTTTGATTATTGGGTGTTATGAGTTAGATTGGTTTTGATTTAGCTTGTTTTCTCTTAGAATGATATCACAGATTTGATGTTGATCAATTTGAAGAAAATTTATATCTATTTGTTGCATTATAAGTATCATTATTGGTAATGCGTAGTTTGTAAGAAAATGATTAGTTGCGACGATTTCTATAGTGAAATAATGTGTTAAGACTAAAATGCTCGTAATAGTTTGTAAGACTTAGTTCAACTGACAAAGCTGATATTGTTAAGCTGGATACCTTTCACCTGTGTGTGAGTTTTCGGTGGTGTTTGCAACTTCGTCTATAGAGAAAAAAACCCGCATTAATTGTCAACTTCAGATAGTGGCACGGTGTGATGCAGCGGACGCAAAACTATGATACTGGGATAGCGTGTGGCATAATGATTGGTATTTGAATACTTTATGGACAGATTACATGATTAGTTAATACTATAAACACGTAGGTACTTTGAATTTAGCTAAAATAACTCCAAATTTATGAAAAGAACTGTATCGCACTTCCGTGAACTCCGGTGCTCCACTTGCATCTGGCCTTACAGTAGTGGCCAGATACTGTCTCACGCCACACCGACGCGATCGCACTGCTAAATAGAGCTATTGGAAATCTTGACATTTAATGGCTACTATAACTTCACACTTTTTCCTTTAAAGCAATGAATTCACTTTAGCGGAGCCATATTGCACGCTATCATACCCAAATTTCTTTCTTGAAATTAAATAAGAACAATGTAAGGGTTGAATTATGGATTGAGTGATATTTTACTTCTTCGTTGGATCTATGTGCAGGCTACTACTATTTTCTTGATGTGTTATGAAGATATCGTTGTTGAAAATGCTTGTTGACAGCATATCCTCATTTTTGCATTCATCATTTTCTGGAAACATGAACTCAGAAACAGTCTCAAAATATTACCAGAAGACAGAAGAGATACTTAAGTTGTTGAAGCCGATCATTGATACTTTTGCTAATTCCGAGCCAGCGTCCGATGAAGTGCTCAGTAAGACATTCGAAGAACTTGGTCATGCTGTTGATGACGTAAAGGAGTATGTTGAGAATTGGCACCTATTGTCTAGCAAAGTTTACTTTGTAAGTCTCATAATGTCTTAACTTTTGGAGGACATACTTACCTTTGTTGTTAATTTTATATAAAACGATCTGAGCTTCTACTATGCGGCAGTTATCCTTGTCTATAATATGACTATGCATATAATAAGTTTTAGGATAAATGTCTTCAATATTTTCGTGTTGTGGTTTGCTAGTAAATCATGTTCTATACTGCTGTCTTAAAGACTATAGAGGAACACAACTATGATAACATTGGTTTATTCTGTTATGTTATGTCTCTCTGTTCTCACAACCTTCCTTTCAGCAGTACTTCATGGTGTTTCACTTTCTGCTTAATACATGCTTGGCCTTTTGTTTGCTGTGCGCACCTATATTGTAATTGTTTTTTTCAAGTTTTTTTCAAGTTTTTTTTTTTTTTAAATTTTTTAATTAAAAGTTTTACTTGTGAAGAATTAAAGGTTCAGGTCCTTCAGGGCCCTTATAATTTAAAAGACGGGATGGTGTTAATTTTGTTTAGAGGTAAGAATAGAGATGTGGACCATGTGTTGGTGGTGGTTACGACAACATGGTAGCTTGCTTGTTACATCGAGACTGCAGTTTTTTTAATAGTGGTCTGTATTCTATCATGATCTCATTTCCAATGTACTTTGCTTGGTCATTCTGTTCTCTTCAAAAATGTGTTTCTCTATCATTTTAAGATCCCTAAAAAAAAAAAAGAACTCCACGATCCCAGTGATCCTTCCCATCTTTAACACAGACCATTGTGGTGCGAACCTCCCGGTTTGTGGATTCCCCTCGGTTGTGACCTCCCCCGCCATAGTTTGACTTTTCATCAAACTTGGGTTCCACCGCTTTTGCCAAATTCAGTAGTCGATGTCGTGAGACCGAACCTAATGTGATAAGGCTTCGGACACGTCCCAAATTCCTTCTTTTAACCCATGGATAAAGTACCCGAGAAATTGTTCATCAGACAGACGAGGTCCTTGGGAAGTATGGCGCTCAAAATCTTCCATGAAGTCCTCCACATTGCCCTCTTGTTGAAGAGAGGCTAGTTGTTCAAACACATTTCCATTGCACATGACACCGTAACATTCCAACAAAGCATATTTAAACCCCTCCCAAGTGAGTCCCTCATTTTCCTCCATCAAAGCTTTGAAAAAGTCAACGGTTGAACCATCAATAGAAAGCTGTGCCAAGTTGACCTCAATTTCTGGACGAGTATCTTGGAACGAAAATATACTTCCGCCCTCGCTATCCTTCCGGCCAGATCCTCACTGGAAAACATTGGCCGCTCAACTTTCTTGTCCGATAGATGAAATTTGTCCATAGCATTGTCTTGCAGTCTCGTCACTTTGGGATTCGGTGACAGCAACGAGTGAATTCCACTTGATTTCCCTTTCCCACAGTTCTCGCCGGCATACCCTGTTTTTCCTCCGTCCCGCGAGCTTTGCCGCTGCCTTGGCAGAGTTGTGCTCATCTCTGACTTCGGACAACCTCTCAATCATCTTGCGTGAGTTCCTCAGCGATGTTTCCCTTCCCTATGTACGATTTCTAAAAACTACATAATTTGTGAACTAAAGATGCAACAGAAAATAATGAATCAATCGTGAACAAACAATTGAGGAAAATGGTGTATTATTGATGATTGAAGGATAATAGTAGTAGTAGCAGATGATCTCTCTAGGTACTCCTAGAGCTAGGCTCCACTCAGAGCAAATATCTATCTCTGGCCGTAAATAGAATCTAATTCCATCATGCCCTCTATCTCTTAAGAATTTCCCTTATATACCCGATATCAAGAATATTCCCTTATTTAACCAACTCTTCAGTCAACCTAATCTTCTGCTGCTTCCTTTCATAAACCCTCCATATCTTGGGTTTTCCCATAATACACTTGTAATTAATAGCATTCCCATCAGTCTCTATCATGTATGTAGTGTCTCAAGAAGAGCAACATTTTAAGATTGGAAGTTGCAGCTTGCATAAATTTAGTTCACATCTTTATACAGTTTTCCACATCATCATATTTAATCGTCTGACTCTTCAAATTGTTATCCATAACAGACAATTCCTATTATCCTATCTTGCTTAGTTTCTAGTTTCCATCTGTCAAATATTTGTGTGACTTGTGAACTCTCTTATTGAAAGATTCCGCGTGTCATTGTTTTGGTTAGTATAGAATGTTTTTGTTTCTTCTCAATCCCTTTAATCTCTTTGAGAAGACAAATTGGTCATAGATGATGGCTTGTTGAGTCATAGAAAAATTTACGGTACAGATGTTGAGCTAAATCTAATAATATAGAAATAGTTGAGTTTGTGTGTAAAAACATAGTTTGTATAGCATAACCCTTTTTTCCAGGACAATTGATTGCCATAAATAACTCCTTCCGAAATTGTTGCCATTTCCTTTCTCTCCTCTCCATCATGAGATGCGATTAGGTTAAAAGTGTGCAATGTGCAAGCATCTTTGCTTGAGATGGTTTGCCATCTGTGTAGAAGCAGAACATGCTTTTTATTGTGCTTGCATATTAAATGCATTCCAATTTCTCACTATTTTCTCTTTTTGATGACTAGGTTATGCAAGTTGAACCCTTGATATCTAGGATTTGGACTTCAGGTCTCAAGGTCTTGCAGCAGCTGAAGGCTTCAAAGCAATTTCCCAATGATGAATTGAATTCTGAACATTTGGAGGTAATGTATTCTATTCTATTCTATTAATCTACTTAGAAATTTAAGATTCCCGGTTCAATTGGATTTATATATTCATTATATGAAATAAACTTTGGATGTATGGTTTAAATTTTAAATTGCAGCACTGTGTTCAGAAACTTAAGCTTTTGGGATTTGAAGAAACCTCATCTGTAATTAAGGAAGCTCTTATGGAACAACTAGATGATGCAGGGCCCAGTTCAGAGGTCCTGGAAAAAATTGCTGATAGCCTGGGCCTAAAATCTAATGAGGAGGTTCTGATTGAGGCTGTGGCCCTAGAAAAGTTGAAGGAGAATGCTGAACAGACCGAAAAGACGGCAGAAGCTGAATACATTGATCAAATTATTGCTGTTGTAACTCGTATGCATGAGCGCCTTGTTCTGCTTAAGCAATCTCAGAGTAACAGTCCAGTTCCAGTACCCGCTGACTTTTGTTGTCCACTTTCTTTGGAGTTGATGACTGATCCAGTGATCGTTGCCTCAGGGCAAACCTATGAGCGGGCATTTATCAAAAACTGGATTGATCTTGGTCTTACTGTTTGTCCAAAGACACATCAGACTTTGGCGCACACCAACCTAATACCTAACTACACTGTAAAGGCACTAATTGCAAACTGGTGTGAATCAAACAATGTGAAGCTGGTTGATCCTATAAAGTCCACAACCTTAAACCAAGCGTCTATCCTTCATGGGTATATGGAGTCTGGTACAACCAGGGAATCTCCTGTTTTTCCTCATTCCAGGAGCAATCTGCCATCCTCACCGGAGTCGGCTCGCTCTCGTTCTTTTAATTCACCAGGTAATAACATACCTTCTTCTGGTGGTATCCAGCGAGAGGGAACATCACCTTTGCACCCACGTTCAATTTCAGAAGGTTCCTTGAGTGGCATAGTTAATGGGCAGTATATGGATGCTGCTAGAACATCACCCACAGGTTTAGATGACAGGTCTGCTAGCTCAGATGAAAGCAGTATCGATTCAATGGGCCAACCATCTATATCACCATCTAGAAGGGAATCTTCCGGTGCCTTCAGCTCCGAACTATCTCAAAACCATGTTAGAGCTGTATCTGATTCTGGTGCATTTTCTGATGCAAATTTTCAAGAAACACAAGGTGATGACAGCAATGCTTCTCAGCTGTCAACAAGTCCAGGCTACAGTAGAGATACTTCTGGCGAATTAAATCCAGTATCAGATGCTTCTGGTTCTGCTCCCATGCCATCTATGCAGAGAGAACCTGAGTTCCCACCCCGATTGATGGAGGCAAGGTCTAGAAGCCAAGCTATATGGAGGAGGCCATCAGAAAGGCTTGTTCCTAGGATAATATCATCTTCTGCTATTGAACCAAGAGTTGATCTTTCTGGTATTGAGGCACAGGTTCGGAGTTTAGTTGAGGGCTTGAGGAGTACTGATCTCAATATTCAGAGAGAGGCAACTTCAGAAATCCGCCTTCTTGCTAAGCACAATATGGACAATCGAATTGCAATTGCAAATTGTGGATCCATTAACATATTAGTTGACTTACTTCAATCAGCTGATTCAAGGGTCCAGGAAAATGCTGTTACAGCACTTCTCAACTTATCAATCAATGACAACAACAAAACTGCAATTGCAAATGCCGGTGCAATTGAACCTCTGATACATGTTCTTGAGCACGGGAGCCCAGAAGCCAAGGAGAATTCAGCGGCCACTCTTTTCAGCTTGTCGGTGATTGAGGAAAACAAGGTTAACATAGGGAGGTCTGGGGCAATTAGGCCACTTGTAGATTTATTAGGGAATGGAACTCCAAGGGGAAAAAAAGATGCTGCCACTGCTTTGTTTAATTTGTCAATATTTCACGAGAACAAGAATCGGATTGTGCAAGCTGGTGCCGTGAAGCACCTTGTGGAGTTGATGGACCCAGCGGCAGGAATGGTTGACAAGGCTGTTGCTGTCTTGGCAAATCTTGCCACAATTCCAGAAGGAAGAATTGCAATTGGTCAGGAAGGTGGGATTCCTGTTCTAGTGGAGGTTGTTGAGTTGGGTTCTGCTAGAGGAAAGGAGAATGCAGCAGCAGCTCTTCTACATCTTTGCTTACACAGTAATAGATTCTTAAGCATGGTGCTACAACACGGAGCTGTACCGCCATTAGTAGCTTTATCACAGTCAGGCACACCAAGGGCCAAAGAAAAGGTGCGGTTCTTTCTTTATAGTTTCATATTTTAGTTGCCTTTTTTATGTTTCCATTCTTACAAAAATGGTGATGGTTTTTGTTATATATTTAGGCCCAAGCTCTCCTTAATCAATTTAGAAGTCAAAGACATGGGAATTCTGGGAGGGGCTGATCTTGAATTCATAGCCGCTTGTGCTATCCAAAGATTTTGAATTAACCCCTATAGAACGTCTCTAATTTATACATTACATGGTGCAAATAATGTGTGTAAATGTCTTTTGTATTGTTTTTGCTTGATTGTAAAGGGGAGAAAATATTTATGGAGGATTGATTGTGTCCTCTTATGTAAAACATTTCATTGTAAGAATTATACATGTAAGTCTAGCATTTGTTGTAACGAAAAAATGTCTAGTTTTTCTTGCTGTGCTAGGATATGATGGTTGTTGATCAATAAAATTATTTGGTTTATATAGTCATGTCTGAATTGTCTCTTTCAATTATACGGATGATTTAGAACTTAGAAGCAGGCAAGGCAACCCAAGTTGAAGGACACATTGCATGAAATGGTACTTGATAAAAAAATGTATACACATTTCTTGGTGATGAAACAATTAGGCCTTGACAACCAACGTAAAACTTTGTCGAATCTCTATAACATGATAGTTTGCTGTTACAAAATACTTTTGTTGCGACAAAACAGAAGCAGAACGTATAAAAGAGATCATTACCTACTGATTTGTCCTCATCCACACTTTATGCCTAGGTTTTTGTTGTTATACCCACCCTTTCTGCCTAGGGTTTTTGTTGTTTCACGGATTCATAGGTTTGATAAATTTAGTTGTACAATTTGAACTTATGGAACTTAAACCATATCAATACTCTTCATTTGTTTCAGTTTCATTAAATCCTCGATTGTTGCTTTTTAGTTCCTATGTGTATGGTAACCAAGCAATAGAGGTCATACAGTCATACCAATAGTTCCTACGGTTGGCTTAATAAGATCTCATTTGAAGTAGATGTGTAGCCACCACAGCCAATTTTGTGTACATCACTACTCTGGTTTTTGAAAATAGTGTGGAAAGAAAGTGAAAGAAAAGAAAGAAAATAAAGCAAGTAGAAAATGAGATGATTATACAATCAATTGATAGCAGGACAAGATAAAAAGGAAGTTGGTTAAAACAGGTGCGTTTTATTGTTTGGCTGTGTAAAGTTGAAATGAAAGAAATTAATATTATGGATGTGTTTGATTCCTTAAAAAATTAAGGATATGACATTGATAACTCTAATTGTATGGTGTTTGATTTGTAAAACTTTTTCAGGGAGATGACAAAGTGGAGGCAAGGGACATGCAAAAAACTGAAATCCTTGTCCCTCACCAAACTACAACACAACTTTTTGTCCTACGTACAAGTTGTCTAAAATACTAAAATATCATTTTTCCACCAAAAATCGTTTAAGACCAATAATTATTCAATACCACAAAAATTTGCCTTGTGCTGTGTTGTTATGTGTTGTATTGTTATGTTTAGTACATACTGTTTTGCATATCAAATGCACCATATTATTCGGTTTATACATCAACTATTTGAATTCTGCTCTTCTCCCAACACAAATTGCTGGTTCACATACAAACTTCTCAAAATACCCCTGCATGAGTTAACTCACATTAGTTAATAATTCCAAAAGCATGAGAAATTTTCAAAGCATAATCATGTTTGAGCTTACTGCGTAGTCATTCAATGAAAAAGAAGATGATGAGGTGGAGTTTTGGACAAACAACACATGTTAAGACATCATATGATAAGATGACTATAACAGCACATGTTTGAGCTTTGGGAATTATTAACTAGCGTGAGTTAACTCACGCAGCGTGACTTAAGTCACGCTTGTATGAGAACGAGCAATTTGTGTTGGGAGAAGAGCAGTGTTCCAACTATTTTGCTACAACATCTTACTTTTGTATGATTATTTTGATATGGAAAAGTGGTGGCCTCTCATAGTTTTACACCGACAGTATTATATGATCATTAAACTCAAAAAGTAAATGTTATAAACACTTCAAGTCTTGAGCCTTGCCGAAAAATAAAATAGATTAGATATTATACTGAAAAGTAAATGTTATAAACATATCCATAATACAATTTTAGGTTTAAGTGAACTTACAATTTTGCAAATGGAAATCAAGGTGCCTTCCACTTTATACATATCCATAATACATCAACCCTTGTGATGATAATTTATTTCATAACATAACATGATTATACCACTATATTTTAAATTGAAGAACTGAAAAATACATAATTTTTGTAACATATAAAATCACTTGTCTCTTCTAATTCAATCTCCTACAATTCTTCCTAATCTCCCCTTGTTTCCCAGTTAAAGGCTTATTGTTTCCCATCTTAATCATTGCAGCTACAAAATCAGAATCAAAGGCCTTTTCATTCTGGCTATAAGTTTTAACAAGTGAATCAGTGGATCCACCATTGAAGAGTACTTGATCAGAATGAAGTAGTCCTCTTTTGATGATGAGATTCTTGTAGTAATTGTTGTCAAAATGTGTTGGAGTTCTCAAGTCTAGATTTGCTAGATTGTTGTCTCCTGAGCCACTTGTCTTAGGACATTTCTTTTGCCTTATCTTAGCAAATGTACTATCAATGTTGCTGTCGTTGTATATGTGGCCTCTGAAACTTGTACACCTTGCTCTCCCTATTGTGTGAGCTCCTGAAAACCACATAAAATATCATGAATAGACTCATTCAATAATGTCCCTTTTTTTGTAGGGTTTTCTTCTTCTTCTTCATCTTATCAATAAAAATATATAATACTTTTAAAATAAAACTGTTTTTATCTAGATGGATACTATTGTGTTCACCGTCAAAGATTCATAGGATTTTCAAATGGCATAGTTGGAATATGTTCTTTTACAGAGGGTAAACCAAAAATCCGCTCAACTGTTTTAACCCAAAAAATTACGGACGCTTAGCTACCTGTATGAATCTTGTTCGCTGTTATTTTATTTGATTTATACAATTGTTTGCTAGTTGATTTTTCTTTTTCTTTTCTTTTTTTTTAATTTTTTTTAAAATTGTTAGTTATATTTTTCTATTATTTGAAATAAAAGTGGTTGTTAGTGGTAGTTGGTTTTCTTTATTTTCCCAAACTTAGAAGTTATTATGGAAGATGAACACATCATCTCAATTGGTTAAACACAATTTTCATTCTTTTTTTCTTAATTGCATGGCTTTAAGCTATTTATTTATGATCATGACCTGACTTTAGATTTAATAATAGACGTTCACGCCATATAACAATTATGTAGTTGTTTTCCTTCAAAATAAATTAAAATAAACTATTTAGTTGTTTAAATGTCACATCCTTGATTATTAGTGGTTGGTTAAAACAGTTGTTACATGCAAAACCATAACTAAATCGTGTCTCCCTTCTAAAGAGACAAAAAGATTAATAATTGTTTTAATTTTCAAATAATGGAAGAAAAAGGTGAGAAATCAAAAAGTGAAATATTACCAGATAAAGCAACCATGTCCTTGGCAGAAAGTCCTTGAGCTTTAAAAGTTGAGATAAGGGTAGTTAGGTTAGATGTAGGAGCTGGAATCACCCCAGTGTTTGCAGCAGTGAAGTTAGCTGTCCTTGAATCTCTTCTCCCAACCTTTACCTTCCAAAAAGGACCTCCAAGCTACAAAATACAATTAAATATATTATGAGAAAACAAAATAAATATATTATGGACCATTAATTATTTCACAAACAAAAAATAAATAAAATTAGTGAGGGAAATTTAGAGAGGAAAAACGTGAAATCCCTCTCTAATTCTGCACTAAATTTTGCGACCAAAAAATTTGTGAGCGATTTTATTTTTTCTGTCACTAATTTCCTTTCCTAATTTTGCTTTTCTCAATGGTATTTAATGAAAAGGGTAGCATTACTCTTTTGGTCATTTAATTTCATTTTGAATTTAATTTAATCCTTTGTGTTTGTTTGGCTAAGAGATTAGTCTCATATTCTCAGATGATAATAATGATGACCTAATTGGATTTGTTGATGACTTTCTTCTACAACATTTTGGATTCTGGTTTGTGGCACCTATGATATAGGGATTTGGATTCCATGCTATGACTCAAGGACACCGTTACATATTCAGGCCGTCAGATCTCAAATTCACGACCGTAATCATTCATTATTAGTTTGTCAATAGGATAGTCTGAGTCGTTCAATCTCTGATTAACAACCAAGATGTAAAATTATTAGCAACGACATGTGTTTTTTTTTAATGCAACGAGCATACTAGACTTATATAAAATTTGAATGTATCTTTGTCAATGACTTAGACCTTTTGCACTATCATGGTTTTAAATTGCAGTATTCAACCACAATTGCATTAGCATTGGTCATATTTGCACAAATTGTGGAAATATGATGATGATGTATTACATGAAAAAAGACTAATATCAGTCATCAACCGTAAGCTAGAAACTATCGGTCATTAGCCATCATCTATAAACTATCAGCTAGTTTATCATTTATCCGCTATTTTTAACAAAGAGCCTTATTGAAACTGAAAATCAAGTTAAAGTACTAAAAGTATAATCTAACCCTAAAAATTGTCAATTATGTTTAAAAATTAGTGATAAAAAAGTTGCTAAAATTCAGTGTTAGTAGATTGGTTTTGAAGTACTTACAATCACAACAGAATCACGAGCAGTAATGGCCACTATATCAGCACATGAGACCACACCGGGGCATATTGCTTCCACCTTAGATTTTATAGCATCAATTACTTCATAACCTCTCACAGAATTGTTGTTAGGAGCTGCAGTTTTCTCTCCTTTGAAGGATGAAGTGTCATCAAGTAGTATTGACCCATCACAACCCTATTTTGTTTTTCAAGCAGCATGATAATTATGTAACTATTGGAAAAGATTATAGAGAAGCATTCAATAAGTAATTAGATCAAAAATTTAAATATTTTGAACGAGAACTATTAGTATTGTTAATATTATGTTGAGAACGATGTTCAAACTCTCGACCTTTTTATCACTACTACTAACGCATCCGAACTAGTAAACCAACCTTCCTCAAACCTCACTTATAAGTTGTTTTCTTTCTATATAAGTAATTCATTTTTATTATCCACTATAAAGAAATGAAAATTAAGTATGTTGCTAAGGAATAATATTTAAAACTTTATTTTTCTTCAAAATTACAACTGTTGATTTTTTATGAGAAAGTAAAAAATTAAATAAGTGAAAACAATAATGGATAAGAGGTTTCTCATTTTCCTTTTTTAAAAAAAGAGGTTTCTCATTTTTAAAATAAGAAAACCATATTTGAAGAAAAATTAATTAACTAATTTTTTTAAGGGAAAAATTAATTAATTAATCATAACTATTGATTAAAGATGAAAAATCAATATTTAATATTGAAAATTTTCATATTATATTATAGTAGTATATCCTTGAGCACTTGTGTATAACATGTAATAATCAAAACAAGGTTCAAATGTAACAAAAATAAGAAAGCAAAAAAAAGTAACAAAAAAAGCAACCAAAAAAACAAGGCTCAAATTTAAACATTACTTGAAGTATTGAAGGATCCATCATCCATGTGCATGTAACTATCTATCTATCTATATCTATATATCATTAAAGATTTCTTTCAAAAAAAAATATCATTAAAGATTAAAGTGAGTTATATATATGACCTTTCGAGCCATTAGGTTTCGGTAATTTTACGTGTCCATCTTTTTTGGGACAAGTTTTGACGTGTGCAGTTGGTATGGCATATCCTCTAAATATCAATAGCTTGAAAAGTGATTGAAAATATCTCGTCATCATACAAATGTCAATGATCAATAGCATATACAAGATAATAAAACAAAAATGCATGTACTAGTCTATGTAGGCAGAATTTTATATTTACAAACGTTTTCATTGTTAAAGGAAAGATAATACTCTTAAAGATGCAAATTATAGATATTTTTTGAGCAACAACTCGAAACCTAAAATCTTTCCAAAAAAAGAAAAAAAAACTCGAAACCTAAAATGGTTACCCTCTGGCCAAAGTCACACACCACACCACTCAAGAGATTTTAGTATAGAAAGCATTTAATAGTCTTTTAAAATTGTAAAGATCGATTAATTTAGTTTTCCGAATTTTTGAAATAGCATTTAGTCACTTAAATTAAAAACTATCATAAATTGAATCATTTTTCTGAATCTTTGTACAACGATTTTAAACATTCTATGCTTGTTTTGATGAAGCAAAAGACTATTTAAGCCAGCATGTGTGTCTTTATTTTTATTTTTTAATCAAAGCATGTGTGTCTTTCAATGATTTTGATATATGTTTAGTAAATAAATATTTTGATTGGAGATGCTAAATTCATTTATATTTTTCTATTAGTTAAGTGACTAATTGCTATTTTGTAAATTTTAATTAGAACCTTCAAATTTCAAAGAATAAAAATGTCTATTTACCATAGAAGCAAAAAAAATAGATGACGATTATTCATACCTCGGCCATCCTTATTTATAAGCATTCATTGTATTTGTTAACATATATCAAGAAAAGTTGACAGCGTAATGA